>ERZ795060.1812-NODE-1812-length-23656-cov-5.321385_pt1 | contig 23656 bp, 27 predicted proteins | sample MGYA00375144_ERZ795060 | MGnify/ENA primary metagenome ERZ795060 (study PRJEB30189, sample SAMN05720157) | activated sludge metagenome | isolation source: anaerobic digester from wastewater treatment plant | place: Japan | collected 2015-05-15 ...
AAAAACATTTGTCCTTAAATGAAAATAGGTGCAATACAGAAAACGTCTTTAATTGAATTTCCTAATATTTTAAGTTGTATTATTTTTACTCAGGGATGTAATTTTAGATGTCCTTACTGTCATAATCCTGAACTTGTCTTACCTGAAAAATTTGGAGAAATTATACCTGAAGAGGAAATTTTTGATTTTTTGAACAGAAGAAAAAAATATCTTGAAGGTGTTTGTATTACAGGTGGAGAACCATCAATTCAGCCGGATATAATTGATTTTGTTAAGAAAGTGAAAAATATGGGTTTTAAAGTGAAGTTTGATACAAATGGTTCAAGACCGGAAATTATAGAAAAACTTTTAAAAGAAGGATTAGTTGATTATATTGCAATGGATTTGAAAGGGCCATTAGAAAAATATAAAATGATTACAGGAGTGGAAGTAGAAACAGAGAAGATATTAAAGTCAATAGATATAATAAAAAATTCAAAAATAGATTATGAATTCAGAACTACAGTGGTTAAAAAACAAATTTGTATTGATGATTTTGAAAAAATAGGTAAAATTATTGAAGGTTGTAAAAAATATTTTTTACAGAAATTTATTCCATCTAAACTGGTTGAAGAAGATTTTATTAAAGAAAAGACATATACAGATGATGAATTTGAAAATATAAAAACCATAATGAAAAAATATGTAGTTTTTTGTGAAGTGAGATAATGATATGAAAATTGCACATGTTATAACCCGTCTTGTTATTGGTGGAGCACAGGAAAATACTTTGTTTACTGTTGAAGGTTTAATAAAAAAGGGATATCAAGTTGATTTAATAAGTGGTCCCACTAAAGGACCTGAAGGGTCTCTTGAAAAAAAAATTATTGAAAAAAAAATTCCACTTATAATAATAAAGGAACTTGTAAGAGATATTAATCCTGTTTATGATATAATTGCTTTTTTAAAACTATTTTTTATCTTCAGAAAGAATAGATATAATTTGGTTCATACTCACAGTGCAAAAGCAGGAATACTCGGAAGGATTTCTGCAAAACTTGCCAATCCAAAATGCATAGTAATTCATACAATTCATGGATTACCATTTCATCCATATCAAAATAAATTTTTAAATTTTATTTATATCTCTGCCGAAAAGATTGCATATTATTTCACTGACCATTTTATATGTGTTGGTGAAATAATGAAAGAAAAATCACTTAAAGCAGGTATAGGTAAAGAAAGTGATTATACTGTGATATACAGTGGATTTCATGTTAAACCATATCTTGATTGTGCAGAAAAAAGGAATGAAATGAGAAAAAAATATGGAATAAAAAAAGATGAAAAAGTTATCGGTATGATTGGAAGATTGTTTTATCTAAAAGGACAGAATTATTTAATAGAAGCATTTAAAGAAGTATCTGAAAAACATCCAGAAGCAAAACTTATGTTTGTTGGAGATGGTATTTTAAGAAATGATTTGGAAAACTATGCAAAAAAAAATAAAATACAGGATAAGGTTATTTTTACAGGACTTGTTCCACCAGAAAAAATTCCTGAATATGTAAGTATTATGGATATACTTGTTCATACAAGTTTAAGAGAAGGTCTTCCAAAAGCAGTTGCTCAGGGACTTGCAGGAGGAAAGCCGGTTATTGCCTTTGATGTAGATGGAACAAAGGAAGTTGTGATAAATGGAAAAACTGGTTTTATTATTCCACCAGAAGATATAAATTTGTTAAAAGAAAAAATTATTTATTTACTTGAAAATCCTGTAATTTCTGATAAAATGGGGAAAGAAGGACAGGAATTAATAAAACAAATATTTCCAGTTGAAAAAATGGTTGACGAGATTGAAAAAATTTATGTAAAATTTTTATATAATGAAAAAAGAAAAAATTGATTATATAATTGTTGAGGCAAGTTACGGAAGTTTAGAATTGATTTCAAATTTTATTCAGAAAAAATGTATTCTTTCAAATCTAAGTTTCAAGAAAACATGGGAATTGATGTTAACAGTTGATGAAATCTGTAGTTCAATAATAACCTGTAAAAATAATGACCCAAATATTATTAAAGTTACATGGGAGAATGTGGATAATTTAATAAAAATAGAAATAATAGATGATGGAACTTCTTTTAATCCTTTAAATGTAAGGGAAACAGATTATGGACTTGGATTTCAACTTATAAAAGAAATGATTGATTACTGTGAATATAAAAGAGAAAATGGTTATAATGTGGTGATTCTGAAAAAATATAAAAGGAAATGCAAGAACAAAAAATGAAGATTTTACAAAAGTTTTCATTAGAAGGGAAATCGGCACTGGTAACAGGTGGAACAAAAGGGCTTGGAAAGGAAATGGCAAAGGCACTTGCAGAAGCAGGTGCAGAAGTCGCTATTGTTGGGAGAGAAGAAAAAGCAGGAGAAGACACAAAAAAACAAATTATTGAGGAAACAAGCAAAAAGATAATATTTATAAAAGGAGATGTAAGAAAATTTGAAGATATTGAGAATTTTGTGAGAATAACTATTGAAGAATTCGGGAAAATAGATATACTAATAACTTCAGCTGGAATAAATATAAGAAAAAATACCGAGGATTTAACAGTTGAAGAAGCAAAAGAGATTTTTGATACAAATTTTTTTGGGACCTGGTATACATGTAAAATAGTTGGAAAGTATATGATAGAAAGAAAATATGGGAAAATTGTTACAATTGGTTCAATGTTAAGTTTCGTAACGCTTCCGGGAAGAAGTCTTTATTCTTCTACTAAAGGAGCAATTGTTCAACTTACAAAAACACTTGCTGTTGAATGGGCTAAATATAATATAACCGTGAATTGTATATGTCCTGGAGTTTTTAACACACCCATAAATGAGAAAATTCTTAAAGACCCTGAAATTAAAAAATTTTTTATTGAAAAAACACCTGCAGGAAGAATAGCAAATCCAGAAGAAATAGGACCTCTTGCTGTTTTTCTTGCCTCTGATGCCTGTCCTTTTATAACCGGAAGTACAATTTTAATAGATGGAGGATGGACCTGTCTGTAAAAAATGAAAAAAATTACTATTTTCTGTGATGGTAAAAAATGGATAGTTGATAAAAATTTAAAAACATTTTCAACTCATTTTGGAAATATTGATATCCCTGAAAAAATAGACGGTATTGAAAAACTTGAATTTAAAGGTAGAAGTTTTTATTTTTACCAACCTGGCATTTCAGAATTTCTTCTTAAAATAAAAAGGAAGACTCAGATAATATATCCTAAGGATGTTGCTGTGATTACTTTCTATTCCAGTTTAAAAGAAACAGATAATGTTATTGAAACTGGGACAGGTTCTGGTTCTTTATTGATAGGTATTATGTCAATAGTAAAAAAGGGAAAAGTTATAACTATTGAAAGGAATGAGGATTTCAGAGAAGTTGCTGTAAAAAATATTGAAAATTACTTTGGTAAAATACCAGAAAATCTTGAATTTATTAATGGCGATGTTTATGATGAAAATTTTAAAATTGATATTGAAGAAGAATGGGCTGATAAGATTTTTTTTGATTTACCAGAACCATGGAAAGCAAAAGGACTTCTAAAATACTTGAAAAAAGGTGGAATTCTGGTAAACTATAATCCACAAATTATACAGATAAAAAAATTTGTTGAAGAACTGGATGGTTTCATTGATATAAATGTGTTTGAACTCCTTGAAAGAAGGTGGCTTGTTGATGAAAAAAGAGCAAGACCGGTTGATTTAATGAGAGGGCATACAGGTTTTATTATGATAGGTAGGAAGGCAAAATGAGCAGAAAATTTCCTGTAATTCAGGTTGCACTTGATTTTGTTGACGAACACAGGGCATTAAAACTTGCAAAAGAAGTAGTTGAAGGTGGTGTTGAATGGATTGAAGCAGGAACTCCTTTAATAAAATCATGTGGAGTTGAGATTATAAGAAAACTCAGAAAACTTTTTCCTGACAGAAAAATAATCGCTGATATGAAAATAATGGATGCCGGTAGAATTGAGAGTGAAATTGCATTTAAAGCAGGAGCAAATATAGTTGTTGTAATGGGAAATGCATCAAATGAAACAATAATGGAGTGCATAGAGTCCTCAAAAAATTATGGTGGAGAGGTAATGGTTGACCTTATAGAGGAATCAGCAAATTTAAACAGGGCAAAAGAGGTTGAAAAACTTGGTGCAAATTATATTGGCATTCATATTTCAATAGATAAACAGATGACAGGGAAAATTTCTTTTGATTTTCTTAAACAAGTTACAAAAGAAGTTAAAATTCCTGTTGCGATAGCAGGGGGATTGAATTCTGAAAATGTTGTTGATGCGGTTAAAGCAGGTGCCTCAATTTTAATAATAGGTGGTGCAATAACAAAATCATCTGATGCAAAAAAAGCGGTTTTAGATATAAAAAAGGCAATTGAGACGAAAATACCTGTTGAAACATTATTCTATAAAAGGGTTAATTATGAAAATATAAAGGAGATTCTGGAAAAAGTTTCAACAGCAAATATTTCGGATGCTTTACACAGAGGAGGATGGATTAAAGGTATAACTCCTATTTTGAGTGAAAAGTTTAAAATTGTTGGGAAGTGTGTAACTGTTAGAACATATCCAGGGGATTGGGCCAAACCAGTTGAAGCAATAGATATTGCTGAAGAAGGAGATATAATTGTTATAGATGCAGGTGGAGTTGGTCCTGCTTGCTGGGGTGAACTTGCAACAAATAGCGCAATTATGAAAAAATTAGGAGGGGTTGTTATTTATGGAGGAGTTAGAGATATTGAAGAAATAATAAAACTTAAGTTTCCTGTATTTGCAAAAGTTATAACTCCTACTGCGGGTGAACCAAAAGGTTTTGGAGAAATAAATATTCCTTTAAAAATAGAAGGACAGATGATTTTTCCAGGTGACTGGATTGTAGGTGATATGGATGGTGTGGTTGTAATACCAAAAGAAAAAATTGTTGAAATTACAAATAGAGCAATGGATGTTCTTGAAAGAGAAAACAGAATAAGAAAAGAAATAAATGAAGGTGGGACTTTAAGCAGTGTAATGGATTTACTTAAATGGGAGAAACCAAGATGAATAGAATATTAAGGAAAGAAGAACTTGCTGAAAAAGTAAAAAGAATAGAAGTTGAGGCACCGTTGATTGCAAAAAAAGCATTACCAGGGCAGTTTGTGGTTTTAAGAGTAGACGAGAAAGGAGAAAGAATACCTCTGACCATTGCAGACGTTGATAGAGAAACAGGAAGAATTACATTGATTTTTCAAGAAGTTGGGACTACTACTATTAAACTTGGACTTTTAAATGAAGGAGATGAAATACTTGATATTGTAGGACCTCTTGGAAAACCAACTGAAATAAAAGATTATGGTCATGTTTGCATTATAGTTGGTGGAGTAGGGGCTGCTTTTGTTTTCTGGATGGGTAAAGCATTCAAAGAAAAAGGTAATAGAATAACTACTATAATAGGAGCGAGAACTAAAAGTTTGATAATACTTGAAAATGAAATGAGACAGATAAGTGATAATATTTACATTTCAACAGATGATGGGAGTTATGGAGAAAAGGGATTTAATACACAAATTCTTGAGAGATTACTTGAAAAAGGAGAAAAATTTGATTTGGTTTTAACAGCGGGTCCTATACCGATGATGAAGAAAATAGCAGAAATTACGAAAAAATATGGTGTTAGAACTGTGGCAAGTTTAAATCCAATAATGATAGATGGAACAGGTATGTGTGGTGGATGCAGGGTTACAGTAGGAGGAGTTGTTAAATTTGCCTGTGTTGATGGTCCTGATTTTGATGCCCATTCTGTTGATTTTGATGAACTTTTAAAAAGAACCTCACTTTACAGAGAAAAGGAAAAAATGTCTTGTGAAAACTTTTTAAATTCAGGATGTATCTTTAAAAAATAGTTATAGAACTTGCTTTTTATTAAATACTTCTTGGTAAAAAATCAAAAATTGTTACTTTATCTGCAATCCAGAATTGTTCAGTTCTTTTTGGTCTTGTCTTTTTAATCAGTTCAATTTCAGATAAAAAATCTTCCTTATTTTTTCTGAAAACTGTAAACTGTGATGTCTGAGTGATTAATGCTTCGTACTTTTTTTCTGCCACATCCGTTACATCAATAATAACTGAAGGCAATCCCTTTGTAATTCCTTTGTAATAATATAAATGAGGTGTATACCAGGGACTTCCAAATTCAGCAGAGACAGGTTCTCCAGCGTGCCATCTCGCTTCCACTGAAATAAAATGTGTATTAATATGGTCTCTGTGGTTATCTTCCGGTCCATGAGTAAATATTGCGTCAGGTTTTTCTTCTCTTATAATCTTTATACATTTTTTTAATATTTCTTTATTATTTACAAGTCCCATATCAGGTATATCAAGAAATATTCGTTTAGATATTCCGAGAATTTTATCACATTCTTTTGCTTCCTTTTTTCTGATTTCTACGATTTTTTCTTTCATTTCTAAAACTGGATATCCTTCACAACCATCTGTCATTGTTATTACTACAACTTTTGTACCTGAATTTGCCATTTTAAAAATTGTTCCAGCCATTGTTATTTCATCATCTGGATGTGCTCCAAAAATAAGTACTTTTTTGTAATTCATAATTAACCCTCCTTCTAAAAAAATCTATAGTTTTATTCCTTCTTCAAAAGATATTTTTTTTATATATTCTTTTGCTTTTCTATATTCTTCTTCAGAAGGTAGATGTTCAAGCATCAAAGGAATATTTTTGTCTAATTTATTAAGTTCTCTTAAAAGTGTTCTGTAATCAAGTTGTCCAAGTCCCGGTCTTATTTCATCAAAATGTAATGTTAGTTTGTCACCCATTATTATATCTTTTGCATGGCATGATTTTATATATGGTCCGAGTTTTTTAATAAAATCCTTTATAAGAACATCATTGAAAAAATATTTTTCTGGAGTATTTATTAAATTCACAGGGTCAAAATGAACTGCAAATGATTTTCTGTTTATTGCATTAATAAGTTTTAAGTAACTATCGGCAGAATCAGGATACATCCACGGCATAGTTTCCAGTGTATAATATGTATTTTTCGGTTTGATTTCATCTATAATTTCTCTAACTGTTTCTACTATCATATCAAATGTTTCTGCAGTCAAATTTTTCTTATCAGGTCCATCCCATTTTTTTCCTCTTGAACCAGAAATATTTACACAACATTTTGCTTCAATTTTTTCTGCCAGATATAAGCCCTTTTTACACTTTGCTATTGCTTTTTTTCTTTCTTCAATATCAGAACTTAAAGGATTACACCATGCTCCGACTTCTGCAATAATAATTTTTTCTTTGAATGCCCATTTACGATATTCAGCAATAATTTCTTCGGATGTATCTATATCAACAGGACAATAAGAAGCAGAATAAGTTTCTTTTTTTAATTCTTTAATCCATTCTTCTGGATTATTATATTTTTTAAAAATAGGACCACCAAGTTTCATTTTTAAATTAAAATCCAGTATCTGATTCAATTTTCTTTTTCATCTCTTCTGAAGACATTTTTAAAATTCCTTTTTCTTCTTCAGGTTTATATTTTAAAATTATTGTTGTAATTTTTCCCTCCCATATCCATTCATTTTCTCCTTTATTTTTTCCTTCACCAAATCTTTCTATTGTGGCTGACTTTAAATTTTCAAAATTATCTTTTCCTTTTGTTTCAACTGTTACACTTTCAAGTTGGTCTTTATAAAATGAGTATGCAATTTTCTCAAGTTTTGCTTTCCCTATTTGCATGTTATCGTCTGTTTTTATGCATTCTTTATAATTGCCTTCCTGTTTAATTGTTTTTAAATTATTTATCTCTCCTACAGAAGTTAACCATTTTATACCTCTGAATCCATCAGGTTCATTCTTATAAGTGGTTTCTTTACTTCCATATCTATAATAACTTTCTGGAACCATTCTTGATATTTCTTTTACAGCATTATTAATCATAATCATAACTGCTTCTGCTGTTGGTGTATTTTTATATTTTTCAAATCCACCTCCAAGTATAACTCCACTAACTCCTGCTCCACCGGCAATTCCAACTTTTGATTTTGATGTTTTACCTTCAATAGTTGAAGAATTTATAACCCTTCTTGTTCGTACATCTATCAATCTTATTGTCGCCTGAATATACGCTTCTTCTTTTTTAATTGCAATCCCTGCTCCAAAAGGTGTTGGTATTACAAATCCACCTCCTCCTGTTCCTTCTGCATGTGGTTCAAAACCTGTTATAGCTCCTACTACAATTATATCTGCAACTTCAAATGTTCCCTTTTCAAGTTCTTTTTTACTCCATCCTGTTTCTGCAAATTTAAATTCTTCTTCAAGGTCTTTTATTGCATCTTTTTCCACAACTATAAATTTACCTGTTTTAAAAAGAGCATCAACAATCATATCTCTAACTCCATCACCCATTTGCCATGTTGCTTTTGGTGCTTTTACATCAAATCTTGCTACTGCTATTCTTGCTTTAGGTCCTTCATATTTAATTACTTCTTCTACTGTGGGTCCTCCAGTTTTTACTTCTGTTTTAACCTGAGAAAATAAAGGAAATACTAAAACTATCACAGATAAGATTATTTTATTCATATTCCCTCCCTTTTTATTTAACAGAAATTTTTTAAAACATTTCTGTATCCACATAAAAATTGAGAAGTACTCATTCTTTTTTTCCCTTCCATCTGCAATTCTTTTATTTTTATAGTTCCATTTCCACATGCAACCTCTATATAATCCTTTTCAATTCTTATAATTTCTCCACAATTTCCAAATTTGCCTTCTGTTTCTCCTACTTCTGTCTTATATATTTTTATGAGTTTTTTTCTTGAATTAATTTTTAAATATGTGAAAGCAGTTGGCCAAATTATAACACCTCTGACAAGATTATGTATTCTGGTTGCGTCTAATTTCCAGTTAATATATCCATCTTGCTTTTTTAATTTAGGAGCATAAGAAACTTCGCCTTTTTGAGGATATGTTTTTCCACCTTCTTTAATTATTTTTATTCCTTCATATAAAAGATCAGAAGAAAGCAACGATAATTTATTTTTCAAAGTAAAAGCATTATCATTAGGCAATATTTCTGTTTCTTTCTGGATTATTATTTCACCTGTATCAATATTTTCATCCATTTTAATTATTGTTACACCTGTTTTTGTTTCTCCATTTATTATAGCCCATTCAATTGGAGCAGGCCCTCTATATTTTGGTAGAAGAGAAGGATGAACATTTATAGAGCAAATCCTGGGTATCTGTAAAATTGAAGAAGGAAGTATTTTCCCATACGAAATCAAAACAATTAGGTCGGGTGAAATTTTTTTTATCTTATTGATAAAACTCTCTTCAAATTTTTCAGGTTGATATATATTAATTCCATTCATAATAGCCCATTCTTTTACTGGAGTTGAAGAAATTCTTAATCCTCTTCCTTTTGGTCTGTCTGGTGAGGTCACAATACCAATAATTTCAAAATTTCTTTTAAGCATTTCAAGAGAAGGAATACCAAAAATATCGCTTCCAAAAAATAATATTTTCATTTTTGAAAAATTAAAGCACCTGCAGCAACTATTCCTGCATCAACTCCAAGTCCAGCAGGTAAAACTTTTAGATTTTGAGTTAAAATTTTCATGGCTCTTTCTTTAATTGTCTTTTCTACTGTGTCAAATAAAATTTTCCCTGCTTGAGAAATTCCACCACCTATTACAATTACATCGGGATTTAAAAGATTGACCAAACTTGTAAACATTGCTCCTAAACATACTCCAACATCTATCCATATGCTTTCTGCAAATTCATCGCCAAGATTATATGCTTCAGAAATGGTTTTAGGGGTAATCTTTTGCAGGTCTCCATTAACAAGTTCATAAATTTTAGTTTTTTTTCCTTCTTTAATTCCTTTAATTGCCCTTTCTACTATATAATCTCTCCCCACAAATCTTTCAATACATCCAATATTACCACATTTGCATTTCGGACCTTTATAATCAATTGTAATATGACCTATTTCAATAGCAGAATATTTACCACCTCTTAAAAGTTTTCCATCTTTTACTATCCCTCCTCCTAATCCTGTTCCAAGAGTTATGCATATCATTGTATTGCTCCCTTTTCCTGCTCCAAAAAGATATTCTCCCCAGGCAATTGTATTTACATCATTTTCAACAACAACTTTCTTTTTAAATTTGTCTTCAAATATTTTTTTTAGATTTAAGTTATCCCAGGAAGGAAGATTTGGTGCTTCATAAACAATTCCCTGATCATCAACAACACCAGGAGTTCCAATTCCAATTCCTTCAACTTCTTCCTCATATGCAAATTCAATACTTTTTTCTATTTGATAAAGTACAACTTCTCTGTCATTTTTTTCTGCAAGTGTGGGAAATTGCTGCTTTTTTAAAATTTTACCGCTTTCATTAACAAGCCCTGCTTTTATATAAGTACCACCAATGTCTATCCCTATTGCTTTTTTCATCTTCCCTCCTTGTGAAGTTTTTAATATAATGATATATTATTATTACAGGTTTAGTCAAAGAATAATTAGAAATGGAAAAAATTAATAATGTTTGGATATATTTAAATCCTGAAGATCCTGGTTCTAAAAGTTTTTTTAGGACATCTTTTTAATTTTTAAGTTGATGAAAAAAGGAGTGAGAATGGTTGGGATAGATTTAAGTAATTTTTCAGGAATAGTTACAGGTGGAGCGGGTGGTATAGGAAAAGCAATTGTTATAAAATTACTTGAAGCAGGTGCAGATGTAGTGATTGCAGATATAAATGAAAAAGAAGGAGAAAAGACCATTGAAGAATTAAAAGAGTTTAAAAATAAAATTGAATTTATAAAAACAGATGTTTCAAAAAAATATGAAGTTGAAAATTTAGTAAAAAAAACACTTGAAAGATTTAAAAAAATTGATTACTTAGTGAACAATGCAGGAATATTGATACCGCGACTTCTTGTTGATCCTGAGGGTAAAGAGGAAATTACTGAAGAAATTTTTGATAGAATGGTTAGTATAAATCAAAAAGGATATTTGTTGTGTGCTCAATCTGTTGCAAGACAAATGATAAGAAATAAAAAAGGTGTGATAGTTAATATGGCTTCTGAATCTGCCCTTGAAGGTTCTGAAGGACAGAGTGTTTATGCCGCAACAAAAGCTGCAATATATTCATTTACAAGAAGTTGGGCAAAAGAACTGGGGAAGTATAATATTAGAGTTGTAGGAGTTGCACCTGGAATACTTGAACCTACTGCTTTAAGGAATCCTGAATATGAAAGAGCACTTGCCTATACAAGAGGAATAACGGTTGAGGAATTGAGAAAGTCATATGAAAAAATTTCAATACCATTAAAAAGAGTTGGAAAACTTGAAGAGGTAGCAAATCTTGTTTGTTTTTTAATATCTGATCTTGCGAGTTATATAACTGGAACTACAATAAATATTTCAGGAGGAAAATCAAGAGCATGAAAAAATATATTCCCGAGGATACAATAAGAAGGTTACCTATTTATTTAAGAAATTTATTAAACCTTCAAAAAGAAGGGAAAAAAATTGTTTCTTCAAAGGAAATTACATTTTCTTTAAATATTCTACCAGAGCAGTTTAGAAAAGACCTCTCATATTTTGGAAAATTTGGAAAGAGAGGAGTAGGATATGAAGTTGACAATTTGATTAAAGTACTTGAGAAAATTATTGGAATTGATAAAGAAATAAAGGTAATCCTTGTTGGTGTTGGAAGATTAGGTTCTGCTCTAATTAGATACAAAGGATTTAGTTCTATGAATATGAGAATAGTAGGTGCTTTTGACAATGATACTTCCAAAATAGGTACAAAGATAGATGAAATAAAGATAATGGGTATGGAAGAAATGGATGGTTTCCTAAAAAAAGAAAAAATTAAAGTTGGTATAATTTGTGTCCCTTCTGACAAAGCACAAAAAGTAGCTGAATATATGGTTAAATCAGGAATTAAAGGTATTTTGAACTTTGCACCTATTTCTCTTAATTTACCAAAAAATATATTTGTTAGTTATGTTGATATGGCTTCAGAACTTGGTTCTTTAATCTTCAAACTTAAAAATCTATAATTCTTTTATTGCTTCTTCATTTAATCTTTTTGAAGTTTTAATCGCATCTTTAACCGCATAACTCCAAGTAAAACAAAGTCCTATCAGTCCTAATATTGTTAAAGTATATGGTAATTTTGATTTAGGTTCTTTCTTTTCTTCTTTTTCTTTGTTTTTTTCTGCTTCTTCTATTATTACACCTTCGTCTGTCATTTCAACTGTTTTTTCCTCTGTAATACTAACCTTTTCTCCTTTTTGAGGCACTCCTTTTACCCAGAAAGTGATTCCGAAAGAAAGTAAAACAATACTAATTATTATTATTCCAATAGAAGATGCTTTTCCAAATTGTCCATTATAAATTTGCCCGAGTCCAGGGCATATACTTGATAATACACCTGCAAGACCTGAAGATTTTTGTTCATATTTTAATCTTATTTTTAATCTTACTTTTTCGTCTTCAATTATTTTATTTTTTTCCTCATCAGAGAAAATCATATTCACCTCCTTTTAAAATTTTTCATATTCCCATTTTATATCTTTAATTTTTTGAAATAATTCCTCAAGAATTTTATAATTCTTTTCTATGGGTATAAAAATCATGAAAACATCAATTGACTCACCTTTTGACAATTTTTTCTTAGGAGGAACACTATTTATAAAAATAAAATTCTCACCTCTACCGAGTATTACAGCAGGAGCAATTAACCCCCCCTCCTTCTCCTTTCCCTGTATTAGCAAAAATCCAGTTAGCATGTCCAATTTTTGTTTTTTTTGTTTTTTCAAGTTTATATGTCATAATTTTCCCTTTTTCTGGAATTGAATAATATTTATAGGGCTCATAAGCACTTTCCATTGCCCAGTTTATTCCGCATTCAGTAGATCCTTCTCCGTTATAAATAAATTTTGAATAAATAGCAAGAAATGAAAACTCTTTTCTTATTTCAAGAAATAAGACAAGAGAATAATCTGAATATTCCTTTTTTTTCGTCCCAAAGAGAATACATAACTTTCAGTATTTTTCTATTTAGCTCATCTTTAATAACTTTTACATCTTTTATTTTTTTAATAAGTAATTCTCTGTTTTTTGTAAAATCCTGTGCAGCAAAATAAAGCATATTTCCTTTAGAAATTATACATTGCGGTTGAACAAGAAAATTATTTTCTTCTGTCATCAAAAGGATATCTTTATCAGGTGTAAATTTATATCCAAAATCTGTTATTCCAAACAAATTTAAAACAAATAATAAAACTAATCCAAATAAAACTTTACTTTTTTTCATATAATCCCCCCTTTAATTTTTGAATTTAAATAAACCATCTATTTCTTTTCTACAAAACTTACACCTTCTATCTTTAATTTCATTTTTTATTATTTTATACCCATATCTTTCTATTAGCAAATTTTTACATTCTGGGCAATAAGTATTTTCCCCCTCATCACCAATAATATTTCCTGTATAAACATATAAAAGACCTTCTTCAAAACCAATTTCTCTTGCTTTTCTTATTTTTTCAATCTCTGTTGGATAATGGTCTGACATTTTATAAGCAGGAAAAAATCTGCTTATATGCCAGGGAATTCTTCTATCAATATTTTTTATTTTTTTTGCAATATCTCTTATTTGATTTTCACTATCATTGTATTCCGGTATTAATAAAGTAGTAACCTCAACCCATATATTTAATTTTCTCATTAATTCTATATTTTCAACAACATATTTCTGGTTTGCCTGTGGTAATTTTTTATAGAAATCCTCATCCCCTTTCAAATCAACATTTGCTGCATCAAGAAACTCAGAAATATCTTTTAAAAAATCTTTACTCATATATCCATTTGTAACAAAGTTATTATAAATTCCTTCTTCTTTTGCAATTTTACATACATCAAAAGCAAACTCCCCAAAAACAGTTGGTTCTGTATAAGTGTAAGAAATTGAAATACAATTATGTGATTTTGCAAGTTTAACAACTTCTTCAGGTTTTCTTTTTCTTATGGTAAAAATTCTTCCTTCTTTGGGAGGATGGGATATTTCACTATTCTGACAGAAAGGACAGAAGAAGTTACAACCACAAGTAGCAATTGAAAATGAAAAACTCCCGGGAAAAAAATGGTAAAAAGGTTTCTTTTCAATCGGGTCTACATTTTCTGCAATAATTTCGCCATAAACAAGAGAATATAAAACTCCATTTTTATTTAATCTCACTCCACATTTTCCTGTTTTATCAGGTTCAATTATACAGAAATGATTACACAATTGACACTGAACTTTCTTGTTTTCAATCTCTTTCCAGTATCTTGCCTTTTCCATTTGCCTCCCCTGAATTTAATAGAAACATACTCCCTTGGAACAACTTGACATTTCTTCAGATAATATTAAGTATTCAAGTTCATGTTCAATAGTATCAGCATATGATAAAACCTGCTGTGTTTTACTTCCATATCTGAAAACAGTGATTCCTTTACATTTCATTTTCCATCCATTTATAAAAATTTCCTTTACATCTTCAATTGTAGCATCATAAGGAAGATTTACTGTTTTTGAAACAGCGTTATCCGTGTATTTTTGGAAAATTGATTGCATTTTTAAATGTTTTATGGGTTCTATATCAAGAGCGGTTAAAAATATTTTTTTGTATTCTTCCGGTATCCCTTTTACATCCTTTAATGAACCAGTTTTAATTATTTCTTTTAAAATCTGGGGAGTTAAAAAATTCTCTTCTTTAGCAATTTTTTCAAAAACAGGATTTATCTCAAGAAATTTAATTCCTTCAAGAACATTTCTTATAAAAGCAACTCCAAATATTGGTTCTATTCCACTTGAACAATTCGCAATTATACTGAGTGTTCCTGTAGGTGCAATTGTTGTTCTGGTAGCATTTCTTAAAGCATCAGTTTTTTTATAATAAATTGATTTTTCAAAATTCGGGAAAGACCCTTTTTCTCTTCCAAGTAAAACTGAATACTCAAATGCTTTTTCATTTATAAATTTCATCAATTCTTCCGCAAGAATAAAACTTTCATCGCTTCCATAGGGTATTTTCAGTTCAAGTAATAAATCAGCCCATCCCATAATTCCAAGCCCAATTTTTCTATTCCCTTTTGTTGCTTTTTCAATTTCAGGGATAGGGTAATTATTCGCATCAATCACATCATCAAGAAATCTGACAGCAATTTCTATAATTTTTTCAAGTTTTTCCCAATTTATTCTCCCATCCTCTATTATTTTTGTCAGATTTATTGACCCGAGATTACATGATTCGTAAAAAAGCAGAGGAGTTTCACCACAGGGATTTGTTACTTCTATTTTTCCCATTTCAGGAGTTGGATTGTGTCTGTTAATTTCATCAATATAAATAATTCCAGGATCTCCTGTTTCCCATGCACTCTGACATATCAAGTCAAAAATCTCATCAGCATAAACATCCCTGACCTTTTCTCCATTTCTTGGGTTTATAAGTGAGTATTTTTCTTTCTTTATAACCTTTTCCATAAATTCATCACTTGCACTTACAGAGATGTTAAAATTTGTAAGGATATTTTTTCTTTTTGAAGTTATAAATTCATAAATATCGGGGTGGTTATAACTCAAAATTCCCATATTTGCACCTCTTCTTTTTCCACCCTGTTTAACAATTTCCGTTGCTTTATCATATATTTCCATAAAAGATACAGGACCTGAAGCAACTCCTTTTGTAGAACCAACAATATCTCCTTTGGGTCTTAATTTTGAAAATGAAAATCCTGTTCCACCACCACTTTTATGAATTAAAGCCATATTTTTTAATGTTGTGAATATCCCATCAATAGAATCATCAACAGGCAGAACAAAACATGCAGAAAGTTGACCGAGAGGTGTTCCTGCATTCATTAATGTTGGAGAATTTGGTAAAAATTCAAGATTTGCCATAATATTGAAAAATTCTTCTTCATATTTACTTTTTTCTTTTTCACATGATGCTACATATTTCGCGACTCTTCTGAACATTTCCTCAGGAGTTTCAATAATTTCTCCTTTTTCATCCCTTAATAAATATCTCTTTCTTAAAACATTTATTGCATTAATAGAAAGTTTGAGTTTATCCTCGACTCCAAGAATTTTTTTACTTTCTCTTATCTGTTTTCTTTTTTCTCTGTAAAGAATATATGCCTTTGCAACATTATAAAAACCGTTTTCAACAAGAACATTCTCTACAATATCCTGAACTTCCTCAACTGTTGGGATTTTTTCTTTATCTATTTTTTCTATGACTTTCTCCGTTAGTTTTATTGCAAGATTTAAATCGTCAATATTTTCTGATTTTAATGCTCTATATATCGCAAATTCTATTTTTTCTGGCAGGAACTCTACAATTGAACCATCTCTTTTTTTGATATATTCTACCATTGATTATAAAATACCTCTTTAAATTCTTATTGTCAATAAGATTTCTCTTTCAGGTTAAGACATAGTATCCAGGGATATAATATATGGGGAAGAAATATCTGGTTAAGAAGACATATAGAAGTATTTGTTCCAAAGAGTAAGAAAGAAGCAAAAAAGTTGATTAAAAAGATTTTTGAAAAAGGAGAATGGCGCTTGTCAAGATTTTTTTCTCGGATATCACCTCCTTTCCATACCGCAAGTTAAACAATTGTCTTATTTCATATTCATTCCCTTTATCTTACTGTTAATTCTCTAAATATATCCCTCTTTCTGCTAACATAAACTCATTAAATAATTCCTCAAAAAGTTTACACAACCCAACTTTCTCTTTGATTTACTTGCAAGAGACAGTGAAAATTTTTCAGAAGCAGAAATTGAACAAGCAATAATATCTGCACTTTTTGATGTATTTGTTGAAAACAGGGATTTGACTACAGAAGATATTATTAAAAACATTAAAAAAACAGTTCCAATCTCATTTACTATGAAAGAGGCAATTGAAAAAATAAGAGAATGGGCACGTAATAGAACTGTTCCTGCGAGTAAAGTTGAGGCAAAGGGTTTAACGGAAAGAGAAAGGAAACTTGAATTCTAAAAGGAATTATTTATGGAAGAGGATAGATTAAAAAAAATAGAAGGAGAAAAGGTAAAATCAGGAATTATAAAAAAGAAAAAAGAGAAAAGCAGATTTGAACATCTTGAAGTAGGAGATAAAAAAGATAAAAGGGATTAAGAAGTAAAATATTTCCCCTGTCCAAAATGTAAAAGAATTAATCAAAAGGGTAATTTATACTGTATTTATTGTGGATATGTTTTCCCTGAAGTTGCTGAAAAAACAGATTCAGAGTTAAATCCTTATGAAATAAAATGTCCTTCCTGTGGAAAAACAGGGAATAGAAACCAAAAAAGATGCATATGGTGCGGTTTTTGTAGAAAATGATGAGGATATTTTGAGAAAAGGAAGTTCTCTCGAAATTGTTATAGACGGTATCAGATATTCATCAAAAGACCCGTATCTGCCTGATTATATTAAAAAAGCACTTATAAGAATTAAAAAAGAAAATTTAAGTCCTGAGGAGATAGAAGTTAAAGAAATAAAAATGAAAAAGGCGGAAAGAAAATTTAAAATTGAAGTAGAGGCTGAAAAGAGCAGATATAGAATTATTGGTTTTTCCATTCTCTTTACAGGAGGAATTTTAATTTCAATTTTTCGTTTACTAATTTCAAATAAGATTTTTAAAGGATGGATATTTATATTTCCTGTAATTGGAACACTTCTAATTATTGCAGGTTTAATAATATTGTCTCTAGGTTTAAGTCCCGATGAAATAGAAAGGTTTTTTGGAAGAGGTAAATGGTGGTAAAAAGGAGGAAAATATGAGTGCTTGTGGAGGAATTGAACTTATAATCTTAAGTACTACTCTTTTACTGAAGACATTGTAAACATTAAGTGAATTAAAATTACAAACTTCTATTAAAAAAGCACTTGATAAAGAAATGGAAGAAATTAAGTACTTAACAATTGAAAACGAAGATGAAATAATGGAAAAAGTGGATATTCTTGTTGAAAATCAAGAGGGAGTAAAAATAGGATTTCATAAACAGAAAGACGGGGTATACAAAATAATCCCGGGTAAAGTCTCTTCAGAAAAAAGAAGAAGAAACAGAAAAAACTTATTGGACAGATAAAACAGAGATATGCCTATAATCTTGTAAAAGAAGAACTGACAAAAAGAGGTTATACAATAGTTGAAGAGAAAAATCTGAAAAAAATTTGATTAAAATAGTAGCAAGGAGATGGAGATAAAATGGCAGAAAAAGAAGAAATTGAAATTTTTGTGAATGAAGAAGGAGAGATAGAATTTTTAATTTAAGGGATAAAAGGACCAGATTGTCATAAAGTTGCAAAAGAATTGGGGAGTATTGTTGGAAAGATAAAAGAAATAAAGAATACATCTGAGTATTATGAAAAAACATCCACTAAAACAAAAATTGAGAAAAAAATGATATAGGTGACTTGGTAGAATTTACTCTTTTTTGAAAAAACTAAGAAAAGAACTTAAAGTTCATAGTTTATTATACCATGTTAAATATTTTTCAAATCTCATTATGGCAGGTACTCCTCCCGAAAATTGATGTTCAATTGTCAAACATGCCCTCCAGAAACATTCCTTTGCTTTTTCTTTTTCTCCTTTATCAAGATAAATCAATCCTTTAACATAATATGCATCAGGAATATGCATACTGATTTCTTCTACTTTTGATATCATAAATTCTGCATTTTTATAATCTTTAATTTTATTCAAAAGATAGGCAAGAATAATATAATTAAAAATTTTATCAGGTTCTTTTTTTATCCAGTCTCTGTATTCCTTAATTAAAACCTTATAAGCTCCCAATTCATCTACATTATTCAAGGTCATAATTATCTTTTTCTTCGTTTCAATAAATTCTTCAAAATCAGCAAAGATGTAATTATCTTCATAAGAACCGAGTTTATTAAGTATGTTTTTAGCATATTGGTAATCCTTTCTTAAAAAAGCCATTTTCAAAACTACATATCTTGTATAAATCGTATCCGGATTTTTTTTGATAAGTTTTTCAAATAACTCTTTTATTCTTTCCCATATTTCGTCTTTCTGATAATAATAATTTTTGTCATCAAATTTTGAATTGAGAAAAATTTCAAATAAATTTGTGATAATAAAATCTTTACAATTTTTTTCTATAAGTTCATCAATAAAATCATACATCTCATCTAATGAACCACCCCATTTTGGCTGTAACTTAAAGAATTTTTGAAAATAGACAGATACATTTTCAGGCTGAATTTCTATTGCTCTTTTATAAAAATAATCTATATATTCATAACTTCTATCCATTTCATAACCAATTTGAACAAGTCTGGCATACGCATTATATGCTTCAGGATTTAATGAAACAGCTTTTAGTAAATCTTTTTCTGCAAGATTTAATCTTTGAAAATATTTCCTCCATGCTTCTTTTGTAACCGTGTAAGCCCATCCACCACCTCTCGCATACCATGCATACTCAATATAAAACTTTCCCCTTTCCTGATATGGTAAATAATAATTCGGGTCGTTTTCTACCCAGAAATTATATAAAGTTTCACATTCTTCCCATAGGTTATAAGGTTTATATGTTCCAATTAAGGTAGAATAAACATTTTTATTTAAATATTCTGTTTTTAAGAGTTTCATAAGAATGGGGACAATAACTCTATCATATCCACATGGTTCATAAGCTTTTGAATCAAGGATATGACAATAACATAAAAGTATTCTTTCGCAATCAGGATATTTTTTCATTACTCTTTCAAGAACATCCAAGGCCTCTTTGTCATTATGCATTTCCCACAAAGCATTAGCATATCTTATTATGAGAAATATTGAATCAGGATTTTTTAGATAAAATTTTCTATATGTATTTAAAAGTTTTTTATCATCAGCAGGAGTCAGGCAGTAAATATTTTTAAAAAGGAGATTTTCAACACTTGCAACTTCAACCATATCCCTCCAATCGTAAAAATCTAACTTATTCATAAATTCCCTTTTTTCTTTTGAAATTCTAACCCCAAGATATTTATAAACATTTTCTGCAATCCATGATGGAATGTAGATAATTTCTTCTATCTTTCCTTCTCTACCAATATTAAAATCTCCTTTGGGACCTTCAAATCTTAACTCAACATGAAAATTTTTATTATTATGTATGAAGAAGCCGGTAACATAAGTATTAACTCTCATTTCTTCCATTAATCTCTTTATCTGTTTTGGGCGAAAATTAATAATCTTTCCATCTTTGTAAAAATTGTTTCCAAAAATAGATTCTAAATCTGGCATCAAAATATTCAATTTTTTTTCTGGGAGATACATATACTTATATGTTGCCAGAATAGATATCAGGGTACCCAAAGAATTTAATTTACTTTCTTTATCAAGAAGAGGTAAAATCAATACCCCTTCAGGAATTTTAATTTTTTCTCTTTTTACCTTTTTAAAATTCTGTTTAAAATATTCAGAAGATATAGGGTAAAGTTCTTCTGGTTTATAACGTTGAAAAAAAGAAAATGAAAGAACTTGTTGAGTATAAAAAAGTAAAATAATAACTGAAATTATTTTTCTCATCTTCTTAAAAAAATTATAAAAAATTAAACAAAATTTTTCAAGAGAGATTAATTTTGAGCAATTTTAAAATCTCTCTTGTCCTTATTTCCAAATATTTTTTTGAATTTTCAATTGAATCTTTAAGAGGAACAGGACCAGGAACAATACTGAAAATTGAGATATATGGACTTTTTAAAAATCTGTAAATTTTTTCATCAACAATTCCAGCAAGAACTATTACAGTAATTTTATATTTTTCTGAATACTTCAAAATAACTCCTACTGCTTTTCCAAAAAAAGATTGAGTATCAATTTTACCCTCTCCTGTTATTATAATGTCTGCTTTTTTTATTTTTTCCTCAAAATTTCCTATTTTTAAAATAAACTCTATACCTGAAATAACTTTTGACTTGAGAAAAGAAACAAAACCAGCAACGATTCCACCTGCAGCACCAGAACCTTCTACTTTATTTATTTCTATTCCTGTATATTTCTTTATAACTTTTGCATAATTTCTTAATCCATTGTCAAGAATTTCAACCATACTTTCATTTGCACCTTTCTGGAAAGCGTATACATAGGCAGCACCATTTTTACCATACAGGGGATTTTTTACATCTGAAAGGATTGTAAATTCAATTTTTTTTAATTTTTCATAATTTTCAGGGTACTCAATTTTATTTATTCCTAAAAGGTCTTCTCCTTTTCCAGGATAAATAATTTTTCCATTCTTATTAATAAATCTAAAACCAATAGCAGTTAAAGCACCTGTCCCACCATCGTTTGTAGCGCTTCCTCCAACCCCTATATAGATTTTTTTACATCCTTTATCTATTGCATCAATTATAATTTCTCCAAGTCCAAAAGTTGTTGTTTTTAAAGGATTTTTTTCATTTTCTTTAAGAAGTGCAAGGCCAGAAATTTTAGCCATCTCTATATAAGCAACATTGTTTTTTTTAATATATTTTGTTTTTATTTTTCTTCTAAGAGGGTCAGTTGCTTCAATTTCAATATATTTACCGCCGATTAAACTTTTTAAAACTTCAAGAGTTCCATCTCCACCATCAGCAAGAGGGAATTTTATGATTTCTGATGAAGGTAAAATTTTTTTAATCTCTTTTTCAATTATTTCTGTTACTTCAATTGATGTTAAACAACCTTTAAAAGAATTAGGAGCAACTATTATTTTCATACAAAAATTATAATTGATTTTTTCAGATTTTGAAAGTATAATTATTTGTAGTTTATTTCGGGGCGTAGCGCAGTCCGGTTAAGCGCGTCCGCCTGAGGCGGAAGGTCCTCGGTTCAAATCCGAGAAATATTAAGTAAAAATATGTACTGGGTGTATGTATTAAAAAATAAAGAAGGTAGAATATATATAGGTCAGACAGAAGATATAGAAAAGAGGTTAGAATATCATAATAGAGGATGGAGTAGGTATACAAAGGGGAAAGGGGAGTGGGAAATAGTTTTAAAAGAGTGTTATAATAGTAGAAAGGAAGCGATAAAAAGAGAGAAGGAATTAAAGACAGGAAAAGGAAGGGAGTATATTAAAGAGAAAATAAAGAATCGGGGCGTAGCGCAGTCCGGTTAAGCGCGCTTGGTTTGGGACCAAGAAGTCCTCGGTTCAAATCCGAGCGCCCCGACTTATTCAGATAAATTTCAGATAAAATAGTTAAAAAAATTGAAAATTAGTAGGATAGAAGAGGAATCTTAGTCCGGTTAAGCGCGTCCGCCTGAGGCGGAAGGTCCTCGGTTCAAATCCGAGCGCCCCGACTTTAATTAGATAATGAATTTTTAATATGACTCACAGAGAGAGATTGAAAAGAGTTTTTAAATGTGAAGAAGTTGATAGAATGCCTATCAGGATTTGGGGAGTAAGTCCTGTTTTTCCTACTGAAAATTTTAAACCATTATGTGAACTTGTGGAAAAATATGACCTTGAAACAATTGAAATATGGGAACCAAAAAAAGATGAAATCCCACCTTTACCCTATCGGATAGAAACAGAAGAAAAAATTATAGAAAAGGAAGGAATGAAGGAAATAATAACAAAGATTAAAGCACCCAAAGGAGATTTAATTCAGGTTTATAAGCATAAACTTGGCGGATCTCCGGGAAGGGTTATCAAAAATTTTATTGAAGATATAAAGGATGCAGAGAAGTTTCTTTCATTGCCTGATATTAGGGAATTGCCAAAAATTGATTCTTATTTTGAATTTGAGAAAAAGGTTGGAGAAAGAGGGCTGATACTTATAGGAATTGATGAGGCAATGTATGCAGTTCACAGATTTATGGGTTCAGAGGTTTTCAGTTTTTTTCTTTACGACCATAGGGAAATCCTTCATAATATGATAGAGAAAAAATTTAAAGAAATAGAAAATTATGTTAAATATATTCTATCAAATAAAATAGGGGATGGATTTGGTTATGTGGGTCCTGAATTATGTATACCTCCTCTTGCATCTGTAAATGACTTTAATGAATTTGTTTTTGATTACGATAAAAAGATAATAGATTTAATTCATGATGAAAAGAAATTTGTATGGGTTCACTGTCATGGAGATATGGCACCTGTTTTAGAAAGATTTATAGATATGGGAGTGGATTGCTTAAATCCGGTAGAACCTCCTCCTGTATCTAAAATGACATTAAAGGAGATGAAAGAAATAAGTAAAGGCAAAATGTGTCTTGAAGGTGGAGTTGAAGATGGTGCTTTTGATACTTTAAAACCGGATGAGATGAAAAAACTTGTTGAAAAAATTATAGAAGAGGGAAAACCTGGGGGTGGATTTATTTTATGTCCTACTTCTTCTCCTAACACCTGGCCTAAATTATTACCCAGACATATTGAAAATTATAAAATTTTTGTTGAAACAGGTGTGAAATTAAGGAATTATTAAATGACAATTCCACCTTCTTCTGCAAGGAAAATTCCTTTCATTTTCATATCAAGTGATTGAGGATTTTCTGCATATTTTAAAGCAGTTTCTTTGTCAATAAAACCTCT
>ERZ795060.1815-NODE-1815-length-23608-cov-4.130047_pt1 | contig 23608 bp, 26 predicted proteins | sample MGYA00375144_ERZ795060 | MGnify/ENA primary metagenome ERZ795060 (study PRJEB30189, sample SAMN05720157) | activated sludge metagenome | isolation source: anaerobic digester from wastewater treatment plant | place: Japan | collected 2015-05-15 ...
CATCAGATCATACAGCGGTCAGTGCCGCTGAACCCTCCCTACTTTTTGAACATCCTTAGCATCCTGTCGGTGACCAAGAAGCCCCCGACCACGTTAATCATCGCCATAATTATCGCTACGCATCCGAGCACTGCACCTACAGCCGAAGCTCCCTGGGCTTTGGCTGCCGCTGTTGCGCTGAGTGCGCCTAACACAGTCACCCCGGAAAGAGCATTTGTGCCCGACATGAGGGGCGTGTGAAGCAGGCTTGGAACTTGGCTTATCACCTTGTAGCCAACAAATGTAGCGATGGCAAAGAGGATTATAAGTGACAGTTCAGACACGGACGTCACAACTCCCTATTTCATGTTCATTGCTTCACGAGCGCCTTCATGGACGATCTGGCCGTCACGGGTGACCAAGGAAGACTTGATGATCTCATCGTCAAGATTCAGGTCAATCTTGCCGTCTTTGACGAGGTTTGCGGTGTAGTTGTAGATATTGTTTGCGAACATCCATGTGGAGGCCGTGGGCATCATTCCCGGAATATTCTTTGTTCCATCGATACTGACGCCGTATTTCTCTATGACCTCGCCGGGCTGGGTGATCTCCACGTTTCCGCCCTGGTCGATCGCAATGTCAACAATCGCCGAGCCAGGCCTCATAGCCTTGACCATTTCTTCAGTTACGATCACGGGTGCGAGCTTGCCCGGGATCAGGGCTGCAGTGATGACTATGTCGGAATCAATTACTACGGGCTTGACTGTCTCCCGCTCCTTTTCGAGCCACTCGTCGGGCAGCTTGGCCGCATATCCGCCAGGCGCAATGGCGATCTCAGATGGAACGCCCACATCGACAACCTTCGCTCCAAGGCTCTTTGCCTGTTCATTGGCGTCGGGCCTGATATCGATAGAGTTGACCACAGCACCCAACCTCTTAGCCGTGGCAACCGCTTGCAGACCCGCGATGCCCGTTCCGATAACGGTAACCGTAGACGGCTTGATCATGCCAACTGCCGTTCCCACCATGGGCATGAACTTGGGAAGCCTGTTTGCTGCCATCAGGCAAGCCTTGTAACCGGCAACCGTGCTCATTGAGGTGAGGGCATCCATGGTCTGAGCCCTTGAGATCCTAGGTATTCCGTCAAGGGTGAGGGATATAACGCCTTTTGCGGCCATGTCCTGAACCATTTGGTGATTGGCTGGAGCTGCAGGATGGAGGAAGGTGATGATGCATTGGCCTTCGTGCATCATATCCACTTCATGCTTGCCTACGGCATCGTTGAAAATCGGCTCTTTCACCTTGAGAATGATGTCGGCCCTAGCAAAGAGGTCTTCTACATTGTCGACGATCTCAGCCCCGGCTGCACTGTACTCTTCATCGTGGAAATAGGAACCTTCTCCAGCGCCCTTCTGAACCAGTACCTTTGCGCCTTCAGCTGTCATCTTCTTGACAGTGTCGGGCATCGCGGCTACTCGCCGCTCCCCCTTCATGATCTCGGTGGGGACTCCGATAACCAAACCTTGGAATTTCATCTGTAGCCACTCCCTGTTCCATGATTTATGGTATATCATGAGATAACGCTCCAGCGTTTGCAGAACATTATCCCCAGGTCACTCCCGCGGCTAACCTAGATCTCCCGATTTCACTACGCGAACACCTGCTGCCTTCATCTCAGCCAACGCGCGCTCCACGTCCCCTTCGGCAACTCCCACGCCCCTGCACCCATCCTCAATGAGCCAGGTTCTGTAGCCCAAGGATACGGCGTCAAGAGCAGTGTATTTGACACAGTAGTCAGTAGCCAAGCCCATAACGTACACCGTGTCTACCTTCTGATCCCGAAGATACGTTTCGAGACCAGTAGCTTTTTGTCTTCCGTTATCGAAGAACCCGCTGTAACTGTCTATTTCTGGATCCATTCCCTTATAGATCACCTTATCGATCTTGCCAGTGTTCAGATGAGGAGAGAATTCAGCTCCTTCAGTATGCTGCACACAATGGTCAGGCCATAAAACCTGTGGCATGCCGGAAAGCTCAATAACATCGCCTGCCTTGCATCCCGGATGTGAAGAGGCAAAACTCCCATGACCCGGCGGATGCCAATCGGCTGTCGCTATAACAATGTCGAAGTATTCCTGTACTCTATTGGCGACAGGAATGACCTGATCGCCCTCTAGCACCCCCAGAGCACCGCCCGGCAAGAAATCATTTTGCAGATCGACAAGCAATAAGGCCTCCATACCAAGGCACCCCCACATTGTGCAGTTTTCTACATCAGAGCCAAATATCCTGTCGCAACAGCATGACATGTATATGGGTTTTCGGACCTGTCATGCGCAGCCAAGTTACACCATCACAAGCAGTGCACTAAAGGCTAATTCGCTGCAAGATGCCCGGCCAATTCCTTGAGGAACCACTCCACGTCACTGACTATCCCAATAGCCTGGAAAGTACCCCGGTCGGCAAGTTTGGTGACTGTAGCAGGATTTATGTCAACACATACCGTCTTAACACGGGCCGGGAGAAGATTCCCTGTTGCGATTGCATGCAACATGGTCGAAAGCATCAGGGCAATTTCGACACCCTTCAAGTTCTTCCTCATGGCGTCCTGAGCTTTGACAGAATCGGTTATCACGTCCGGCAACGGGCCGTCATCTCTGATGGAACCTGCCAAAATGTACGGAACATCATTAGTAACTAGGGAGTACATTACCCCCTTGGTCAGTATCCCCTTCTCCACCGCAGGCCTCAACCCGCCCGCCTTTCGAATAGTGTTGATCGCTCTGAGGTGATGCGTATGGCCCATAGGGGCGGATGTCCCGTCCTTGAGATAAACCCCAAGGGAAGTACCGAGCAAAGCCCATTCAACATCGTGCGTAGCCACTGCATTCCCGGCATAGAAGACATTTACGTAACCCGCATCAATTAGCCTGGCAAGATGTGGACCGGCGCCTGTGTGAATCACTGCAGGACCTGCCACCACTAGGATCTTTCCGCCACGGGCCCGCACCTCTTTCATCTCCCGGGCTATCTGTTCCACAACCAGAGCCTTAGGCCGCTCGCTCGATACATCACTGCCCATGAAGGAGAAGACCTCAGTCTCTTTGGCCGAGGCCATTGAGGCTACTCTTATCCCGCTGCTTCCAACCACCACGTACTCACCACGGGAAACTGCGGCTAGAGGGCAACATCTAGCTGCCGGTTTTTGAGCATCAACAACAATCGCGCAGTCCATCTCTATATCGTCCACAGGAACCCAGTGCCCATCGATATTGACGTAAGTCTCAATATTTGTGCTAGTATAGAACTCATCAGGACAAACACCGTCCTGCTCGACGACGGCAAGCTGAACGGGTTCGCCGTCGAAGACGGTGGCCCCCAGTTCCTTCGCCTTGTCAAGGATTTTGTCTAGCTCCTCGCACGTGTCAGCACCCACCTCGATAGTCGCGCAGCTCTCCTCTTCCTTCATCCGCCCGAACTGAGTCTCGACGATCTCAAACTTTCCCCCAAGATCGGAGACGGCATCAAGAAGCCGCGACAGCAAACCCGAATCAATGAGATGGCCCGAAATCGAAATCCTCGCAGTATACACCGGCGCATCACTCCTATCCGGAAGCTTTTGTTCTAAACATGCTGGACTCTGCCTGCTTCATGGCCTCGTGAATAATGGGGTGCTTTGCCGAAGGATTATGCAATAGCTATGTATAATGTATAACCATATTAAGATATCATTGCCTGTATATCCCTAGCCAATAGTATCAGATATGACCATCAGGAACAAGGTTCCCTACAGCGAATCTTCCACGCAGAACCGAAAGTGGGCTATAGTAATCATGGTTGACGCAACCGCAAGCACAACAGAACAATTGTGAAGCACAGCGGACTCACGCGGTAAGAGGAGGGGCGCCCATGGGCCCGAATATCAACAATCAGACAATAGCAGTTGCCATGAGCGGGGGCGTAGACTCGTCAGTCGCCGCCGCGCTCCTCGTAGCCCAAGGACACAGGGTGATAGGAATCACGATGACAACCTGGCATTGGCCCGGCCCTTTCGAAGGAGATGCGTGCGGGGACAGCTTCGGCGAAGAGGCGGCAGATTCCGCAGCTCGGGTCGCTCGATCGCTAGGCATCGATCATGTCGTTGTAGACCTGTCCGAGGAATTCAAGAAGACTGTTGTTGCGGACTTCGTCCGCGCCTATGCCGGCGGATCAACCCCGAACCCGTGCGTCATATGCAATCAGTTGATCAAGTTCGACCTATTGCATCACAAGGCCAGAGAACTCGGCGCAGACATGGTTGCTACCGGACACTACGCAAGGCTTCGACAGGATGCGGTTTCCGGAAGATACCTGCTTCTCCGCCCGGCCGATTCTCGCAAAGACCAGACATACATGCTCTATCGACTCGGGCAGGAACAGCTGGCGCGTTCAGTCTTTCCTCTCGGCGATCTCGAAAAGGTCCAGGTTCGCAAAATAGCCAAGTCCATCGGCCTTGAAGCGGCAGACCGACCGGAAAGCCAGGAGATATGCTTTCTTCCCCCGGGCAAGTATCGGGAGTTCTTGGCATCAAATGATCCTTCCTTCCAGACTCCCGGTCCCATCATGAACAGAGCGGGCCATGTTATAGGGGAGCACCGTGGCATAGCCATGTATACCGTTGGCCAAAGGAAGGGACTGAGTCTCGCAGCCGATCGGCCACTTTACGTATTGGAGATACGACCCGACTCGAACACAATAATGGTTGGCCCCGTCGAACGCCTCTACAGCAGCTGGCTCGAGGTTGAGAGCACTAATTTCATCCCCTTCGACACACTAAGCGACAAGATGGACGTGCAGGCAAAAATAAGATATAGATCGCCGGCAGCCAAAGCAGTAATATTCCCTGCAGCCAATGGGAGAGTGCGCGTAGAGTTTAACGAGCCTCAGCGGGCAATTACTCCTGGACAATCTGCTGTTTTCTATGACGGGGATTTGCTTGTGGGCGGCGGGATCATTTCAAGCAATCAGAAAGCTGATGTCTGAGGGCATGTCCCATTCCCGCTGGACTGCTCGGACTCTCCCTTGCAGAATCGGGCTGCCGAACCGTATAGCCCTCATTGTGCATGAAGCATATGTCGTTATTCAGAGCCGCAGCAAGTCTCCTCAAATACAAGAGTTTTACGAGGTCAAGACGGGATTAGACGCTGGAGCGCGCTACTGTATTCTTCAAACGTTGACCAAACCGGTTCTGCTCGGAAAGGAGTAACGCTACGGAAAACCATGCAGAAAACAGGGCGCCGACTTCGCGAGAGGCCTCATTAGACAGACGTAACGCGGCAAGAAGCCCGCGTCTCAGACGCGGGCTTTCAATGCTATTCTGTTGGGTTACTGTTTAGCCCTGTTTGCTCTGGATTTCTTTTTGCTTCTTCCTATCCTCAGTCCGCTCTTCCTCGTAGTACTTATTCTGCATCTCGAAAAACGGATGCGGATTCGCATTCCATATTTCATCAGCCTTCGGAGCCCAATGCTTGGTGTATCCTTCCTGGATCATCTCTGCAAGCTCTCTGTGATCCACAAGATGCTCTCCAAGCTGTGTGGAATGCGCACCCGACTCTTCCACGATCTCGACAAGCTTCTCAGGATTGTCGATGAGCGGGCACGGCCTCAGCATGTTGTCGTTGAACGGCTGCCGCTTCTGGTAAGCCTTCATCAGTGGCGAAGCCAGGCACTCCTTAAGCGGCTTCTCGTTTATGTTATCAACGGCATAGTGAATGAATGCACACGGCTCAACGTCGCCATTTGCGTTGATATGCAGATAGCGCCTGCCACCCGCTATGCATCCGAGCGCGAACTCGCCGTCGTTCCAGAAGTCAACCATGAAGATCGGCTTCGTGAAACGCCACTGACGTACTGTGTCATACATCAGAGCACGCTGATCGGGAGTTGCCATCAGATCGAGGTTAGGGTCGGATCCAACAGGAACGTACGTGAAGAACCATCCAAACGAGCAACCCTTATCGATCATGGTATCTATGAACTCATCGCTGGCGATTATCTCTGTGTTGTTGCGGGCATAGCATGCGGAGAATCCGAATACGCATCCGGCTTCGCGCAGCATATCCATGGTGTTCATTATCTTCTGATAGACGCCCTTTCCTCGCCTTGCGTCTGTCTGCTCCTCGAGACCTTCCACGGAAATAGCGGGAGCAATGTTGCCCAGTCTGATCATTTCGGAGACGAATTCCTCGTCGAACAGCGTGCCATTGGTGAACGGATGAAACAGCTGATTCGGATGCTTTTCAGCCAGACGGATCAGTTTATCCTTGGCAACCATGGGTTCCCCGCCGGATACTACTATAAGATAAATGCCTAATTCCTCAGCTTCGGTGCATACCCTATCCATGGTCTCAAACGGGAGTTCACGGACGCGCTGGTAGTCGCCAGCCCAGCACCCTGTACACCTGAGATTACACTTTTCCGTGGGGTCCATGAGTATCGCGTAAGGAACCTGTACGCCCAGTTCTTCTGCGAGATCATACTGTGTCGGCACTCCAACGAGCGCAGAGTTGACGAAGAAATTAACTCCAATGCCCTTCATTATATTGGGATGAGTCTCCGTTAATAAGCGAATAGCAAGCTCACGCCAGTTGCTATCTGGGTCAAGAATAGCCTTACCGACTTCTCGGACCTGTTGCTTGTGATTCTCCTGGGACGCCAGTTTTTCCGCAATCGCAAGCGCCTTCGGCAGATTGCCTACGGGGTCTGCCTGTAGATATCCAAGCGCCTGGTTTACTAAAGGCTTAGCAAAGTCCAAAGTAGATATCACATCAATCCCCTCCAATCACTGGATTTTTTTCCTGCATCACTCCGATGAAGATAACATCACACCCTTCAAATACGCCTCCATCCTCAGATGTCAAGATTACAGTTCATTACTATGAATGTATGCACATGCCATTCTATCCCTTTGAAGGAGAGTTTTCAAATAAACGCGAACGCGAGATACGCCGCAATGCGCCGATATGTACACCAAATCCGAGAATCTACGAGGTGCCTTTATGGCTACAGCGATAGGCGCCGAAATATAGCCATGCCACGTCCCTTTCGCTTCCTGCCAATTTCAGGCGACCACCCTCGCTCCAGTTCTGTCACGTGCTGGCCCCCTGAAGCACTCACCTATCCGTCAGTTCGACATACGGACACACCACTCTGATTTGTAGATTTATTCTACATTGATATACATATACCTTCTGAAGTATTCCCATTGCCGCACAGATCTTTGTCCTTCAGACTCGATTTGTCACAAATACCATGAAGGAAAATCGAATTAAGTTCAGAATTCTCGATTCTGTAGCAAATTCGCGAGCAGGACGGATTGTCCGGAGGTGGGCTAGGCAGTGCTTGGCTATTCATATTTACGTGGCGCCGAAAAGGTGCTCGACGAAATCGCCACGACTCAAATGGGCGCGATCGAGAAGGCGGCTTCCGCAATTGCAAATTCGCTGAGCCACGGAGGCCTGCTATATCTTTTTGGCACCGGACATTCAGCGTCAGTCGCCGTAGAACCGTTCCACCGGGCAGGCAGTTTGGTGCCTGTCAGACCCATAGTCGAACACGCCATGACGTTGCACAGCTCCCCTAAAAAGGCCACCGCCCTGGAACGCCTGGAGGGATATGCCGGCATCATACTGGACGACTCGGGCATCCGCCCAGGCGATTCGCTTATTGTCATATCCAATTCCGGCATCAACTCGGTTCCGGTCGAAATGGCGCTTGGCGCCAAGTCTCGGGGGGTCACCGTAATAGCTATCACGTCAGTAAGACACAGTAAAGCCGAGTCTTCCCGCCATCCTAGCGGCAAGAGGTTGTTTGAGGCAGCAGACATCGTGGTGGACAATTGCAGCATTCCAGGAGATGCAATGCTCGATACGTGCGCATCCCCGATAAAGATCGGCCCGACATCAACATTAGCTGGGATCGCGATTGTCAACGCAATATCTGTCAAGGTCATTGGCAAGCTGCATGAAATGGGTATTGAACCGCCTGTGATGATGAGCTCGAACATAGCAGGCGGGGACGATTTCGGAGCAAAATGGGATGAGGCCTATGCAGACTCCGAAGCAGCAAGGTCGCTTGCGAGCAAACGGCCCTAAGCGCCAAGTTGCGCTTCCACTTCGCTAAAAGCCTATCCACAGTAGGAAAGAACGCGGCAACACCCCAGTATTCAAACCCGCGTTGCCTTGCAAAATACCGGTGTCCGAGAAGACTTCGGCTTTGGATGACCTTGCCAAGCCGCGTGCATCGCTGCATCCATTAGTCTAGCCTCTGGTATACCCTAGGTGTCCGCGCGATCCGGCAGTATCCCGTCCACCCACACAGGTAGAGACTGAGCTCGCAAAGGCCTCTGTCGATACTCGACCTCTCGCTGAGGCCGATGAGCCTCCAAATCCGCTCTTTAGACCGCTCCCGGGTCGTGGTTGCGGCCTGATTTCCACAATTGGAGCTTGAACTTCAGATTTCCCCTCCACAAAACGTCGAACGCTCGCCATCACCCGTTCTCCGGCGCGCCGACTTTTAGTGAATCTATGCCCTCTCTTCTCGAGTTCTCATCCTAGGTCGTTCAGCATGATGTTGGCGAACAGAGGACTCCTCGGACCGACTTGTGCCTCGCCCTACTCAGTTCTTACACACGTCGTCTTCCATGACTCTAGCCTCGAAAAACTCCCGGATAAGCTTGAGCACCAGCCTATCTTCGACCACCCTAGCCACCTTGGCCATGACGATATCATGATTGACGCAGTCGAAGGATTTGGATAGGTCCATAGGAAATCCCCAATCGGTCCCCACCTTCCCCCTCTGTTTTACGACCTTCTAGATCGCTTACAGCATCCCATGAAACCGATGGGGACAACGTACGCCTGTGCCCAGCACAAAGCGGTTTTTGCTCAGTTTGATTCGCCTCTCAATATACGCTTGATGCTGGCTAAAGCCAGACTTCGCGCAATCGCATGTCCTGCGACGACTATAGTTGCAAAAGCGATCGTGCCAACAAGGATTGCCGCTTGTCTACTCATACCCTCAGAAAAGCCGAGATGCGAATAGTAGTTATTGAATGCAAAAGCCGCACCCAAGACGAATGTCCCTGCCATACTGATTCCCAAGGATATGAGCGACTTGCCAGGGTCTTTCTGGTTTTGCGTCCCTGATGCCCCCGACATTCTGAGGCTGAAATTGGGCCTCATTGCATCAGACATGACCTCCAGCGCGCCAAGCATGGATATGGCGGCGTATCCCACAGGAAGCGACAGGTAGAGCGGATATTGAGGAATGTCGGGGATAAGAGCCATAGCCAGCGCGAGCACGGTGAAGACTGTGGCCCCGGGCATGACCGCCAGCGCCATTTTAGCGTTGAAGTACGTCCCAGGGTCGATGGGCATGGATCGAAGCAGCCAGAGGCTCTCCCCATCCATACTGATGCACATGCCGGCTATCTGCCCTGAAGAAATCGTCGACATCATGACTAAGACAAAAAGAATCACGTCCTTCATTATATCGGGAATGGCTCCCACATCGCCCGAACGCGCCCCGTAGGACATGTTATAGAGGTAAAATCCAGATGCTACTATGGCTACAAGAATGCTATACCATATAATGGGCTGTCTCTTTATGATGGTCAAGTCCTTGGCAAAGATCCCCCAACCCTGCCCGGTATGTCTTCGAATCATCGTATCGGGCATTTCTGATTCGGCGTCGTCAGCCAGCTCACAACAGATTGCTTTCTCTCCGGTCCCTTTACGCGTTCGTCGACGACGCATGGCGCCTGACTTGCCAGTCTCCACATCGCCTGCAGCTGACCAACCAGTCACAAAAGCATTGGCCGACAAGCCTATGGCGCCTACAAATGCCCCTATCGCAGCAACAGCCAGAGGAAAAAGCGATTCCCAGAGTGAAAATCCAAATCCCGGCGTAGTGAGAAAGGCCGTTTTAACCACCCAGACATGTGGCAAATACCATGTCCTGCCCAGTCCCCAGCCCTGGGCCGCCTGCGCCAAGGCTGTGGCATCGAGGCCATTGGAACGGGTCATCTTGGCGCTGAGAACTTGCGTGGCGAGGACGAACATAAATCCCACAACAAGCGAGCCGATCATGATGACTTGCCTCATCTTCTGAGTTGGAACGTTCCTCATTACTATCATTGCGAAAATGGCCGTCACCGCGGTAAACAGCAGTGCAGCGAGGAGGATCGCCAGGATGGACATGAAGTAGAAAGAGAACGGTGCGCGACTACCGGCACCATATCCAACCCATATCGGGTACATGAATGGGACAAGCGCCGCCAGGTTCCTCACAAGGGCCACCGTCAACTTCGCCCCAACCACTGAACCCACAGGTGTGGGGGTGCTCAACAGGAATTTGAGATCGCCCGAATCATACAAAGCTTGATAGACCACGGAGATACCTGTCATGAAGAGCATGACGAAAACTCCTAGTGATAAACCTGACATCAGGTTCAACCATACTGCCCGCACCATGTCTGGATAAGCGGCAAGCGTATCGGACAAGGCCGCAGCGATATTGTACACACTGGTACCTACGAAAATGGCCAAACTGATAAGAGCCAAATAGCCCAGGGCATTTCTCGCTATGCGCTTGCCCTGACTCGATTTTTCACTCTCACCCCGGGTTCCTCGAAACGCTTGTCGAAGTTCAACTGATAGGATGAGAAACGTCTTGTCCATGTCGTCTAGCCCTCCAAGTATCTGGAGACTTCTGCATAATCGGAACCGCCAGTTAGTTCTATGAAAAGGTCTTCCAACGTGGAAGCCTCCGGATGCTTCATGGCGCCTTTGGCCGCCGCGACCTCACGTAGATCGTCCATGTTGCCCACAGCCAGCAATCTCCCCTTTTGAATAATACCCACCCGATCGCACATCCGCTCTGCGATCTCTAGTACATGTGTGCTCATGAAAACCGTGACGCCCTCCGAAGCAAGCTCGCGGAGGATATCCTTTACCAGCCTAGCGCTCCCTGGATCAAGTCCTACAGTAGGTTCGTCCATAAACAGTATCTTAGGCTCATGCAAGAGCGCGCTGGCTATGACGACCTTTTGCTTCATCCCATGCGAGTATCCACCCAGTTGCTCATCAGCCCGATCCAGAAGATCAAACATCTTCAAAAGGTTCCTAGCCTTTTTTTCGGCCCGTCCTCTCTCAACTTCGTGGAGATTGGCCACGAACATCAAGAACTCCCAGGCTGTAAGTTTCTCGTAGATATTGGGCTGGTCTGGCACGTAACCAATAATCGCCTTGGCCTTGAGAGGATCCTTTGCCACATCTATCCCTGCGAGCTCGACGCGACCCGCGGTAGGAGTGAGAATCCCTATCATCATATTGATAGAAGTGGTCTTACCGGCTCCATTGGGACCGAGAAAGCCGAATATCTCGCCTGCGCCTACATGAAGATCAAGGCTGTCAACGGCAAGCGTGTCGCCGAACCTCTTGGTAAGCCCGAGTGCATTGATCATCAAAGAATCCCTCCTGTTCGCAGCCACCTTCAAAATCACAGTGCCAAAAGGCATATCCCTATCAGAGGTCGTCAAGATCTAGAATTCGAATAGATCTTCATGGCCCCGTCTGCGTTCTTTTTTGCCATCTCAAACCCGTCTTCTGCCTTGACGACGCGAAGCATGAGGGAACAGCCACCCTCATACAATTATACATCACCTTCTCTAGCACGGCACATGGTAAGATGATATTTGGGAGCTTTAAAGTCATATTCGGCCCCGACATGCGGTACGCCTCGACGCACCTACCATTCAAGATCCGTGCAGCCATCTCCCAAATTGAACGTTCCAACACCACAGAAGCGGCAAGACCGGAAGTATTCGCTTATGATGGACGCAGCTAAGTGGCAGGCAAACGCCTTGATGGAATAGTTTGCAGGTGTACGTGGGCGAATCTAGAATAGGCAATATGCAACCCGGCTGTCTGACAAATCCTCAGGAGATACACGTGAAGGAGGATCAAGCCCATCTTCAATCCTCTAGGCTATCATCCATGATCCATCGCGCGCTCAGAAAATCCTGCGCTAGCGACGTTCGACAATCTGATCAAGATGAGCGAGGTGTTGGAATGTGATTGCCGGTGAACCTCTCGACGTTGTCCGAGCATTTGAGGACGCCTACAACGATCATGATGCGAAAACCATAAACTCTCTATACGCCCCGGACGCAAAATTCCAAGTCGAAGACATCATGGCCATAGAGGGCAAACCCGCCCTTCAAGGAAAGACTGATTACGATATCGAGCTGCATACTCACATACACATTAATCCTGTCTCTGTAAAGGAAAACAGGCTGCGCGCCCGAGTAATGGCGTCTAGTGAATGGCTCCTCGAAACAGGAATCGGGACAGCCCAGTATGAGGCGGAGTTCGAGGTGGCTGACGGTATGATCAAGTCGATCATAGCCAGACCCGTTCCTCAGACTAAGGCCGCAATCGGGCGCGTTCTGAACGACTTCATCGAGTGGGCAATGACGGAGCGGCCCTGTGAGGCGGGCATTCTAATGCCAGATGGCAGAATCGTGTTCAATGCGCACAATGCCAGACTGGGGCTGATCATGCTCAAAGAATGGAAGGCAAAGCGCGATTGAGCCCCACACGCATGATGGTGGTGCATGATGATCGACTATTACGCTATTCTCGGCGTTTCTCAACACGCCGGTGAAGAACTGATAAGGGCGGCCTTTCGCGAGAAAGCTAGGCTGTGGCATCCCGACGTGTGCCACAGCCCTGAGGCGCACGAACGCTTTTTAGTTATTTCCCGGGCATACAGCACACTTATCGACCCCACCCGTCGCGCCCAGTATGATAGGGATCTTGCGCGCGCTGATAAAACGCGGATTCGGTCGGGCTTCTCATGTTCTGCGTCCACATCTGCCAGGTTTAGTCACAAGCTTTTGGTAGGACTCGCAGGCGTGCTGTTGATAATCGCCTCAGCCCTCGCAATTGCAGGGACCGCGATCCCCCTTGCCCTGCCACCGCTGATACCCCTTCTTGTATGGCTTCTGCACCAGTCGAAGCTGATCGGGTTACAAGTCATCGTCACATACACCATTCTCGCCAGTTGTCTGCTTCTCGGCCTCTTACTGCTGGGGTTAGGCCTCGCCTATCTTTCGGCATGAACGCGTAAAAGGACGAGGCCGAGCCCACAAAGATGCTCTTTGCCATCTTAAGGCTCGGCCATTGTATCATGGCGGAGGGCGGAGATAAACTCCGATCTTTTGCGAGCTTTAGACCTTACATAGCCTCTGAAATCGCTTTAGCCTGCATGAAAAGGAGCAAGTAGTCGGGGCCCCCCGCCTTGCTGTCGGTCCCGCTCAGGTTGAAACCGCCAAACGGATGGAGCCCAACCAATGCCCCGGTGCAATGCCTGTTAAGATATAGATTTCCCACATGAACCTTGTCCTTGGCAGACTCCAATCGCGCCCTATTCCTGCTGTAGACGGAACCCGTGAGCCCATATTCCGTGCAATTGGCGATCTCCACCGCATGGTCATAGCTGTCCGCCCGGATAAATGCGAGCACAGGCCCGAAAATCTCCTCCTGGGCCACGCGTGCATGGGGAGACACACCCTCTATGATGGTGGGCTCTATGTAATACCCGACACTGGAATCACGATCGCCGCCCAGCACAATTCTTCCTTCTTCACGGCCAATATCGATATAGTTGGAAATGCTCCTGAAAGCTTTCTCATCGATAACCGCATTAACGGCGAAGTTTGCTGCAGCTTCCCCCACTCTCAATTCGGCAGCCATCTCTCTCGTCTTCTCGAGAACTTCGTCGTAAACCGAGTCCACGATTATCGCTCTTGAACAAGCAGAACACTTTTGCCCTTGGTATCCGAAGGCCGACTTGACTATCCCCATAGCCGCTTTGTCCAAATCAGCCGTCTCATCCACGATGATGAAGTCCTTACCGCCCATCTCTGCCACTACGCGCTTGATCCATATCTGACCTGGCTGATGTTTGGCGGCCACTTCGTTAATGTGAAGGCCCACATCTTTCGATCCGGTAAAGTTGATAAACCTTGTCTTAGGATGCTGGACTAGGTAGTCACCTATGGTTTTGCCGCTGCTGGGCAGGTAGTTGATGACGCCTGGAGGAAAACCTGCCTCATCCACGAGCTCCATCAACTTGGCCGCTATCACACCAGCAGTATTTGCGGGCTTTATGATCACAGTGTTTCCGGCCACTACCGCGGCAGTCGTCATCCCAGTGAGGATCGCCAACGGGAAATTCCACGGGCTGATCACCACCCCTACTCCGAGGGGGATATAACGCTGCACATTCTGCTCGTTGGGGTGTGGATACACTTGATTGAGGCCTTCATACCGTATCATCTCCCGAGCGTAGTACTCGCAGAAATCGATGGCCTCAGCTACATCTGCATCCGCCTCCACCCAATTCTTGCCCACTTCGAAAACGAGCCAGGCAGCGAGTTCCGCTTTGCGCTTGCGCATCAGCGCAGACAGCCTCAGGACTGTAGCAGCGCGTCCTTCAGCGGGAACCTCACGCCAGGTCTCGAAAGCCTTCCAAGCCTCCTCCATAGCCATTTCGGCCTGGGCCCGGTCAGCTTGGGCGACATAGCCCACTACCTGCTCGTGTGCGCAAGGATTGACCGACGCGACTCTTTCTTCGGTTTCCACGCGTTGACCTGCGATTATAAGGGGATAATAGTGTCCGAATTCCTCTTCCACAGTCGCCAGAGCATCAGCCATCCTGTCTCGATTTTCCACAATCGAGAAGTCCATCAATGGTTCATTGGAAAACTGCTTCAACGGAATAGACCCCTTTCCTAACGTTGCCGAGGGTCAGCATCACAACACAGTGAACAAAGAGACGTTTCGTGTCTTGCAAGCGCATGGCATGCCCTGTCCGCCACCGAACGCGCATGTGACGGAGCCTGCCTGCGCTCCTTTCCAAACACGGGAGGCCAGGCCGTTTCCAGCCAGACCCTCAGGCAACAACGTAGTTGCCACCGGTCATGTCCGCTCCAGCATCATCGGGTAAGAAGAGATGACTCGGAGGCGCTATATGGCAGATTCGACAAAAATGGCAGGAATCCTACAACTTGCACTCAACTTACAATATATTGCAAGTAAGCCGAACTCGCGCACCCTGCAGCCAACTTCACTGCGCGTGCCCGAATACATATTGACCTTTCCAGCCTTCACAGAACCTACTACATCAAGACTGCCCAGCCATCAGCGCATCTACCTCGCAAGGCCGCGAGTTCTTGACATAATGCTATTCACGATATGTCAGAGCATTCGTGAGCGGCCAGATTTCGTGCCCCGATATCCGAAAAGCACCTAGAAGGGTTATGTAGGCGGCTAAGACTCCATCGGTAATGGCTGTGATGAATGACCTGCGGAATCGTCAATCGAATGAAGAACCTTCGGGGCTGCGCCAACCGTCAAAGAAGCCTGTCTCCCTGTTCTATGTATATCAAGCAGCTACCGCAGGGTTATACGCACCGGTCAGGCAGATAGGACAACGCAATCGAGAACCGCATTGAAATGGTCTGCAAGTATTGGGCTTCCAGCTTTCGAGGCAGGAAGCCTCCTGTCCAGTGAAGAATATTATTAAAGTTAAGTGCTCGCGCTGCTCGCTTCCGACCGATATTCGTTCCGCCATCGCATCTGTACCGTGCAACGTGAACAGTTCCAAAGAAGCATCCCATCCTCACCGGGCGGGTCAGGCCTGAACTTCAAGCAACCCAAACTCCCTAGCCGCGCACTATCCAATAGAGGCTTACTCGGTAAGCGCTGAAGAACGGAGGACAGCTTATGGAAGAAGAAAAGACAGTGAACTGGTTTGCCCGATTGATAGGCATCATTACCGCTCCCCCCGTAATGGCGGGCGCCGCTGCAGCAACGGTTCGTCACTACGATCCTACGCTGTTTGGGGATGGCACGACGTGGTATCTGGTGACATTGATGCTCCTCACCGCGATTCCCTTGTTTTCATATGTAGTAGCGTACATGGTGCCGAGCATCAGAGCGATGGGCAGAAAAGGTCAGAGAAAATTGGCATTTATAGTTTCCGTCATATGCTACGTAGTCGGCGCCGCAGTTTGCCTGATAGCCAAGGCTCCGCGGATTGTGTCTGCATTCTTTCTATCATATCTTGCATCAGGAGGCTTATTAAGCCTGATAAACGCCGCCTTCAAGTTTAAAGCAAGCGGCCATGCATGCGGCTTCGCCGGCCCTGTGACTCTCGTGTCAATGGTCATAGGCCCTGTTGCCCTTTGGGCCTTTGCCCTTCTGCCGCTCGTATTCTGGGCCAGGCTTTCTATGAAGCGGCATTCCAAAGGCGAGCTTTGGTCAGGCGCATTAGTGGGGATTGGGGCAACTGCCGTAGTCATGCTCATCTTCCCGTAGACGGTGGCGTGGCCAGCTTGTCAGCGGGTAGCGGCCGATTTCGCGTGGTCTCGCTGCCGAAGCTTGCCAATTTGGCCTGCCAGATACCGCAGGCCATCTGAAGCTGTCTCAGCACTTCAGTGCTGCGAAAGCAGAAATTACGATGCCTGGCGCCAGCGATCGGAACCGATTTCTTGCGCCAGGCTCAGAGCATGGGCCCTCAGATGTGAAACAAAATGAATGGGCAGGAAACAATCCTGCCCAAAATAATGGTGCCGAAGGCGGGACTTGAACCCGCACGGGGTTAACCCCCACTAGACCCTGAATCTAGCGCGTCTGCCAATTCCACCACTTCGGCACGATCAAACATGTTCACTTGTCGCTTTGGATGCACCCTGTGAAAAAGGCACATCCCAACCTGCTCAGCTAGTATATCACGCCACGTGCCAGTATGCAATAGTTACCGCGCCATTGACGGTGCATGCTCTATACTGCCCAACCCGCACAGCTGCCCACGTAGTTGTCAGCTCGAATACGCCCGCTAGGAAGCTCGATCCTTTCCCTGGCAGGAGATTATCTAAATTGACAGAATCACAAGGAGAAGCGGCGATCCAGCGTCTGGCAGACGTTGATAGATGCCGTCCACTATGCCTTGAATCCGCGGTAGAGAGACTCGTACATAACGATCGGCTACGGCCGGAAAGGCGGCGAATATTCCATATGACAGATGAACACAGACAAAACGTCGAAGATCTGCTCTCCTCGGGGCTGAAGGCCCTGGCGGACGGAAACGCTCAAGAGGCCCGAGGGCTCATCGACAAAGCACTCGTCCTTGACTCAACACGAGTCGATTCTCTGCTTGCAACATCATTGGCCTGCTGGATGGCTGGAGACCTCGAGGCGGCCACAGATGCGGTCAAGGCAGCCTCGTGCTACATATCGGATGACATCGGAGAACTCGTCATGGTCGGTCTGGCTTATGCACGTGGAGGAAATGACGCTTCGACGGCCTACCATTACCTGATGCGGGCGCTGAGCCTTGCTGAGGGCGACGGAGAACTCACATCAGTTCTCGCAGACGCCCTTCTCGAAATAGGGTTCCCCGATGAATCTCGGGACGCTGCCGAAAGGGCTCTGTCAATACAGCCAGAACTTGCAGAGGCATCACTGACGCTTGGCAGTGCCTATATCGCCCTCGACAACTACGAGGATGCCATAGAGCACCTAATCAGAGCAACCCATGGAATACCAGATAACGCTGTTCCGCCATTTCTTTTAGGAGTAGCTCTATACGAAACGGGCCAATGGGCCGATGCCGCCAGAGCCTTTGGCGAAGCTGCGAAGCGTGAACCCGACGATCACATGATCGACGTCTGGAGAGCCAAGGCCCTCTACGAAACCGGGCAAACGGACGCCGCAATCAGCATAATCGACAATCTCCTAGAGGAAGCCCAAGAAGATGCCGACCTTGCAGTCGAAATAGGGAATTTTTACGGGCTGAACGCAGAGATGCCAAGCAAAGCAATACCCCTTTTGGAGAAGGCTATCAAGCTCGATCCGACGCTCTCCGAAGCCTATTTCAACCTGATATACGCCTATCTGCTCACTGGCAACGAGACACAGGCTCGCAAGACCCTAATGAGGCTCTCTGAGATAGATATCGAACTGGCGCAACTAGCTATCGAAAACCTCATGTCGATAACAGACGAGATCTATTAGGTTTCGAGCCAACTGATGCCGCAGACAGCTGGACGCGGCTCTATGGCCATAGGTCCTTTTTAGGTAGAGGAATCGCTTAGGCGAGCTGGTGCGCCAGCTCGCTTTGCCTCAGCTTCCTGTGACTGTGGGCACCCTCCAACCTCTCCCGTTACCAGATCCAGATCTGCCTCTGCATGCTGCACTACCCAGATCGTCCCTGCCCTCACTAAGTTCTCTTCAAAGACGCGCCTCCACGAATCGCACTCTCGTATCCCATTCTCATCATGTCGTCTCGCACAGGCTTCCATAGAGCATATGCCCGGTCTATGCTAGCCTTGGCAGCCATAATCCCAGGAGCCAAAAGGTGATGGAGCATCTCGTGGACTATGGATTCAAGTTCCGGCTCAGCCATAATCAAGAAGACCCTTTCATCCACGGCCACAGCCTCGGCGATCTGCGGCGCCTGTAGCGGATTGGGCACGAGGATCATCTGAGGCAACTGCCCTTCAGGAACGCCAAGTCGAGTTGAGACGGCACGCGCCGCCTGAAGCATGGCTTCTTCGTATCTTGTCAAGTCGGGAGATACAGCGTCTAAATAGTCCTTCCACAGTCTGCTGAAGGACGGATGATCGGACATGCGCTGAAACTGGAAGGGAAGATTGATCACCCACGGCTTCTTTATGCTCAGGACCGATCGGAAGGGATTTGATCCAAGAAGCCACATTGCTGCCGCCCGGGCAGCCCCAATCCCAGTCCCGGCCCTCTTAGATTCGCAAGCCGGCCGCAACCAGGAGGAACGCTCGAGGCCAATATGGGTTGACTTCACGTGATTCAACCCTCGCCCACCTATAGTAGGCGAGCAGATCCGGCGACCACTCAACGTCTGCAGCTCGCGCGGCAACCCTCGCCATGGGTTCACCTTCTTCGAGCGAAGCCAGTTCGTATCCGGACGCCGTCAGCCCAACATAGACCATGAAAACCCTCTTGTCAGGTTGCACCAACATGTTGGCCTCTGCCGCACCAGATGATGCGTCTTTGCCTAAGCTCACCGAAAGCCGCCCCCAAACCGTCTCATCAATGCGCCAACAAGAGATCAACTGTACGCCATATGTCGGCCTGGACAATCCGACCTTTTCTGCCTGAGGTTCTAGCCTTGGCTGCCGGGAAATGCTCGAGTGCTTTCCCGAGGCTGCCTAGGTGCGCCTACCAACATAAAGCAGGTGTTCTGCCGCACCGTGAATTGTGGGGTCTGAAGCACAACGGTAGTTCAAGTCAACCCATGCCTCCCAGGCTTCTCCTTGCAATAGATTGACCTTCTCATCAATCATGCTCACGAGTCCTTCCTGCGCCAAGAGAATCTGAGTTTCAAAGCCGGCTTTCTCCATGATAGCTGCTGCCTCGGTTGGGTGCACAGACCAAAAATCAGTAAACGGCGGGTTGTCCCGCCCTTCGAAGGTATAGATCCCGTCTTTCAAAATGCGATTTGCATCATCCGGGTAATCGGCCAGCCACTCCGGATCGTACTTGGCCACATCCCGCAGAGCGGCGTAACGCACCAGAAACGTGGCAAAGACCAGACCATCGCTGCGCAGAACACGTCTTGCCTCCGTAAGACAGGTAACCCTATCAGATGGATCCAAAAGATGATAAAGGGGCCCCATCAGAAGTACAACATCGAAACTGCCGTCTTCGAACATGCTCATATCCACGGCGGAAGCACTTACACATTCCTCGAACCGGACACCTTGCTCTTCCGCTCTTGCTTTCGCGAACCTGAGGCTCTCCTCGGAGATATCCAGCAGCGTAACCTTGTGTCCGCGAGAGGCAAGCAAGAGAGAGTACCGGCCGGGACCGCTTCCGCAGTCCAGGACGGTAGATGCCGGCTGCAAGAATTCCTCCATGGCCCGCGCAGTCAGCGCAAATTCCGTCCTATGTCTTGCAAGCCGCACCCATTCCATCTCGACGTTGGATTCGTAAAACTCCCTCACCCTGCATACGCAGCCATTATCGCGTCTCACATCCACGCAGTTTCCCTCCCCACCTTTTGTGCCAGCAGAGGCTGCAGGCCGACTCTATCACCTACTCACGCATTGGCACACTGGGCCAAGCATTCGCGTACTATATCGAGAGAACTCTCGAGCGCCTCAGCAGAGTCCTCCTGCTGTCCCACTTCTATCATGAATACCCCATCCCATCTCTCCATTGCAAGGAAGGATATGAGTTCTTTCCAGTCTATGATGCCATCTCCCAGCGGCAGGTGTTCATCGCACTCGCCATGGTTGTCGTGGGCATGGATCTGCGCTAACCTAGGAAACCAAGCGCGGGCACATTCAGTAGGATTCACTCCCCAGATCATCGCATGCCCCACATCAAGAAGCAGCCGCGTGGAAGGCGGACACAAGTCAGCCAGATCGATGAGATCTTGGGGGCTCTCCAGAATGCTAGTCTCTTTCCAACACGTATTTTCGAGCATCATCACTACCCCGGCCTGTTGTGCAACGTCCCCCACGGTCTGCAATGTCTGACTCGCAAAGCCCAGGGCGATCTCCGTCGGCACCCTAGGGTCGGACTTGCTCCCACAGTGGACCACCATATCGCGAATGCCGAGCCTGGTAGCGAGTTCAATAGTACCGATATAGGCTTCAACTACCCTTGCCCGTTCGGACGAATCAGATGAGGCAGGGTTCAGACCTATACAAGGCGGATGAATGGAGTACGTAATTCCATGTTCTAAAGCGAGGTCCGCAAGAGTGTCCACGGTTTCATCGGAAACCTCTCCCGGGCGGAAACCGGCGATCTCGCAGAATAGTTCGATCCTCTTCTGACCCGCCTCTGCGATACTGGAAACAGCAGTGATTATGTCTTCATTTTCGTAAAGGAGAGTCGATACACCGATATTCAAGACTTGTAATCCTCCATCCCTGTGTCTAATCTATGAACACTGTTTCTATGTGAAGAATGCAAAACCTCTCAGCCCGAGTTGAGCATCACAGGAAAACCCGTCTTTCACGTCGGGCACAGCAGGCAACGGCATAGCTCCGTGAATGTCACAGGGCGCCACAAAATGCTAACTCCCTATTTCGCAATGTTCCTGTGCTTTTCGACAGTTCGATTTCAATCCAGTACCGCCGCCACAGCCTATCACATCTTTGACTCCGTTCAATCTAAATCGCGACATGCTGCGGTCGAAGGCCCCATACTGTCACTCAAGTATGACCATGGCAAGCACGACTCGCAATCGGCGCGATAGAGCATATACCCGAAGCCTCTCGATAACTGCAGACAAAAACTGTAGATTGGAATAAATCAATGGAACTTTCTTCTTGACTCAAGCTGTCTCAAAACATATATTTTTAGATACCACATCACTTGAACCACATGATATCTAGCGCTTTTTCTCTCAATGCTCAATGCCAACAGGGGGGATATAACCTTGACCTGTTCAGCTATTACCTCAATAATGGCATCTCTTCTCTCTTCGGTTTCTATGATGTCTACAACCTACAGGTCTCTGTGGCAGCTACCCTCCTTTAACAGAAGTATAGCGATCCTTGCCTTGGGAGCCTTCGCCGTGGCATGCGACGCGGTAGTCCGCACGTTTTTTTCGACATCGTCCATAGACAGAAGGCCTTGCTTGGCTACAGCCATAGTCCCGTTATTCTCGTCCTTCTCTCCTCCAGATGCCAAAGGTCCCCAGCCAAGACATTATGCCCTTTCGCGGACCCGAACTGGATCGAGTGAAGGCAACGCATGCGAGCCAACAGGCCGACCCTGGTTGCCGAAGCTCTTTTTATTCACCATTTCCCTCACGTCATTAATGCGCGAACTATTAGATAGATCTCTCCGAGTCGTGAAGCAACTTCTTCCATGGATAGCGAGGTCCGGTACAGGAGAGCAATTGCACGTCAAGCGGGGCGCGTCACAGCGCGACGATATCGGATGCATTGCCAATATAGCGCTGGATTACGGCATCGACTTGGCGTTCGACTGGTCATCTCCTCTCATCCTCACTCCGTTTGTGGAATGGACCGAGCCATCGATAGACAACGCCTTAAGCTCCGTCATGCGCCTGTTAACCCTTTCTGAAGTTGCAAGAGATGAGGCAATCAGCTGTAAGTTAGTGGAGATACAAAGATCTCTTCATGCAGCTAAATCTTCGTTGAGATTACGCGACCGCCTTAGTCCGCAGGAAAAAGGCCTGTTTGACCAACGACTGCGTGAACGAGTAAGTAGACTCAATGTGATGCTGAGGGGGTAGTCGGTTATGACGAACCGAAAAGACTTGCTTGATATGCCAGTGATGACCATAGATGAGGGGGCAGAGGCAGGGCGCATAACCGGGCTGGTGATCGATCCCATCAGTGTGCACGCTGTTGCGCTCATCGTCTCTACCAACGAGCGTTTCAACGCCCCGAAAGCAGTTCCGTTTCCATTGGTACAAGGTCTAGGTGAAGACGCAGTGATGATCGAGAACAAATCGGCAATGGCCGAGTTCTCCTCGCTGCCGGAACTGACTACCATTGGAAAAACAGATTCGGAATTGTGTGGACTCACAGTAATAGCCCGCACCGGGAAGATAATAGGATATGTTGAGGACTTTGCCGTGGATGATGAGACAGGCAGAATCGGATCATTCTTGGTGCGGCTGAAAGGGCAATCACTCTCAGTTGATATTGACACAAAAAACGTCATCACCATAGGCTCGAATGCCCTTATTGTGATAGCTGACACTGTCGACGCTCTAGATTCATAACACGCGCACAGTCCATCAGGTCTCAGACTTGGAGGTCTGTGAAATGCGCATGCCCACGCACCCTGTCGCTCGCAGGCTGGCGATGGCGGCAATCGCTGTTGTCAGCATAGTGGTGCAAGACGCAACTGCTGTGGTACGACTCCCCATGACAACAAATAAGTCTCCAGAGTGCATCAACCCTTTGGCCCACACATGCCATGTACTGCCTTGCTTGGATTCAAAGGCCCGTTTCGAGAATTCAGAAGGCGCGAGATGGCGGCCGGAAAAAAAGGGGCTCTCAGGGATCGTAGCCGGAAGCGGAATGCTGTCTGTTAGGGATCGCACATCAAGCAACACCAAAACTGAAGTCGCCTGCCCGCTCGACGAAGAATCAAGGCTTTCCTTTGTTTCCAGGACATCTAGTGCTGCACGTGCGGCGCCGTTGCTGAGCATGACCGTGACCAAGCCGATGGACGGTCGGAAGCGCGCAATCCTCACATTCGATGACGGGCCCTCTTCAACCTACACCCCTGAGATCCTCGATATTCTGAAGGACGAAGGTGTCCACGCAGTCTTTTTCGTCGTTGGCAGTCAGGCAGAATCCCGTCCCCATCTGCTCTCAAGGATGGCCGCTGAAGGACATGAGATCGGCAATCACACTTACAGCCATCTCGATCCCGCATCTGCTACATATGAAGAACTTGTCTGCGAAATACGGCGCACTTCTGAAATAGTCGAGCAGGCCACGGGCTCACCAACAACTTGGTTGAGGCCACCTGGCGGAGTCGTATCACCG
>ERZ795060.1824-NODE-1824-length-23504-cov-6.153695_pt1 | contig 23504 bp, 22 predicted proteins | sample MGYA00375144_ERZ795060 | MGnify/ENA primary metagenome ERZ795060 (study PRJEB30189, sample SAMN05720157) | activated sludge metagenome | isolation source: anaerobic digester from wastewater treatment plant | place: Japan | collected 2015-05-15 ...
GGTCATTCTCGGTGGCGTTGCGGCCCAGGAGCACTTCATACCCGCCAATCGTGCGCTGCTGGACGCCACTCGGGGTCGGGGCATGCCCCCGCGCGGCAGTGGCCGGGGTCTCGCGCAAGGCTCCCAGGGCACGCAGCTCGGGCTCTAGGGCGTCCAGCTCCTCTCGCGAGCGCGCCGCCTCCAGGAGCGGGCGGATTGCCTGCAGGGCCGACAGGCGCTCCTGCTCCTCTTCCCACTGCCGCTCCAGGTGCGGCACCGCGTCAACCAGCTTGCGCGCGCGTTTGAACCGTTTCTCCACCTGCTCGCGCACCGGGAGGGTTGGGTCCAACGCGAGCGTGACCTCTTTTTGCTCCGGATCGTAGAAATCGACCACGGTCACCTGCTGTGCCCCACGGGGAATGCGGCCCAGGTTCGAGAGGAGAAGCGTGGCCTCGCGCTCCAGCTCCGGGGCTTTCCGCGCGGCTTCGACCCCCTCCTCTGCCTCACGGATCCGGCGCTCGGCATAACGGGTCGTATCGGCCACCGCGCGCAGGAACGCGCGCCGGCGGGCCTCGACGGCTTCATGGGCGATGTGGTAGGTGTAGTAACGCTCCAGCGCCTCGCTCGCGCTCTCCGTCGGCCGGCGCTCGCCCCCGGGCGGCGGCTCGGTCTCCGGAAGAAACGCGGCACCCGCGGGCACACCACGGGCATCGAAGAGGAGTGCGGGTGCGTAGGCCGTCGAGTCGGCCACGGCGCGCAGCGCGCTGGCCACCACGCCAGGCACAATGTCACCGGCAGGGGTCTCCGCGTCCGCATGGCACCGGGCCAGCACCGCGGCAAGCGCCGCTGGCCCAAGCGGGAACTCGTTGCGCAGGAGGTCTTCCAACACCGCCTCGGGATGATCGCGGGCCAATGCGGCAATCATCTCGCCGGTCGCCTCCGCCGGATCGCGCTTCCCGCCCGTGGGAGGCGGCGTGTAGGGAATCCCCGGGTAGACCGGGCGCACGCGGCTCTCTCGGGCGCTCACGCGCTTGATTGCATCGAGGACGGTGCCGCCGGCGTTCACGAGCATCAGGTTGCTGTGCTTTCCCATCACCTCCAGCACGAGGAGCATCTCCGTCTCGCCGAAGCGGAAGGTGAGGTGTAGCACGCGGTCGAAGCCGATTTGCCGGGCGCTGGCGAGGAACGAGCCCTTCAGGTGCTTGCGCAGGAGCATCGTGAAGTGAGGAGGCGCGGTGACCGGGCGTCGGGCTGGCGAAGCGCCCCCCCCTGCCGGGGGCTCCGAGGGTTCATCGCCTGCTGATTGGGAGGGGGGCTTCTCGCCAAGGAGATGGGCGCGGCCATAACGGGCGTGCGCCGAGAGGAGCAGACGGCGGTTTCTCCCCCGAAGGCGGAGGGTCAGAACCACCGTCTCCTCTTCCGGCTGGTGCACCTGCTGCACCTGCGCCCCGGCCAGGGAGTCGATCTCCCGAGCCACCGCAGCCATCGCGATGCTATCGAACGCCATGATTGACTATTGAGAGCGGACGCCTCAGGTGCGGAGGATCGCCCCGGTGTTCGCCGAGGTGACCATCTTCTGGTAGCGAGCGAGCCAGCCAGACTTCACCTTCGGCTCCGGCGCTTTCCACTCTGCCTTACGCCGGGCGAGCTCCTCGTCGCTCAGCTTCACCTCCAGGCGGCGATTCGGGATATCGATCACCACGATATCGCCGTCGCGCAGGAGCCCGATGGGGCCTCCCTCGGCCGCTTCCGGCGAGATATGCCCGAGGCAGATGCCACGCGTGCCTCCAGAGAAGCGTCCATCCGTGATCAGCGCCACCTTCTCGCCCAGGCCCTGGCCCACGATCATCGAGGTCGGCGAGAGCATCTCCGGCATGCCGGGGCCGCCCTTGGGCCCTTCGTAGCGGATCACCACCACGTCGCCCGCCTTGACCCGCCGCGCAGCAATCCCCTCAAGGGCCTCGTCCTGGGAGTTGAAGATCACCGCCGGGCCCTCATGGCGCGTGATCCCCGGGGCCACGGCGCCCGTCTTCAGCACGGCGCCATCGGGAGCCAGGTTGCCCGTGAGGATCGCCAGTCCGCCCGTGGGCGCGTAGGCGTTCTCCACGGTGCGGATGACATCGGTATCGCGGTTCTCGGCCCGGGCGATGCTCTCACCCAGCGTGCCGAGCGTCACCGTCTTCGCGTCCAGATGCAACACGCCGGGCCGGCTCGCGACTTCCTTCAAGATCGCCATCACGCCGCCCGCGCGGTCCACGTCTTCCACATGATAGTGGCCCGCCGGGCTCACCTTGCAGACGTAGGGCACACGGTCCGCGAGCGCATCAATGCGCGACAGCGGGTAGTCCACGCCAGCCTCCGCCGCGAGTGCCAAGGTGTGCAACACCGTGTTCGTCGAGCCACCCATCGCCATGTCGAGGATGAAAGCGTTATCGATGGCATCGGCGGTGACGATGTCACGCGGGCGCAGGTCGGCCTCGATCAGCTTCATGATCTGCCGGGCAGCGGCGCGTGCCAGCTCCAGACGCTGGGGCGAGTTCGCCAGGATCGTCCCGTTGCCAGGAAGCGCCAGGCCCAGTGCCTCGCACAGGCAGTTCATCGAGTTGGCGGTGAACATGCCGGAACAGCAGCCGCACCCCGGGCAACCATAGTCCTCCAGCTCCTTCAGCCGGGCCTCGTCGATCAGCCCGGCCTGCAACGCCCCCACACCCTCGAAGACGGAGATGAGGTCGATGCTCTTGCCGGAAGGGGTGCGTCCCGCGGCCATCGGACCACCACTCACAAAGATCGTAGGCACATTGAGGCGCATCGCTGCGTTCAACATGCCCGGCACGATCTTGTCGCAGTTCGGGATGCAGATCAGGGCGTCGAAGCAATGCGCCGCGACCATCGTCTCCACGCAGTCGGCAATCAATTCGCGGCTGGCGAGGGAGTAGCGCATGCCCAGATGCCCCATGGCGATGCCATCATCCACGGCGATGGTGTTGAAAACGAAGGGGACGCCGCCAGCCTCGCGCACGGCCTGCTTCACTACCTCGCCAAAGCCGTAGAGGTGAGCGTGGCCAGGTACAATGTCGGTGTAAGAGTTGGCAATCCCGATGAACGGCTTCTCCATGTCCGCATCGGTCACCCCGACCGCCTTGAGCAAGCTGCGGTGCGGGGCTTTATCATAGCCCTTCTTGATCGTGTCGCTGCGCATGGTCACTCCTCCGGCAATCGCGGATCGCAGATTGCCGATCGTCGGATTAGGACGCCCTGGCGTAGGACGCCGATACCCTATTATAACACAAAGCGGAGACTCTGTCCTGAAGAAGGGCCTTTGGTCATGCCGCGTCGGTCATGCCAGAACCGACAGGGATGCTCTCTAATAGCTTGCCCGGCTGGGTGGCCGGCTCCCGGGGTGCGGAACCATCGGGCTCGAATAGCGGACCCTTTCAATGTCCTCTGCCAGCGCCACGCGGTGGCCCAGTCTCAACCCCAAAGGGCGCGCACTACCGAGCCTGAGGTGCCCGACTCCTTCGTCCGCCGTATCGACGCCGGACCACCCGGCGACGGGACTACTCCTCTTCAACCGCGGGGCTCATGTGGAGGCCGGTGAAGAGGGCCACGGCTTCGAGGGTATACCGCTCGCCCATCTCCTTCCCGTGTCGCGGGAAGGTGGCCGGCTCGACGCGCACGGTGACGTTGTAGTCGCCCTCCTCCGGAATGCACCAGTTGGCGCCGTAGTGGTAGAGGAAAGGGTGCCAAAGGAAAGGCTGCACCTTGGTGCCCAGCTCTTGCCCCCCAGGCGTGGCGAGCGTCACATAGACGCTCAGGCCAGGGATGAAACGGCCGTCCGCCGCGTCGCGCACCACGACATCCACGTGCTGATTCTCGCCCGTAGAGGGCTTCCGCCAGTGGAGAGCGCCCGCATGCCACACCCATGCCCCCCGCGCGCCTCCTGTAGCGACGGCGATCGTGTAGTCGCCCACGCGCTGCTCGAAGCCCGGGCGCCCCTCCAGCAACTGCTTCAGGGCGTTTTCCTCGTCCTTGCCGGGTTGATCTCGGGCAGCGCTCTCGTTCTCATCCCGCATTCGTCATCTCCCTACCAGGCGGCATCTAGCCTGATGCCCCCACCCCGCTGGAGGCCGCCTGGTTGTAGTGTACCCCAAGCCAGGCAGCGGCAAACAGAGCGGGCAAGGACGTGAGGGAGATACCCCTCGTTAGGGACGAAGCAGAGCGAGCACTGGGAGCATACACTTGCATCCCTCGCGGGTGGGATATATACGCCGATGGAGTAGCTACCCCGGTAGGACTGGCGCCCCGTGTCGAGCAGGCCGATTGGCGCATGGAAGGCGCTTTGAACAAGCCGATAATTGAAAGTGGTGGGAGGAACTACTGGCCCTGTTCCTCTACAGGAGGCGGAGGCGCGCCCGCACCCTCCGCCTCCACTCTTTTTAAGAGGCGCGACAGACTACAGCCCCAACTCTGGCCAGATCGCATCCACGCGCGCCTTCACTTCCGGCGACATGACGATCTCCGGTGGCCATTCCCGGGTGTGCCCTTCCTCCGGCCACTTCCGCGTTGCATCGAGGCCGAGCTTGCCGCCCCAGTCCGGCATCTGCGAGGCGTGATCCAAGACATCGGTGGGCCCCTCGGAGAGGACCACATCGCGCCGAGGATCGAGGTTGGCGCCCACGCGCCAGATCACCTCGCCGATGTCGTGGACGTTGCACTCTTTGTCTACGACGACGACGATCTTCGTTGTCATAAGCTGGCCCAAACCCCAGATGGCATGCATCACCTTGCGCGCGTGCCCCGGATAGCGCTTCTCGACGGAGACGATTGCCAGGTTGTGGAAGGCGCCCTCCACCGGCAGGTTGAGGTCGACGATTTCGGGTACGGTCTTACGGATCAGCGGGAGGAAGAGGCGCTCCGTCGCCTTCCCAATCGGGCCATCCTCCATCGGCGGAACGCCCACCACGGTGGTCGGGTAGATTGGATCGCGCTGGTGCGTGATCGCCGTGAGGTGGAAAACGGGGTAGTCGTCTGCCAGCGAGTAGAAGCCGGTGTGGTCGCCGAACGGGCCCTCGCGCCGGCGCTCTCCCGGCTCCACATAGCCCTCCAGGACAATCTGCGCGTTCGCGGGCACCTCCAGGTCGATGGTGCGGCACTTCACCAGCTCCACGGGCCGCTTGCGCAGGTAGCCAGCCAGCATCAGCTCATCCATCTCGTCGGGAAGAGGCGCCGTGGCCGCGTAGGTCACCGCCGGGTCGGGTCCGAGGGCAATGGCCACTTCCAGGCGGCGGCCAAGCGCCTCGGCAACGCGGTAATGCTCGGCGCCGCCCTTATGCCGCTGCCAGTGCATTCCCAGGGTACGCGCATCAAACTTCTGGAGCCGGTACATCCCGACATTGCGCGTCCCTCGCTCCGGATGCTTCGTGATCACCACGGGAAGGGTGATATAGGGGCCGCCATCCAGCGGCCAGCACTGGATAATCGGGAGCAGGTCAAGCGAGGGGGAATCGGTGATCACCACTTCCTGGCACGGTCCAGACGCGACGGTGCGCGCCGCCATATCCGCCAGCACCTTGAGGCGCGGGAGCATCTGCAGCTTGCCCACGAGCGTCGCGGGAACCCTCGGCTCCAGCAGCTCGGCAATCTCGGCGGCCAGCGCGTCGATGCTCTCAGCACCAAGCGCAAGGGCCATCCGCTCCATCGTGCCGAAGGCGTTGGTCAGCACCGGCCAGCGGTGGCCCTTCACGTTGGTGAAGAGGAGCGCGGGCCCCTGCCGCTTCACGACACGGTCGGTGATCTCGGTAATCTCGAGGTGGGGATCTACCTCGGTCTGGATCTCTTTCAACTCCCCCCGTTCCCGGAGGATTTTCACAAACTCCTTGAGGTCGCGATACGCCATACCTGATTCCAGATTCCCTCATCCCGCAATGCCACGCGGCTACCGCCCAGCGTTGGCAGAGAACTCCTTCATCGCCGTTCTGCGCGCTGTGGGCATCGCTTGGTGGCAGCGGCAAACGCGCGGATGCGCAGGCAGCCTTGCTCCTATTCGGGCTCCTGCCCGGCGGAATCCTGCCATCAGGAGGCGCAGGACGTGGAGAGCGCTCTCGCGGAGAGCAGCGCCATCCATCTCACGCACGAATCTTGCATTGACTTGGGTTCGTCACCTGTGCTATACTTGTCCGGTACGTCGAGAATGTCGCTATGTTTGAGAGTCTGACAGATAGGTTACAGGGCATCTTCAAGGGCCTGCGCAATAAGGGGAAGCTGACGGAGCAAGACGTCAACGACGCGCTCCGGCAGGTTCGGCTCGCCTTGCTCGAGGCGGACGTCAACTTCAAGGTGGTCAAGGATCTGATCGCGGCCATCAAGGAGCGGGCCATCGGGCAAGAGGTGTTGCAGAGTCTCACCCCGGAGCAGCACGTCATCAAGATCGTCCATGAAGAGCTGACGAAGCTCCTGGGCAGCACCGAGACGCGCATCCAGATTGCCTCGAAGCCCCCCACCGTGATCATGCTGGTGGGCCTGCAGGGAAGTGGAAAGACGACCCAGGCTGGCAAGCTTGCGCTCCACCTGCGCAAGCAGGGAAAGCGCCCGCTGCTTGCCGCCCTCGATATCCACCGCCCGGCGGCCATCAAGCAGTTGCAGGTGGTGGGCGCCGGTCTCGACATCCCCGTCTTCACGCTGGGCGAGCAGCAGCCGGCGCAGATCGCGCGCGCGGCGGTCAGCTATGCCGAATCGCACGGCCACGACGTCGTCATCCTCGACACGGCAGGGCGCCTGCACGTGGATGATGAGATGATGCACGAGGCGAAGCAGATCGCGGACGCCGTGACGATCCACGAGACGCTCCTCGTAGTCGATGCGATGACGGGTCAGGACGCGGTGAACATCGCCGAGCAGTTCAGCGCGGCGCTGCCGGTGGATGGCTTCATCCTCACGAAGCTGGACAGCGATACGCGCGGCGGCGCGGCGATTTCGATCCGCGCGGTGACAGGCCGGCCCATCAAGTTTGTTGGCATCGGCGAGAAGATGGATGCCCTGGAGACGTTCCATCCAGACCGGATGGCCAACCGCATCCTGGGCATGGGCGACATGCTCTCGCTGATCGAGCGCGCGTCGCAAGCCGTGAGCAAGGAGCGAGAGCGTGAACTAGAGGAGCGGCTTCGCTCCAAGGACTTCAATCTCGAGGACTACCTCGAGCAGCTTGCCGCCGTCAAACAGATGGGCCCATTGGACCAGGTGCTCGGGATGATACCGGGCCTCAGCGGCCTGATGAGTCGGCGTCAGGTTCAGGTGGACGAAAACCACCTGAAACGGGTAGAGGCGATCATCCAATCGATGACGGTTCAGGAACGACGGCATCCCCACATCATCAACGGGAGCCGCCGGCGGCGGATCGCGCGCGGCAGCGGAACCGCCGTGCAGGATGTCAATCAGATGCTGAACCAGTTCGAGCAGATGAAGAAAATGCTGCGCCAGTTCAACGAAATGGAGAGCGGGCGCAAGCGACCGACACGTTTGCCGTTTTCATTCTGAGGAGAGGCGACCGCGCCAGCTATTCGGGCGCGGGGCGACCTCGAAACACACCGAGGAGGGAACCACTCTTGGCAGTTAAGATCAGGCTCCGGCGCATGGGCAGCCGCCACCAGCCGATTTACCGTCTTGTCGTTGCGGATTCTTCGGCGCCGCGTGACGGTGCCTTTATTGAGACCATCGGCCATTACAACCCGCGCACCGAACCCGCTACGGTCGTCATCAAGGAGGACCGGGCGCTGGAATGGCTGAGCAAGGGTGCCCAGCCCACCGATACCGCACGCTCGCTGCTCAGGCAACAGGGCATTCTGAGCCGCTTCGCGGAGGCAAAGCGCGCCGCGAAGGCCCAGGCTTCCTGACGTCTCACAGCCCGCACGAGCTCCGCAGCCTGCCCCCTCTGACGAGGCATACCGGTGGCAGGCTACTTGGGAGATGAGATGAAAGACCTGGTCGAATACCTGGTCAAGGCGCTCGTGGATCATCCGGAGGCTGTTGAGATCATGGCATCGCACAGCCGTGAGGGCGATGTGTACGAGGTACGTGTCGATCCCGCGGATGTGGGTAAGGTGATCGGGAAAGGCGGGAAGACCGCCAACGCACTCCGGACCCTGGTGAAGGCGGCAGCATCGAAAACGTACGGGCGGGTCTCGGTCGACATCGTTACGGACGACTGAGGCAGGTTGTATCGCGCCCTCGGGGTGGCCCACGCCCCAGACACCGGACAGGCCGCATTGCTGGCGCGGCCCCGGCAGTCTCGGGGCCGCAACCGGTTTGTGAGGGAGGGCACCCAGGGGACGCTTGGGTTAGGCATCTCGGATAGGCTGGCCGGCGCACACGCGGCGGCTTGGCAGCCATTGAATGCGCTGGGCCCGCGGGCCTGGCGGGAAGTGAAACGGGGAAACGCATGCAGCTTCGCCGAACGGTGACCCTCAAGGTCGTCGTCACAGAGAAGTTCAAAGAGGAAACGCTGAAGGCACTGGATGAGGCCCTGGAGCAGCTCGACCAGGCACGCAGCCAGATTGACTTTCGTTCGCGCATCTACCTGACCGAGCTCCAGCGCCAGGATCTGAGCCAGGCAGCCGAGTTCCGCCGGCGCATCGAGGCGGAGAAGCGCCGCCAGGATGAGATGAAGGAACAGCTCCTCAAGCAGCGCGAGGAGATCACGGCGCTTGAGCTTGGCTCGGAGTACACCCAGGGTACCCTGGAGGGGTTCGTCGACATCCAGGTGGGCGATAATCTGCAGGCGAAGCTTACCGATGCAGAGATCGTCGTGAAGGATGACCAGGTCGTCGAACTTCGGGAGCCACAGCCCTCGGCATGAAGCCTGAAGAGTGCGAGGTCGTCATCGGCCAGGTGGCCGCGGCGCATGGGATCCACGGCGAGGTCCGTGTCCGGCCGGAACCGGACAGCATCGAGCACTTTCGCGACCTGAAAGAGGTCTGCCTGCGCCATGAGGGCCGCCAGTGGATCGTTGCCATCGAGCGCTCGCGCCGACATGGCAAGGAGATCATCCTCACCCTGGCCGGCGTGACGACCGTTCCCGCCGCGAGGCGCCTCCAGGGAGCCCTGGTGGCCATTCCGAAGGCGGAACGCCGCGAGTTGCCGCCCGGCGAGTACTTCATCGATGACCTGATCGGGCTGGATGTCTACACCACCGATGGCCGCCTGCTCGGCCAGCTGGAAGAGGTGATCCAGCTTCCGGCGAATGATGTCTACGTCGTCGGCGAGTATCTCTACCCCGCGGTTCGCGACTACGTCACCGAGATTGACCTGGAGGGACGACGTGTCATTGTTCGTCCCCCCGAGGAAAGCTTCGCCGAGTAGGAGCCGGCCCCCGAGGCGCGTGCTGCCGGACCAATCCGCGCGGGCACCGCGCTGCGTCTGGCATCTTTCCGCCCCCTGAACTGGCGGTGCGCCGGCTGGGAGCCGTCCCATTCGGTGGAACAGGTAGGAGGTGGGTGCGTGCGCATCTCCATCCTCACGATCTTTCCAGAGATGGTGCGCGCGCCATTGGAGGAGAGCATCCTGAAGCGGGCCCGCGAGAAGGGCCTGATCCGGACCGAGGTCGTAAATATCCGCGACTTCGCCACCGACCGGCACCAGAGTACGGATGACTATCCGTACGGCGGGGGGCCGGGGATGGTGATGAAGCCGGAGCCGATCTATGCAGCGCTGCGCGCGGTGTGCGCCGGCGGGCCACCGCCCAACCAGGAGGTGCCAGGCCGGGCGATCTTGCTCACATCGCCCGCCGGCGAGGTGTTCAACCAGGCGATGGCGCATGAGCTGGCGCAGTACACGCACCTGGTGATCATCTGCGGCCACTATGAGGGTGTAGATGACCGGGTCCGCGAGTTGGCGCATGCGCGAGAGATCTCCATCGGCGACTACGTGCTCACCGGAGGCGAGTTACCAGCGCTGGTGATCACGGATGCCGTGAGTCGCCTCGTGCCGGGCGTACTGGGGGGCGAGGAGTCGGCAGCCGAGGAGTCGTTCTCCGAAGGCTTGCTGGAGTACCCGCAGTACACGCGGCCGTTCGAGTTCGAGGGCCTTCAGGTGCCCGCGGTGCTCCTGTCCGGGCACCACGAGGAGGTGCGCCGGTGGCGCCGCCGGCAGAGCCTGGAACGCACGCTTGCGCGGCGACCGGAGCTTCTGGAACAGGCACACTTGACAGAGGAAGATAAGCGCTTCCTCGCCGAGATCCAGTCTCGGACGAAAGAAGCAGAGTTGTTGGCCGCTGGAGAGGATACGACTGGCGGCGTTTGAGCGGGACGGGGAAGCCCTCTCCCTTCGGGCTCTGCCGGTGGGGAGCTTCTGTTGCTGTTCCGCGTAGGGGAGGAGAGGACATTGGCAAGCATCATTGAGGCCATTGAGAAAGAGCAGACGCGGGACGACCGTCCCCCGTTCCGCGCAGGCGATACGCTTCGCGTACACGTGAAGGTGGTTGAGGGCGGCAAGGAGCGCATCCAGGTCTTCGAGGGGATTTGCATCGACCGGAAGCACGACGGCCTCCGCGAGAGCTTCACGGTGCGCAAGATCTCGCATACCGTGGGCGTGGAGCGCACCTTCATGCTTCATTCGCCCAAGGTCGACAAGATCGATGTGGTGCGGCGTGGCCGGGTGCGGCGCGCCAAGCTCTTCTACCTGCGCAAGAAGATCGGCAAGGCCGCGCGCCTCAAGGAGCTGCGCTGACCCGCTGATTACGAGGGGATGAGGCCGCCTCATCCCCTCCCCTGCCACTACTCGAAGCGCGACCCGGCGCGTTGTTCATCGCGTCCGCCCGCCATGCGAAACCGCGGTGCACGTCATAGTGTCCTCCATAATATACGAGACCTGCATCTGCATTCGCAGGGAACCGGGATGCTCTGCGCGCGCACGCCTGGGCTTTTCAGGCCACCCTCGCGCTGAGTGCCTTGCGATAGCAGATACTGAGATAGGATAGAGGGGGAGGTGCAATCGGTGAGCTGGGAATCGGCAATGAACGACCTGGCCAACTCCTGGAAAGTCGGAATTGCGTTTGTCGTTCTCGTCGCGATTCGGGTGTTTCTCACCAGCCGGGCGGAATCTCTCGCGCACATGCGCGCGGCGCTCTTCGGCGGAATCGCCAGCCTTTTCGGCGGCGACCGGCCGGCTACGCCTCCCAATCCCATGCCTTCTGACGTCGACTCCGGTGGCGCCGATGCGGCCACAGGCAACGGCAATCTCGAAGCACCGGCACTCCGCTCGCGGGCCGAGGAGATGCGCTCATCCCTTCTGGAGTTCATCGATTCCGGTCTGATCGCGCTGGTGCTCGTTTTCATGATCATCCGGCCCTTTATCATCCAGGCCTTCTACATCCCCTCTGGATCGATGCGCCCGACGTTGGTGGAGAACGATAAGATCCTGGTGAGCAAGTTCGCCTACCGGTTCCACCCGCTGCGCCGCAGTGATGTCATTGTCTTCAAAGCACCGCCGGAGGCGGCCCTGGATGAGAAGGACTTCATCAAGCGCCTGATCGCCCTCCCTGGCGATGTGATCGAAGTGCGCGACGGCATGGTCTTCATCAATGGCCAGCCACTGCACGAGCCCTACATCGCCGAACCGCCGGTCTACGATATGCCTCCGGTCACGGTCGAGCCCGGCAAGGTGTTTGTCATGGGCGATAACCGGAATGACAGCAATGATAGCCATGCGTGGGGGCAGCTGGATGCCGACCGGATCCGCGGGAAAGCATTGGTCATCTTCTGGCCGCTTAGCCGGATTGGCGTCATCCGCTGACGATGCCCCTTTTGAGGCCAGCCCGGAGGATACACTCCGGGCGGCCGGCCATGGGCAGATCGCCGGCGTCGACGAAGCTGGCCGCGGGCCACTTGCCGGACCGGTCGTCGCCGCCGCCGTCATTCTCCCGCACCCCTGCCCCATCGAGGGAATCAACGACTCCAAGCGCCTCACAGCCGCTCAACGGGAGCGCGTCTACCATGCTATCCTCGAAGGTGCCGTCGCCGTCGGCATCGGGATCTCTGATGTCGAGCTGATCGACCGTGTCAACATTCTCCAGGCGACGCGCCTGGCGATGCGCCAGGCGGTGCTCGCGTTGCGGCCAGCGCCAGAGTTCGTCCTTGTCGATTACGTTCACATTCCGGATATCCCCTACCCCCAACGCGGCATTGTCCACGGCGACCGGCTCTGCCCTTCCATCGGCGCCGCGTCCATCGTCGCGAAGGTAACGCGCGACCGGCTTCTGGTCGAGCTGGACCGCGAGTATCCACAGTATGGATTCGCCGCGCACAAGGGATATGGCACGCCCCTGCATCTAGCGAGGATCGCTCGCTATGGAGTGTGCCCCGCGCACCGGCGTAGCTTCGCTCCCGTGCGCGCCTGCCTAGAGCAGCTGACTCTCTTCACCGAGGAGACCGATAGTGAGGAGTAGGCAAGGCGTCGGGCGCTTTGGTGAGCGCGAGGCCGCTGCCCACCTCGTCGAAATGGGCTATCGCATCCGGGAACAGGGATACCGGGCCGTGCTCGGCGGCGTATGCATCGGCGAGATCGATGTGATCGCCGAAGAGGGCGAGTATTTGGTCTTCGCGGAGGTAAAGACGCGCTCCGGTCTGGACCGAGGTCTCCCGCGAGAGGCCATTGGCCGTGGCAAGCAGCGGAAGATGACGCGTGCTGCCGCGCTCTATGCCAACGCCCTTGGTGAAGAGCGTCCCTGGCGCTTCGATGTCATTGAAGTCATTCTTCTCCCCGGGGGCAGCACGGAGGTGCACGTTCTTCGCGACGCGTTCCAGGCCGACGAGCGCGATCTCCAGGGGCTGGAATCATGAACCTCACCGGTGAAATTGCCGAGATCGCGGCGGATAACCACTCCGGTGCCACCGCTCTCGCCGAACGCGCGGCGGCACTCCTCACCGCCGCTCAAAGCCTGCCTGCCGAGGAGCTGCCCACGCTCTGTGTTGCGCTCGCAAAGGCACAACCGGCGATGGCACCCCTCCTCCGCCTGGCGAACGCCGTGCTCTTCGCGGCATCGGGCCGCCCAGCCAGTAGCAGCGCCATCCGAACCGCGGCAGAGGAGTTCGTGTCGGACCTTCGAGAGCATGCGGCGCGGGCATCACGCCATGGCGCGGCCATACTCCCGGACGGGCGCGTGCTCACGCATTCGGCCAGCAGCCTGGTAGCCGAGGCGATCCTGACCGCGCACGCCGATGGCCGGCGCATCGAGGTTGTCTGCTCCGAGTCGCGTCCCGGCTTCGAGGGCCGGGCGCTGGCCGCCCGCCTCGCCGCAGCGGGAGTGCCCGTCACCCTCGTCGTGGACGCCGCCGCGCCCGCGCTCCTCTCGCAATGCAATCTGCTCCTGGTAGGCGCGGATACGGTGTGCGCCGCCGGGCTCGTACACAAAGTGGGCACCCTCGGGCTGGCACTCGCGGCGCGTTTCCATGGGGTCTCCACGTACGCGCTGGCCACCGGGGAGAAGCTGTTGCCGCGCGCCTGCGGTGACCAACCTCCCGTGCCGGAGCGCGATCCGGACGAGGTACTGCCGGACGCGCCGCCCGGTGTGACGCCGCTCAACTTCTACTACGACCTGACGCCCCACTCCCTGCTCGATGGGATCATCACTGAAGAGGGCCCCCTCCCTGCCAAGACCCTCGACCAGCAGCTCGACGCGATGCCGGTCCACCCGGCGCTGGCGGGCATCTGGCGCGAGTAGCGTCCACTCCAGGGCCCGCCGTCACTCGCGCCGGCGCTCAGGCCTTTACGCCTCGGTGTGCCAGCCGCGACACCATCGCCGCGCGCCACGTTTGCGGCCAATCGCGATACATGAACGGCTTCTCGAAGAGTAGATACAGCACGGCGCACACGCCGAGCACCGCGATGGTGCTCGGGATCAGGAAGAGGAGAAAGTTCGCCCAATAGAGCTGCGTGACCATCACCCCGCTTGCCACGCGCCCCACCAGGCCGATGATGAAGACGTGGTACAGGTAGATCGTGTAGCACATGCCGCCGGTAACGACCAGCCAGCAGTTGCTGACGATCTGGCGCCAGTACCTGCCCCGGAGTGCACCCACGTAGGCGATCAGGATCAGCGGCGGCAGAATCCATTGCCGCCAGGCATCCAGCTCGGTGGCCGGTATCAGCAGCAGCCAGGCCCCGGTTGCCATCAGATCCTGCTTCCATGTTGCCGTTGGAGGCCGGTTCCAGGTGGTGACGAAGAGGTCAGCCAGCAGGAAACCAACCAAGAAGTAGGGAAGGTAGGCCAGAAGCGAGCAGTGGAGTGGCGAGGAGAGGCAGGGCCGCCAGGCCATGGCGCTCATTGTGAGGGCCAGCCAGGCCAGGCGCCTCTGAAGCGAGTGGCGGATGCGGTAGAGGCCTGCCAGTAGCGGCGCCAACAAATAGAACTGGACCTCAATCTCCAGCGACCACGCCACCATGTTCAACGTGCTGCTCATCCCATAGATCAGGTTGTGCAGGTAGAACATGCTCGCCATGAGATGCGGCGCGAGCTGCAGTGGATCACGGTCGTTGATCACCAACGCGATCACGAAGGCGATACCCAGGTGGATGAGGTAGGGCGGCTCGATGCGCGTGACTCGTCGGAAGTAGTACTGGCGCAGCCTGGGCTGCTTCCCCCCTCGCAGGAAGTGCGCAGCGAACGGCAGGAATAGGATGAACCCGCTGATGGCGAAGAAAAGCTCCACGCCGACGAAGCCCGCGCTGCATAGCCGGTAGATGTTGCTCCGCGGTGCATCCGCATAGTGTACCGGGCCATGGAATCGCACATGCTCGGCGATATGGAACAGCACGACGGCGGCGATCGCAAAGAAGCGCAGGCCATCGATCTCCGGGATGAAGTTCCCGGATGAAGTCACCCGAGAGAGCCGAGCCAGCACTCGGTCCACCAAGCGGAGCGTCTTCGGACGTTTGTTCTCTGCCATACCGTGTGGTCTACCCACGTATCGTGGCACCTAACCCTCTTTGAGACAGATTCCGATGAATGTGGCACTAAACCATGCGGGCCAGGAGCCCGCCGAAAGAGATCAGAGACACCCTGTTGCCGTTGAGATCCTGGCCGTGGGGAACGAGCTTCTCGACGGCATCACTCAAGATACCAACACTCACTGGCTCTGCCGCCAGATCACGGCATTGGGTGCGGCGGTGCGCCGCGCGGTCGTCGTGCGCGACGACACCCAGGCGATCGCGGAAGAGGTGCGCGGCGCGCGAGACCGCGGCACCGCGCTGCTCCTGGTCATGGGCGGGTTGGGGCCCACAGCCGACGATCTCACCCTCCAGGGCGTGGCGATGGCTGCCGGGCAGCCGCTGGAGGAGCACCCCGATGCCCGAGCCATGGTAGCCGCCCGCTACGAGGCGCTTTACCGCGACGGCGCCGTCGCCACGGCGGAGGTCACCCCCGACCGTTTGAAGATGGCGATCCTCCCGCGAGGCGCGGAGCCGGTCCACAACCCGGTCGGCGCGGCGCCTGGGGTGCTCCTGCACCTGGGGGAGACCACGGTCGTCTGCCTTCCGGGCGTGCCGAGGGAGTTGAAGGCGATTTTCGAAGGTCCGTTGCGCCCGACGCTCCTCTCGATCCTTGGCGCAGGTGTCGCCCGCGAGCGAGAGGTGCTCGTCGCAAGCAATGATGAGTCGGCCCTGGCACCCCTCATCCGCGAGGTGGTCGCGCTCTTCCCCGATCTTTACATCAAGTCGCACGCGCGCGACTTCGAGTCTGGACACGGGATCCGCGTCACGCTCTCGGGGCGCGGCACCGATCCCGTCCGCCTCGACCAGCGTCTCGACGAGGCGGTGCGCGCTCTGCGAGACCGTCTGCCCACTTCCTGACGTCCCTTCCCGGAGGCCGCTCGCGCCCCGCGTTTCGCGCTTCCCGCACCGGGGAAAAGCCGCATCAAATCACTGTTTGCTACGGCAGGGCAGCGCGGCTGCGGCGGTCTCACTTCGCGTTGATGAGGAGGGGCGGCAGCGGTGACAGATAACGAGACGATGGAGCGGCTCACCTGGCTGCGCATCTGCGGGCCAGAGGGCGCTCACACACGCCAGAACAACCTCGAATCGATCGGCAGGATGAAGTCGGGCGATCCCTACGTCACCCTGGGCATCGCGGCGGTCGAGGAGGCGGTGCGCAATGGCGAGCGCTGGAACACCACGGCGCTGCTGGACGCCATCGCCAGCGTCACCGGCTGCTCCAAGGATCCAAGGCACACCGTCGGTCAGGGCTACATCAGCCCCCGCGCCACACTTCGCGGGCTGCGTGAGTGCGCCAGAAAGGTGCGCGAGACAGCGTTGCGCGGGGGATCGATCTTCTTCGGAACGGGGCATGCCGGGTGTCTGGTGGCGTGCTACCAGGTAATCGCCGATGCCGCGCGCGAGCTGGGCGCGGAGATCGTGCATGCCGCCGATGGCCTGGAAGTCCAGTCATGGGAGTTCGTGGACTGGGTGGGAGATGTGTGCGTGGTGAGCAACGGCAGCGGCCTGTTGCACACGCACACGCAGGCCGCCGCTGAAGAGGTGATCAGCGATTGGGGGAAGGTGGACCTGGCGGTCACCGACCACGGCTTTCTCGGCCCGATCGTCAACCGGGGCATCCCGACGGTGGCGTTTTTCGACACGAACGATCCGGCGCCCGCCCTCGCTTACCGCCTGGGTCTCGATATCACCCTGGTGCCACTAAACGACAACCGGCCCAACGCGATCCTGCGGGAGGCCGGGCTCGTGGTTGCCGAGGAGATCCGCAACCAGGTTCTCGTCGCGTGAGGAGCAGAGGGTGCCTGACATCGAGCTCCTGGAGACGATCAACGTTCGCGGCGCGCACGGACAGATCTACAAGATCCGGGTGCGCTCGCAATCGCCGGCCGGCCAGCGCCTGGCGGCGATGAAGGTGCCAACCACGCCTGACCGCGGTTTCGTGCGCGAGATGGAGATCGCCGAGCTGCTGCGCCACTACCAGCATCCCTACATCATCCGGTTCATCGCCACCGGCATCCCCACCGACGAGTCGTTCATCCTGATGGATCTCCACGAGGAGGGCGATCTAGAGGATCTGATCCGGATGCATGGCCCCCTCCCCATACGCGAGGCGCTCGATCTCCTCATTCAAGTCGCCGAGGCAATTCACTTCATGCACGGGCTCGGAATCTACCACCGCGATATCAAGGCGGAGAATATCGTCATCTCGCAGACGGGCGCGCCCAAGGTGATGGATTTCGGCACCGCGCGCGTCTACCGAAGGCGGGGTGGCATTCTCCTGCCGGGGCCGGAGGCACTCGCCAGCGAGCGGCAGGTCGACCGGCGGCGGGATGCGCGCATGCTGGGCGAGGTGCTGTATCATGCCCTCTCCGGAACGAAGCCGTACGAGGCGAGGCTCTTCGCCCTGGCGCAGCGCCGGCGACTGGCGCCCGCGGCCAGCACGCGCCAGGATGCTCACCGCCATCCCGCGCTGTATGCCACCGTGGATGCCGTCCTCCGGCGCGCGCTTGACCCGGGCTATACCCAGGTCTACGAAGGCGTCCGATACTTTCTATCCGATCTGCGCCGCCTGCGACAGGAGTGCGAGCGGGAGGAGCAGCCGCTGCCGCGTACCACGCCGCTCCATGAACGCCTGCTGCCGACCGGCCCAGGGTTCCTGGAGCGCGCCCGCCAGGAAGCGTGGGCGGCGACCGAGCGCGAGCCGGACAACGCGGCTCACTGGATCCATCTGGGAAACGCGCACCTGGTGGCTCTCCAGGCTCGGGCAGCGCGCCGCGCCTATGCGCAGGCGCTCCAGCGGGATCCGGGCAACGTGATCGCCCGGCTCAATCAGGCGTATGCGGAGGCGCTCCTTGGTCACTGGGAGAGCGCGATGCACTTGGCGATCAGTGGCGCTGCCGCCGCACCCAGTGAGCTCGGTGCCGTTGCGCGCGCCCGGCACGTGCGCGAGGCACGTCACCTCGTGCAAGACGCCGCCGAGCTGTACGCCATCCTGGATGATCGCCTGCCCTTCAACCGACTGATGCGGGGGTATGCCTACGATGCCCAAGGCGCTGGCCAAAGTGCCTCTCAGGAGTATCGCAAGGCACTGGAGCTCGATCCCGCCTACTCTCCGGCGGCCGAGGCGCTGGCCTTTCTGGCGATCCGACAGGGAGACCCCGATGCCGCCATGGCGCACGCCCTCGCCGCGGTTCGCATTGGTCAGGAACGCGCGGAGGCGTGGCTTGCCCTGGGTCGCGCGCACCTCGCCCGCGGCGAACCCCATGATGCCGCAGTGGCGCTCACGACCGCCGTCGGCCTGCATCCGAATCACCCCTACTGCCGGCGGGCGCTCGCAGAGGCCTGGACCGCCCTAGGCGAGGCGGAACGCGCCGAAGATGAGATGCGCCACGTGGTGCGGATCGATCCCTGCTGGTGCGAGGCCCGCCTGGCCTGGGGGGATGCCCTGCGCACCCTCGGCCGGCACGCCGACGGCGAGGCCGCCTACCGCACGGCGGTTTCCAGCAACCCGGAATGCATCGATGCCGACGGTCGTCCCGGGCTCTCCTTCGCGCTCGATACCCTCTAGCCGGGCCATGTCAAATCCCGCCTGAGGAGTGGAATGCCAGTGACAAAGCCGCGGGGCCGCCGGCCACGCCCTTCTCCCCACTTCCTGAACATCCAGCTGCCGCTTGACCCCCGTGCCGACCTCTGGTAGAATCAGGGGGAGACTGATAAACAAACGATTGCATTGGCCCCGGTGGCCCGGGAAGGATAAGCGCGGATGAAGTTGCTTACGCTCGTGTACGATGCGGATCTGGAGGATCAGATCACCTCGGTCTTCCAGCGCAGTATGGCGGTCACACGCTACACCAAGATCGAGGGTGTGGTCGGCGCGCGCATGGATGCCCTGGCCGAGAGCGACTACGCCACCGATCGGAGGAACAACATGGTTCTGGTAGTCGCCGATGAAGAGACGATGGAGCTCATCGTCCGCGAGTTGCGCGCCCTGCGCGATCAGGTGGGCCACGGAATGCGCGGTGTTGTCACCCGCGCGGAAGCACTCATCTGAATGAACCGCAACGGGAGAGAATGCCCGCGTCGCGGGGTGATGCCGGTTGCGAGCGTTGCCGTAGCCCTCACGCTCTCCATCGGCGCGCGCGCACTCCTCGCGTTCGAGCCGGATGACGCCGGCCAGCCGGAGATCTCGCCTCCGGAAACCCAGACAGAGTATCTCCCATCCCCGGAGAGTGGCGAGGGCCGCCCTTGGTGGCAAACCGCGCCCGAGGCGCCGCCTGATCACTCCCTGCCGGACTCCACAGGGCGTGTTCAGGAGTGGCAGCCATCGCCCTACCCGGAAGAGCCCGGGTTCGGACACGGCTGGCCGGACCGACGGCCCTATCGGCCCAGGCGCGAGCGCGTGCGCCGCGCTCCGGCGCCAATCCCCCCAGGTCGCGACCTCCCCTACTACCCGCCGGAGCCCCCGCCTTCCGCACCCCCGAGCAGCGCCGTGAGCGCGCCTCCCGATTTCATCGGAAGTGCCACAGGCATCCTGGAGATCCCGGTTGGCCAAACCGCCACGCTCTTCGTGAGCGACTACCAGGAGGCGACAACTCGCGAGGAGCGGATCGCCTGTGTCGTCGCGCGCGAGAGCGACCGCGTGCTGATCCGCGGCCGCTTCCCAGGCCGGACCCTTCTGGAAGTGCGACAGGGAGCGCGACGCGATATCTACCTCGTGCGCGTGCGCTGAGAACGGGTCAGCGCAGGAAGAGACTCGCGAAGCCGGCGTAGATGGCGGGCGCCATCACCGCGAGGATGCTGATCACGATCGGTCGGAGGGCAACCGCCGGGTCGAGGCGAACCGATGCCTCCAGGAGCGGAATGGAGAGGCCGATCACGCTCGCGGAAAGCACCACGCAGACGAGGCTGCACCCCACCACCGCGCCGAGCAATCCGCCTCCCCATAGCCCCGCAATCGCGGCGCTTAAGAATCCGGTCACGAGCGCGATCACCGCGGAACCGCGCAGCTCCGCCAGCGAGTGCGACCACCAGGTGTCACGATCCACTTCACGAAGCGCCAATCCGCGCGCCGTAGCCGCGGCAGCTCGCGCCGCGATCTGATTTCCCAGGAGCAGTGCCAGGGGCAAGAAGCCAATCGCCTGCGACAGCGCGGTACCCGCAACCCGGTGGAGCGTGCTCGCAGCAAGTAGCCCGGCGGTAAGCGCCAGGAGCAGCCACGGCGCTCGCGTGAGCGCCACCGCCGCCGGCCGCTGCCGCTCCTCCGGGCTCTCGGCCGGGGTACCCGCGATATGCGCCACGTCCTCCTCCGCCTCTTCATCCATCACATCGATGGTGTCGTCTACCGTCACGATCCCCAACAGCTCGCCACGATCGCCGACCACCGGCAGCGCCAGGAGGTGATACTTGACCATGGTGGCCGCCACCTCCTCCTGATCCAGGTTTGCCGGCACCGAGATCACCGCGGTATCCATCACTTCGGAGATAGGCCGGTCGGGCGCGCAGGTGATTAGGCGGAAGAGCGAAAGCACCCCCATCAGCCGCCCGTCCGCATCGACCACATAGAGGTAATAGATCGTCTCTGCTCCGGGGGCCATCTCGCGAAGCTGGGCAATCGCCTCGGAGGCCGTGAAGTGGGAGGGAATGGCGATGAACTGCGTGGTCATCAAGCCGCCGGCGGTGTGCTCGTCATACTGCATCAGCTCGGCCAGCTCCGCCGCTTCCTCGCGTTCCATCAACGTGAGCAACTCGGCCTGGCGCTCCTCGGGAAGCTCCTGGAGAAGGTCGGTCGCCTCATCCGGGGCCATCCGCTCCAGGATATCGGAGGCACGCGCGTTATCCATCCCCTCCATCAAGGAGAGCTGTAGCGGCGCGTCCAGCTCCGCCATCGCCGCGGCAATCGCCTCATCGCTCAGCTGTTCGACGGCGGCCGCGCGGTCCTCCTCGGAAAGCTGGCTGATGATCCGGCTGATATCCGCCGGCGGCAGGCGCTCGAGCCGACTCGACTCGACGGAGAGGCGAACGCTGGCGCCGCGAGTTGGCACAGACTCCACGTAGTTCCAGGGAATGAGCGCCTCGGGCAGCGAGCGTCTCATCAGGCCCGCGAAACGCTCGGTCGCATCCTCCATGCCCAGGCGACGCAAGATCCCCCGGATGCCCACATCGACACCGACGACGCGGAGATCACCGCGCACCGGGATCAGCCGCAAGTCGTTAACCTTCACGACGCGCCGGCCATGCATATCGACCAGCTGTTTGTCGAGCACCTCCGCGCCCAGGAGAATGTCGCCCTCCTGTACCTCGAGTGGCGCCACCTCCGCGACGGGCCCCGCCAGCGCCACCGACCCCTCGCTCACCCGGTCCAGGCACTCCCAGGGCACTCGGAGCATCCGGGCACCGGGCCGGCGCACCAACAAGCCCACCACGACCGGGAAGAGGCCGCCAGGCCGAGCCACCACATCCGCGACCCAACCAATGCGCACGCCGTCGCGCTCCACCACGCGGCTACCCAGGAGGCGTGACAAGTAGAGTGGCTGGCCAGGCAACAGCATTTCCTCTCTTCATGGCAGTAGAGTACACGGTCGGCAGAGGCACGCGCCTACCTAAAGCAATATTGTACACCTAGGTGTATTGGCGGTCAATGGGTATTATGGAGATTACACCTCGGAGTATTGGTGGTCAATACCCCAAGGTGTATTGACCGCCAACTAGTACTCCGGCATTTTGGGGATACGGATGAAGGAGGCAGCCGCGGATGGCCGCCCGCACGCGCGGAGCTCAAAGCTCCGCGCTGCTTCCCGGCTAAGCCCTTCGGGCTTCCCATCCCAGCCACCGACGTTTTGAGACATCTGGGAGTATCCCCAACCCAGCCCGATAGGGCTTCGCTCTCTAGCAGCGCGGTGATTTACCGCCGCGCGTCGGGTTGCGCGCTGCCCTCCTGGGATTCCTTATGTCGGAATCCCAGGAGGGCACCCCGGCGCTTGACTCTGGGCACCGGGTGGCCTATAATGGCGCCCGTCCGGCATTCCGCCGGCTTCCATCGGGAAGGAAGATCACGAATGGCACTGCAACCCCCACTCGACACGGAGGAGACCCGCGCCGAACGCCCCCTCTTCCGTTTCGCGCAGGTCACCGATACCCACATCATCGACGATCAGAGCGCGGAGATCCTTCGCGCCACCATCCGCGAGATCAACGAGGAGCGCCCCGACTTCGTGCTCTTCACGGGAGATATGCTGAACATCGGCACCGAGGGCCAATATGCGCTCTTCCAGGAGTGCCTGCGCGCCCTGAAGGTGCCTTACCGCATGCTGCCGGGGAATCATGACCTGGGGAACGCCGGCGATGCGCGCTGCTACACGGAGGCGTTCGGGCCGCTCAACTCGTCGTGGGAGATCGCGGGCATCCGCTGCCTGGCCCTCGACACCAACAACACCGACCCGAGCCCCGAGAACTGGCACGGCCTTGTGGAGGCCCCGGCGATGGCGTGGCTGCGCGATGAGCTGGCCCGGATCCCGCGAGAGATGCCTCTGCTCCTCTTCACCCACCACGGTCTCGTCGGCCGCCCGGAGGATCTCTCGTGCGACGTGGCGAACGCCGAGGAGGTGCTGGCACTCTTCGAGGGTCGGCCGCTCCTCGCCGGCTTCTGCGGGCACGCGCACCGCCTGCTCCTGAACCGGTGGCAGGGAATCCCCTTCTACGCCGCGCCGCCGCTCAGCACGTCGCGCGAGAGCATCGGCGTGCCTTCCGGCTTCCTGTACGTGGACGTTTTCCCACGCCGTGTTCGCGTCCGCCTGGAGATCGCCGCGTAGCCACTGTCCCGGCGGAGGCACCTACGCCTTGCGCGTGCCGATCATCAGCGCGTTCATCCCGGGGAGATCGACCCGGCGCGTGTCGGTGAAACCGGCGGCATCGAGCCAGGAGCGCATCTCCGCTTCGGTGAAGGTGCCGCCCCCCGGCGTGTTGACGAGCATGTTGATCGCGAAGAGCGCCCCCGGGGCCGGCTCGGTGCGGTCGGGCGACATGATGAAGTCGCGAATGACCAGCCGCCCGCCGGGAGCCAGGGCATCGAAGCACTTGCGCACGAGCGCCGCGTTCTCCTGCTGGGAATTGCTGTGAACGATGGCGGAGAGGAGCACCAGGTCGAAGCCGGTCTCGAAGGCATCCTCGTGGTAGTTGCCGGCCTGAGTGGTGATTCGCTCCTGAAGGCCCGCGGCCTCGATGTTCCGGCGCGCAATCGGAACGACGTCAGGCAGGTCGAAGACGACGGCGGTGAGCCCCGGCTCGGCCTGCGCGAAGGCGATGGAGTAGCTTGCCGCCCCACCGCCGACATCGAGCATCCGGCGCACGCCTTTGAGGCCAATCGCCTCCGCCACCTGCGGGGCCGATTCCTGCGCCAGCGCGTGCATGGCGCCCAGGAAACTCTCGAGAGAGCCGGCACCACCCTCTTCCCGGCGGGCAACCGGGTGCCCGACGCGCACCACCTCGGTGAGCGTGGCCCAGCGCGCCCACAGGTTCGCGTAGTGCTCGAGCACCGCCAGGATGCTCCC
>ERZ795060.1827-NODE-1827-length-23480-cov-6.457332_pt1 | contig 23480 bp, 16 predicted proteins | sample MGYA00375144_ERZ795060 | MGnify/ENA primary metagenome ERZ795060 (study PRJEB30189, sample SAMN05720157) | activated sludge metagenome | isolation source: anaerobic digester from wastewater treatment plant | place: Japan | collected 2015-05-15 ...
CGCGCGCGCGCAGGTGGAAGCCGCTTCCGCCGCGTTGGCGCTGGTTCTGGAAGGTCCCCGGGTGGAGCAAATCGAACAGGCGCGGGCCGAGGTGAAACGCGCCGAAGCGTCCGTGGAGCGGATTCAGGTGGATCTGAGCGAAACCGTCATCACGGCTCCGTCCGAGGGGGTGATTGAAACCTGCCGCCTGCGCCCTGGAGATCTGCTCGCGCCCAACCAGGCGGCATTGACCATGATCTTGTATGAACCTTTGTGGGTGCGGATCTTTGTCCCTGAAAGCCGCCTGGGCCTGGTTCCCCTCGGCCGGACCCTGTATCTTTCCACCGCTTCGTTTCCTGGTGAATTTTTCAAGGGAACAGTCGTCCAGGTCAACCGGAAGGCGGAATTCACTCCTCGGAACGTCCAGACGCCGGAAACCCGCGACTACTTGGTCTTCGGCGTGAAAATCGAAATCCAGGATCCGGAACGGCGGCTGCGGCCGGGCATGGTGGCGGATGTTTTTCTTTCCGATCATCCGAAGGCGGGAGGTCCGGAGCCATGACGCCTCCGATCGTGGTGGAAAATCTGACGAAGCGATTCGGCCATTTCACCGCCGTGGATCATGTCAGCTTCGAGGTGGCCAAGGGGGAGATTTTCGGCTTCCTCGGCCCCAACGGGTCGGGAAAATCCACGGTTATCCGCATGCTATGCGGCCTGTTGGCGCCCAGCGAGGGCGACGCCTCGCTGCTGGGGATGAGTGTCCGCCGGAACGCCGCTGAGATCAAACGCCGCATCGGGTACATGTCGCAGCAATTCAGTCTTTACCGCGATTTGACTGTCCGTGAGAACATGCGCTTCTTTGGCCGCCTGTACGGATTGTCCCGGGATAAAATCGACCAACGCCAGAAAGAACTCGGCGAATATTTGGGTCTCGGCCCCTACCTGGACCGGCAGGCCGGATTGCTTTCCGGGGGGTGGAAACAGCGTCTGGCGCTCGCCTCCGCCTTGATGCACGAACCGGAAATCGTCTTTCTCGACGAGCCCACCGCCGGCATCGATCCGGTCGCCCGGCGCGAACTGTGGAACCTGCTCTTTGACCTTTCCGCCCGGGGAATCACCCTCTTCGTGACCACTCATTACATGGACGAGGCCGAGCGCTGCACCGTGGTGGCCTACATATACTTGTCCAAGCTGATCGCCTATGGCGAGCCGTCGGAACTGAAGAAACTGCCGGAAGTCACACCGGAAGGTTGCCGCCGCATCGAGATCCGCGCCGAACCGGTGACCCGCGTGCTCGACCGCTTCCGTGCCCATCCCCAGGTCCGGTCCGCCACCATCTTCGGCGAGGCGGCCCACCTGGTGGTGGAGGAACGCTTCACGGATGAGGCGGTGCGGCAATTCGCCCACGAGCAAGGTTTCAGCGGCGCGCTCGTGCGGAATGTTCTACCGACCCTCGAGGATGTCTTTGTCGCCATGACCCTGGCGGAGGAGAAAAAACGCTTCCCATGAAACTCACCGGATGTATCGCCATTCTGCACAAAGAACTGATCCACATGGCCCGCGATCCGGCCACGCTGATCTTTTCCATGCTGCCGCCCATTGTGCAGGTCATCGCCTTTGGCATCGCCATCGACACCGATGTGCGCGATCTGGCCACGGCGGTTTATGACCAGGACGGCAAAGAACAGAGCCGGAACTTTATCCAGGCCCTTGTCAATTCGGATGTGTACAAGATCAGCGAGTATGTGAGCTCCCATGAGGAGTTGATCCGCTCCTTGGTCGAAGGCCGCGCGGTGGTGGGCGTTGAGATCCCTCCCGATTTCACCGACCGCTACAAGGCGGGCCAAAGCGCGTCCGCCGCCGTGTATCTGGACGGCAGCAACAACACCATCGCGCTGCAAGCAATGGCTACCGCCAACGGCATCGGATTGCAATCGCTGATCGAGCAGCTCGGGCAGTTGACCGGCCAGGCCCACCCCGTGCCGCCCCTCGACGTGCGCCCGCGGGTGTTGTTCAACCCCGATCTCCTCTCCGCCAATTTTTTTGTCCCGGGGATCATCGGCGTGGCCATTCAGCTCTCGCTCACCATGCTGGTGGCCTTCGCCATCGTGCGCGAGCGCGAAATCGGCACGTTGGAGCAGCTCATGGTCAGCCCCGCCACCCGGTTTGCGCTGCTGCTGGGCAAACTGATTCCCTATGTGGGCCTGGCGTATATCCAAATCGGTCTGCTGCTTTTAGCAATGCGCCTGTGCTTCGGCATCCCGGTGCATGGCAGTGTGGTTTTGCTGCTGGCCCTGTCCGGGATCTTTGCCATCGCGGTGATCGGCATCGGCCTGATCATCAGTACCGCCGCCAAAAATCAGGTGCAGGCTACTCAGCTGGCCATCGCCACCCTGCTGCCTTCCATCTTCCTCTCCGGCTTCATCTATCCGCGGGACACCATGCCACTCTTCTTTTACGTTATCAGTTTTTGTCTGCCGCTCACCTATTTTCTCGAAATCGTGCGGGGCATCGTGTTGCGGGGGGCAGAATTCATCAACCTGATCTCCAGCGTGATTCCCCTTTCCTTCATGGCCGTGATCCTGTTCACCCTCTCCGTGATCAAATTCCGCAAACGCCTGGATTGAATATTCGATTGCCGAGTCCGGCCCAGGATTGACACCTTGGGCCGTGGTTCGGCGGATCCTTGAAAGAGGGCGCTTGGCGGGGAAGAAGTAGGGCTGGCGGAATATGGGAAGGTGTGGGGCAGATTAATGAGTTACCCTCCCCGTTTACCCTCTCCCGAAGGGAGAAGGACGGATTTCCCAATACCTTCTCTCCTATCACAAATAGAATATAGAGATTGGAGAAATATTGTTTAGAGGTAAAAAATAATTAAATTATTTTTCGGGGTCCTTATTCCGATTTTGGGGATTCCAAATGCAAGGGATAAGCGGCGAAAAACCGGGTTCCCGTTTCAGGACGCGTTTCGAACCACACCTTTCCCCTCAGATAGCGTTCCGTTAGGAGCTTCATGCTGTAGGTGCCTAATCCCCGGTCTGGATCCTTGGTGGAGAAGGAACGTTGAAACACTTGCAGTTGAACCGGGCGCGGCATGAAATTCGGATTGTGAATCCAAAAGGTAACGCGATCCTCATCCAACATACAACCCGCGGTGACGATTTGGTTTGAAGTGGAGGCTTCCAAAGCGTTTTTCATCATGTTACACAACACCCGGCTGAGGAGGGTGTGATCACTGGTGAAGACCACATCCGCGGCGGCGGGATCGAGGCGGATATCCCGTTGACGCCATTCTTCCTGACTGATGAACAGGTCCCGGATTTCGCGGAGCAGATCGGTGGACCGGAGGGGAGCGGGTTGGGGGGTAATTTCGTTATTTTCCGCCGCCACCAGATCCCGTTGACTTTTTATCTCATGAATGATCCGTTCCGTGAGGCGGCTGATGCGTTCGCGGAAACGGTCGATTTGATCCCCTTCCGCTTCCTGGAGCAGTTGGCAAAAACCCAACAACGCGCCTGCGGTGTTGAGAATGTCATGGAAGAAAATCCGTTCGAGGGCTTTGCGGCGCTTTTCGTGGCTGATATCCGTAAAAACGAGGAGCGTGAATTGTTCATCATTGACCCAGTAGGGTGTCGCCCAGATCCGCAAATCAAGGGTATCCCCGGTTTCATGTTGTATGATCCGGCACTCGCGGACCGTTTCCCCCTGGGTCCGGCTGGTACGGATGGCATCGGCCGCTCCGCACAATTGGCACGATTCGGTCGAGCCACACCCCCCCTCCTCCAATGCATGAATGCATTTCAACACATCTCCGGGCCGGAGATCGCAAAAGGTTTCGGCAACGTGGAGCCAGACGATTTCCGCCAAGGGGTGGTTGGTATGAACGATGCGGCCTTCCTGGTTCACAATAATAAACAGCTGGGGAACCGCATTTAAAAAAGGCGCCAGAAACAAGCGGTTTTTGAAGAGCGCCGCTTGCCGTTGGATATCGGGCGTGACAGAAGGATTTCCCTCCCGGGGTGACAGGGGAAACTCGGTGGAAAATTGTTGGTGATGACTCACGGTTCTTTCCCTTGCGCGGTATTGCATCTTTTACAAACAATGGAGAAACAGGTACTTATAGGAGAATCGGATTTCGAAAGAAACGAGAAACTATTAACTCGATTATAATAAAAGAAGGCATTTTATTTTCTTTTCGGATGATCCTCACCCTACTCTTGCTTTCAGGGGGAGAGGGAATGATGGAGACTTCCTTCCCTGCTCATACCACAAACCCAGCACTGAAAACGTTCCGCATTCGGGTCACTCGCACTTATGAAAATGGAACAAGGCCCCCCGCTTGTGTCTATATAGAAACGCAATTCCGTTCTTTTTTCAAGCAGAAATTACACGATGCGAAATTCAGAACAAGATGCCCCTTCCCGCGGGATGCACGTCCCTCCCTCCGCCCTCCATGGTGAAGAGAAGGGTGGTCAAAAAATGTTTTCTCGAACCAGGCCTGCAAAAAAAACGGCCCCCTTGGGATGAATAATTTTGAATCATCGGCCTGAAGCCATTTTCATTTGTTGATTTAACGCATACAATAAAAAAGAGGTTTATGTATTATTTATTAATTTTATAGTAATTGTAAAGTTGTAAAGGTGGTTATGGACCCCGCGATTACCATACGCAATTTGCCCCGCGCAATCACTCGTTCCCTTCTTGAATCCATTCTGACTTATAATTCTATCCCTTGGAAACGGATCGCGTTGTTTGATCCCCCCGAGGGTCAGGAAACCGCCGAAGCCCGGGTTCTTTTAAAAGACAACCGGGCATTGAAGACCGCCCTCCGGATACTCAATGAATGCGAAGTCTCCGATCAAATTCTCTCCTGCGAAGCTTCGGACTGGGTCGAGGAGCCGCAACCGGCTCAGCAGCAGCGCGCCCTGGTCCATGATCCGCTTCCCGCTCCTCCCGCGTGGTCTGCCCAGCCTCAGGACGCGGTATCATTCCCCGAAAAAGAATTCTTGGATACCGTCATGGAAGAAGCGGCCGAATTGGAAGGAGAGGACGAGGAAGAAGCGAAGGATGATCCAGTCCCGTTTTCTTCCCTGGGTTTATCGCCGGCGGTTCTGGACAATATTCGGAATCTGGGCTTTGAAACCGCCACGCCTATCCAGGCCCTGCTGATTCCCCCTGCCCTGGAAGGTTGTGACCTCATCGGGCGGGCGCAGACCGGCACAGGGAAAACATTGGCCTTTGCCATCCCCATTGCCGAACGCCTCCTGGCCCGCCCCGGCAAAGGCATCCGGGCCCTGGTGCTCGCGCCCACCCGCGAATTGGCCATTCAGATCAAGGAGGTTATGGACGCGGTCATTCAGAACACCGGCTTGCGCGCCATCGTGCTGTATGGCGGCGAAAGCATCCTGGACCAGATGATTATGTTGCGGGAGGAAGTGAACATCGTGATTGCCACGCCCGGCCGGTTACTCGATCTGCAAGGCCGCGGGCGGTTGCGTTTCGACGCGTCCGAAATCATGGTCTTGGACGAAGCCGACCGGATGTTGGACATGGGATTCCTGCCCCAGATTTCGGCGGTCTTCCAATGCTTTTACGAGCATCCCCAGGTGTTGCTGCTTTCCGCCACGATGCCCCGCGAATTGCAGCGCATGACCATGCTCAACCTCAAGAATCCCGTCTTCATTGACGCGGGCGCGCCGGATTTGACACCGCTCGAGGCCGTGACTCAAAAAGTGCTCTATGTGACGAAAGAAGAAAAGCAGCGCTGCCTGATCGATTTGCTGAACCAGGAGAAAGGGACGGTGTTGGTTTTCACCCGCACCAAGCGCGCGACAGAGCGGCTCGCCCAACGCCTGAAAGCGGCGGGATACAACGCCACCCGCATCCATGGCGACATCAGTCAAAGCGACCGCCTGCGGGCCTTGGGCGCTTTCCGGGAGGGGCGTTGCCGCATCCTCGTGGCCACCGATGTGGCGTCCCGGGGTCTCGACATTGAAGGCATTGCCCATGTCGTGAATTACGACCTCCCCATGGCCCCCGAAGACCATCTGCATCGTATCGGACGCACCGCCCGGGCCGGCGCCAAGGGGAAAGCCACGACGTTCATCACGCATGAAGAGCGCCGCCGCTCGTTGCGGGAATTCAAAACGGTCCTGGGCCAAGCGTGATCAACTCACACCCAGCCCGCGTCACCCTCCAAGGGCCCGCCGGCCAGTTCCTCTCCTTTCTTTTCCCACTTCATCCCCTCTTCCACCCATGACAGGATCTGCTGATGGGTTTTGTTGTCGATTCCCAGTTCCGTGCGGATCTCGTCCATGGCCGATTTTTCGACCTCGCTGATTTTATTATCGGCCATCAACAGCAACAGGCATTGCTGATACAAGAATTTTTTCTGGTTTTCGTCCTTGAACCGTTCCAGGCGCTTGCGGATTTTGTCCAGCGGTTCGGCATCCTCGGCCATGCATTCATCGATTTTGGCCGCGTGGAGATCCATCTTCAATCCGATGAGGCGGATCCGGACTGCTTCCAACAATTCGAACTCCCGGTCCAACGAGGCCAAGTCCCGCAAGATGCGGATCACGTCATGTTTCTGAGATTCCGATAATCGAAGCAAGATCGTTTTTCCTTTCCATGCGAGATCAGTGCTCAATCCGCTATCCTAGCATGATCATTTTCCATTCCCAAAGGAAGCACGGCTTTGGGGGCCATTTCATTCTTGAAAGATCAGCACCTGGCCTTCCCGGCTCAGCAGCGCCCAATGGCCATCGGCCGTGCGGCGCGCGTCCCGGACCCATGGATCCGGCCGGTAATAAGGAGAGGATACCGCCGGCGCGCCGTCAAACGAATGGACCGCTCCTGAAAAGTCCACCGCGTACCAGCCCTGGGGATGCTTGATCAACGCCCGCAACGCGTCCTGTTTGAAATCGAGAGTTTCTTTTGGTTTCCAGGAGGCAGGAGTCGACCATACCGCGCCGTCGCCGTAAAGCACTACCGTATCTCTTTTATCCACCACCAGGCCCCGGAGTGGAAAGGGAGATTCGGGCAGGGCGTGTGTTTTCACGGCGCCGGATTCAAGCAGAAACAATTGGCGTGATTGGCTGACCACGCCGATCCGCTGGCCATCGGGGGAGACATCGAAGAGCAGGGGCCGGTCACCGCTTTCTAACGGCACGGTCCATAGGAGCTTCCCTGACCGGTTCCAAATCCGGCCGGCTTCGTCCAGGAACAGAACTCCCATGGACCTTGTCCAGACCGCGCCCGCCAGGGGAGTATTCTCCAGCCAGACTGCGTCGAGGATGGTTCCCGTCCCGTTCCGGATCACACCGGCCGTATTGACCGTCGCGAATTCTCCATCCCGGGGAAGCAAAAAGCAGCCGTCGATGACCGGGCCTGCCGCTACCGCCCGCTTGCGTTGGGTGATCCGGATCGTGTCGGCCATCAATTCCGCGCGAGGATGCAGGCAGGCAATGAGGTCGGCCGCCGCGTTGTCCCCTAAGGCTCCGGAGAGCGTGTAATTTGCGTATGTGGTGGGAATTTCATCCAGCGGCAAGACTTTGTCAGCGAGCCGCCGGGAAGAATCCGACACCAGAATGAGCTCCACCTTCCCCTGGGCCTGCGGATCCAGCTTGCGCAGCGAGAAGGTCACATCGTACCAAGCGGAAGGAAATTGGAAATACAATCCGAAGACGATGAATTCGGGGATATCCTGGGTTTTTCCACGCAGGGCGGACTTCCGGTCCGCATGTGGATCGGTCCATATTTCAGCACGGACATGATGCAGTTGTTCCGCCTGGATCACGGCGTCCAGCGGCACGCACCGGACGTCGGGCATCCATACCACCGAGTCAGGCCGCATGGTTTGTCCATTCCGCAACACCCGGGCGGAAACCGCCGTGTCGCCGGCCAGGGAAAAATGCAAATCCGGCCGTTCCCCTTCCGGCACGTGCGCCAAATGCGTGGCGCTGAGAATCCGGCTTGCCAACACGGTTCCTAGATCGTTTTCGACACGCAACTCGATGGGGGTCGAATCGTCATCCGGAGGCAGGGCCACGCTCACCCGGTGCCGCCCCGCCGGCAACCAGCCAAGGGCTACCCGGTCTTCTTTCAAACTCTGGGGCAATTCGCGAGTCGAGCGGACCAGACTCAGGAAGCCCGGCAAGGGATCGAGCCGCGGACTGGATTCCATCACCACCCGGCCGGATTCCTGATGCGTGATCCGGAAGCCTTTCTCCACCGCCTGGGCGTAGATGGTATTCCAGGATTCGCGCGCATCGGGATTGGCTTGGTGGAAATCGAAAAGCAGCACCTCGGCTTCCCGCCAGCGGTCAAGGGGAAGGAATGACCGGATTTGACTCCACGGCACGCTGCCCGGCGCGAGGTTGGTGGCGACGGATTTTTTCGCGTACTGGAAAACCAGATGATCTCCATAAACCGGTTCTCCCAGCCGGGCCACAAAATAGCGATACCCTATTTCCGCGATCGCGTAATGATCGAGGATATACTGCCCCAACGGATGCGTCTGCAGATACCGGATGGGATGGTTGCCCGCGGATTCGTTCAACCCCACGTAGTACCGCGCCCCCTTGGCGCGTTGGTCTTCGAGCCAGGCCGAATCGTCCACCCCGTCCCGAGAGTCCCGCATGAAATGCCAGCCGTTGCGGTTCACGAAATAAAAAAACTCGGGCGTGTGGGGCACCTCGTCCGCCACGGCAATCAACGCGCCTTGGGGAATCACCCGCTGCAGATGCAAGGCGTCGTCGTAAAAAAGATACTGCTTATCGTACCACCCAGTGGAGATCAAGTATCCCAGCGACGCCGCCGCCATCCCCGCCGGAATGACGAACGGCCACGACCAGCCCAGGGCCGGGTGTGTCCGTTTCCCAATGGATTCCCGGGTGGCCGAGGCCATCCACTCCAATCCGATCCCCCCCACCAGCGCGAACACGGGAATGGCGAGCAGCGTGTAGTAATCGTGGCCATAGTGATGGCCGGGGATAATCAGATAATACAACGCGATCCCCGCCAGCCAGGCCCAAACCAGAATCCGGTTGGGAAAGTGAAAACCCACCCGCCACAGTCCGGTGAGAAACGGAATCCAGCCCGCGTAGATCAGGATATCGAAACCGAAGCGGGTAAAGATCAACCGCCGCCAGAATCCGGGATTCAGGTAGACCGCCAGCAGGTTCTCCCGCCATGAGAATCCCTTGAAATGCCACATGAAGGTGGCCCCGCTTTTAAGAAAAAACGTATGCGCGTGCGAGTACCATATGACCATGGGAATCAGCACGCCGGCCGCGTAGAGCCAAACGGGAAGGGAGGCCGCCAACCGGGTGCCATAACGCCGGTAGAAGATCCAGCCGAGCGGCAGCGCCATCAGCAGGCAGGGCGGTTTGAGCAGTACACCCAACGCCAGCGCCGCGCCCGAGGCGGGCAGCCACCGGTTTTGGTTTTCTCTTTCCCAGCGGAGCAAAAACGCGAGGGAGGATGTGGAGAGAAAAACCATCATCATGTCCGGCTGGAAGGTCCGGCCGTAATAAATCGAAAGCGGGGCGGCCGCAAACAACGCGGCGGCAAAAACACCCGCCAGCGGATGGCCCAGTTGCCGTCCGATGTCCCACAGCGCCCAGGCCACACCGCCCGAACAGAGGATGGTGACCAACCGTCCCCAGACTTCGTTGGGGCCGAATCCGCGGTAAAGGGCGGCCACCAAATAGGAATAAAACGGAAACTCCATCTCCGCCTGCCCGCGCGGGCCGCACCAATCGATTTCCGGTTCCCAGAACGGCAGGCGGTCTTCGTAATAATTCCGGGTGATGGCGGCAGTCTCGGTTTGCCGCCAGGCGTTCATGTCGTACAGGGGATTGGTGACGCCATACAAGCGAAACGCCAGCGTGAAGAGCCAAACAACGAAGAAAAGACGGCGGCAGGCCGCGAGGGAAACCGCGGGCTCGTGCCGCAATCGAACCGGATGGGGAAAAGGCATCAGGAATTCACTCCAACACAGGCAAGACGGGACCGGTTCCACGCGTCCCGGATATACGCCGGATCAGGCTTTGCAAAGCCATTCATAAAAGGAACCGCTGAATTTTTCAAGGATGGAAGAGCGGAGGGTGGGCCCAATGGGCTGGTCTTCGGCGTGCTGGATCTGATCCGGCGTCTCGATGTTTTCCAGGATATCTTGGAGGAAGCAGGCGGCTTCGCCGATCATTCCGCATTCCTCCCGCAGAACGGCAATCTGCCCCCGCAAAGAGTCCTCGATTTGCTGGATGACTAGGCCATTCAGTTTTCCTTGGATTTTAGGAATCTCCACCCCCCGCTTGCGGATGGCGTCCAAGAGTTGCATGAGCGATTTCAAGTCGTAGGGATTGATCGAGAGGGGATCGGATTGCAATTGGGCCAACATGACATCGTTCAGATACGAACAAAGCCGTTCCAGCAACTCCGCCTCGCATTGATAAATCGTCTGCTGGGCCTCCAAAAATTTCACCAGCTCTTCCAGATACCCAGAAACCAGCGGCTGGACGGCCGCGTAATCAGGAAGCCCCGTATCCAGAAATTGCAGCAGTTTTTTCTTGATTTCATGAGCGTGGACCAGGTGTTTCGGGCAACCGTCTTCTTGCCTCCGGAGGATTTCCGAGTAATGGCCGCGTTCGGTCACCCCGAAATGATCATAGCGGGTCACGAACAAAAAGTAGCAGATCTTTTTGGAACAACCAAGCGAATGGAGGCTGTCATGATAACAAGCCAGGTCGCTGGTGGTGAGGTAAGCGGGCAGGAGATCGGAGTCTTCGAGTTGGGAAGATTGCAGGTTCTGAATCCGCTGGGAGAAGATCTTGTGCTTGGCTGACCGGCGGAACACGATTTCGATGTTGTCGAGCAGCAGCTTGCCGTTTGGGGTTTGCCGGATTGCTTTCCGCGGATCTTCTTCCTGGGAGATTTGCCCGTATTCCGCCAGCAGATCCTCGATGAGTTGTTCCGCCGCTTGCATGTAGCCTTTCATCAGTTCGTTCCTCTCCGGATGGGGAATTGAGGCTTGATCCCTATTCAGCGGCCTGCCATGGCATCGGGAAGCGGAAATATTGTAAACTACCGGGAGGGGCTTCGGCTAGCTCAAAATTACACAAGCGGATATCTACTTTTTTTTCTTTTTCAGCGCTTCCGCGAAGGCCTCGGCGATCGCGTTGGCGGGTTTGAACTTGGGATGGGGCTGCTTTTCCCTTGAATCACGCGAACCTTTGGAAGCGGACTCCGGGGATTTCGCGGAGGATCTTCTCTTGTCCTCGGCGCGGTCCTCCAGCCGCATGGTGAGCGCGATCCGCTTGCGCGGCAGGTCGACTCCCACCACCTTGACCTTCACCACGTCGCCCGCCTTCACCACATCCCGGGGATCACGGACATATTGATATGACATAGCCGAAATGTGTACCAGGCCGTCCTGATGCACCCCGACATCCACAAACGCCCCGAAGTTGGTGACGTTGGTCACCACGCCTTCGAGAATCATCCCCGGCTGCAGGTCTTCCATCGAGACGATATGGTCCTGGAACACGGCGGTTTTGAATTCAGGCCGGGGATCCCGTCCGGGCTTTTCCAACTCGGCCAGGATGTCCTTCACCGTGGGCACGCCGAATTGCTCGTCGGCGAACTCCTCCGGCGGGAGCGAGCGCAGGAACGCGGTGTCGCCAATCAGCGTCCGGATGTCCTTGCCGCTGGCGGCCACGATGCGCTCCACCACGGGGTAGGCTTCCGGATGCACCGCCGAGGCATCCAGCGGATTGTCCCCGTTCATGATGCGGAGAAAGCCGGCCGCCTGCTCGAAGGTCTTCTCGCCCAAGCGGGGGACTTTCTTTAACTCCAGGCGGTTTTTGAACGGCCCGTTCTGGTTGCGGTATTCCACGATGTTGCGGGCCAGCGATTGATTCAATCCCGCCACGTAGGTCAGCAGCGAAACCGACGCGGTGTTCACGTCCACCCCCACGGCGTTGACGCAATCCTCCACCACGTTGGCCAGGGCGCGGCCGAGCAGGGTCTGGCTGACGTCATGCTGATACTGCCCCACGCCGATCGACTTGGGATCGATCTTCACCAGCTCGGCCAGCGGATCCTGGAGCCGCCGCCCGATCGACACCGCCCCGCGCAGCGAGACATCCAGATCGGGAAATTCCTTCGCCGCCAGTTCCGAGGCTGAATACACCGACGCCCCCGCTTCGGACACCACCAGCTTGGTCAGGTTCAACTCTGGATGGCGTTTCATCAGGTCGTGGACCAGTTTGTCTGTTTCGCGCGACGCCGTGCCGTTGCCGATGCTGATGAGCTCGATCCGGTGTCGGCGGCACATCTCCGCCAGCGTGGCGATCGACTCGTCCCACGCGTTGCGCGGCTCGTGCGGGTAGATGGTCGCCGTCTCGACGAGCTGGCCGGTCCCATCCAGCGCCGCCACCTTGACCCCCGTCCGCAGGCCGGGATCCAGGCCCAAGGCCGGGCGCGGACCGGCGGGCGCGGCCAGCAGCAGATCGCGCAGGTTGTGGGCGAACACCCGGATCGCCTCCTCTTCCGCCGCCTTCCACAGGCGCATCTTCAGGTCCACGTCCAGGTGATTGAAGATCCGCACCTTCCACGCCCAGCGGACGGTTTCCCGCAGCCAGGCGTCCGCGGGCCGCCCCTGGTCCTCGATCCCCTTGTGCCGGGCAATCATTTCCTGACACAGGGCAACCTCCTTGCGCTCCGCCGCCTCCGCGTCGCGTTCGAGGGACAGGGTGAGTTGCAACACCCCTTCGTTGCGGCCCCGGAACAAGGCCAGCGCCCGGTGCGACGGGATCTTTTTGAGATCCTCCTGGTAGTCGAAATAATCCGAGAACTTGGCGCCCTTGATCTCTTTCCCCTCGATCACCTTCGACCGCAGCACGGCGTTTTCCCACACCGTCTCGCGCAGCTTGCCGATCAGCTCGGCGTCTTCGGCGAACTCCTCCATCAGGATCTGCCGCGCGCCCTCGAGGGCCGCCGCCGCATCCTCCACCTTCTTTTCGGGATCGATATACTTCGCCGCTTCTGCTTCCGGAACCAGCGTGGGATCGGCCAGCAGGTCATGGGCCAGAGGCTCCAGTCCGGCCTCGCGCGCGATCTGGGCCTTGGTACGCCGCTTGGGTTTGAAGGGCAGATATAGATCTTCCAGGCGGGTTTTGGTGTCCGCCTCTTGAATGGCGGTTTGGAGCTCGGGTGTGAGCTTGCCTTGCTCTTCGATGCTTTTCAGAATGACGACCCGCCGCTCGTCCAGCTCGCGCAGATACCGTAACCGCTCTTCCAGCGCGCGCAGTTGCGTGTCATCCAGTCCGCCGGTCACTTCCTTGCGGTAGCGCGCGATAAAGGGAACCGTGGCCCCCTCGTCCAGCAGCCGGACCGCCGCCTCGACCTGCTTCTCCTGAACTGCCAATTCGTCCGCGATGCGTGTTTCAATGCTTTTCATACGCTTGATTGTCCCTCACCGTCGGCATCTCATCCCCTCGGGGAAACGGCATCCATTGTATTCCAAACCTGGGGGAATCAAGGGAGCGGAGGGAGGTGGGAATTCCCCACTTCGGATTCGGAATAAAGGTACACAGAAACAAGAAACGCCCTCAGCGGCTTGAGGTGTTATGCAAGCAAGATGTGTGTGTCGGATTGCTATGTGTGGCTCACCAGGAAAATACGTACTTTTTTAGGAGGTGTGATCGATATCCAAATGGACAGACCCGAAAGGTCCACCCCAATCCCCTCTCCTTCTGGGAGAGGGCCAGGGTGAGGGAATCTTATGAGGTACATTGGCAGGGGCGGACCTATATGTCCGCCCGATTCGCATCGGATATCTTTTTTACCATTTTGTACACGTCTCTAAGATAAATCCTAAATATCGGATTAATTATCTTTTCATTATTCCGTCCTTTTTTTGATACTGTTCGTATTAGTGATTAGGTGGCGTGATCAGCTGGCGCTTGGAAAGTAGACCAACGGTTTTTCAGCGGTCCATGAGGAGAGGAATGGGGTGAGGTCTTTGGTCTGGCATGTTCGAAAAGCAACCGGTCCTCGAGGAAATCATTCGCCTGACAGGCCCGGAGGCCGTGAAGCGGACAAACGAAATCCTGGGTGAATGCGCGGAGACCGAGGATATCGTCCAGGAAGCATTTATAAAAGTATATAAAAGACTGCTTCGGGATGAATGCATCCGCCATCCCCGCACCTACTTTTTTCGTGTACTCAAAAATCTATACGCGGATTACCGGAGGCAAAGCAGAATCACGGCGCCGGATAGCGTCCTCACCCCGCGGAGCGATCCAGCTCCCTCGCCCCGGGAACGCATGATCGAGGCGGAGGAGGAAGGATATCTACGGCATTGCGTCGATCGTTTGCCTCTTAATCAAGGGAAAGCATTGATTCTCTACCACTTCGAGAGAAAAACGTATCGCGAAATCGCCCGGGAAATTGGAAAAACGGAAAAAGCCGTCGAATGCCTGCTGGCCAAAGCCCGAAAGCGGTTACGGAAAATTTTGGAAAAAGAGAGGGTTTTAGCGGAGGTTTGGCGTCTATTAGATAAAGTTCTTTAAAGATGGAATTCGCAGGATTAGAAGGTGTTAGCAAATCATCGGAAATTGATCTATTGAGTAATATTACTAAAGGAGGTGTTTTTTTCGGGAAGCGATCGAAAATCAATCTGACAGACAAAAATAATCCATTTTAAGGAGGTTGTATGAATGGATATTGGATGGCATTCATGAAATAAAAGGGATTGTAACTATTTACCGGTTTGCAGTAAAACCTTCGAGCGCCAACGGCGCAGCATGAGTGTAGCCCAGTGCGTAAGCCCTGGAAAAGATAAAAGAATAGTAATTAATCCCCTCTCCCTTTGGGAGAGGGTTAGGGTGAGGGAAGCCCTGAAAGGGCGAAATACATAATATACGTGCAATCGGGTAAACAGTTACGAAAATAATATTAGTATATATTATTGAAAAATCACGGATCCGAAAGGAGAGTGTGACCATGAGTACCAAAATCCTTGATTACGGGAAGAGGAAAGGATGTTTCTTATTATCAGGCCTCTTTCTTTTCCTTTATGGCGCTTTTGCTTCGTATGACGTATCCGATTCCTATTCCGAGGGTGCATGCCCATCCTGCTCATCACAAGATGTCTGGAAAGATGGCTGTGGTGCATTGAATCAATGTGTGGATGCAGTGGTTTTTGAAGAATTGGCTTGTTGCTATGGGGTTAATGACATGGGATAGCCAATGCGCAAGCACCGAGACCCCGGTTTGGACGGTTTATTGGACACTAACAGGTACTTGTACGGATCCCAATGTATCAAATTGTCCGGGATCATCTGAACCCAATGGATTCAGAGCTCGATGCTTCAATAAAGCATCATGGAATTATGTAAGCTATCATGGTTGTGGATTATTGCGATTTCAGTTTGAGGTTTTAATTAATTATGTAAAATGTGGGATACCCGTATAAACAAAATGAATGAAACCCTTGTATCAGAAAAGGAGTCAGATCATGAGAACCATGATTCTTTCACTGGGTGTTTTGAGCAGCTTGTTAGTTTATCCCGCCTTGGGGATGGACAACCTGTCGATTGTGGAACTGAAATCCTTGATTGAAAGGGAACTAGGCGGTATTCAAGCATTTGAACTGCAGTATGCGGGAACCATGACGGTTCCACCGGTTCAAGAGTCCAGCGCGATGTCACCGGAATTTTGCCGAAAACAGATCGCTTCATTGAAGCAAACCTTGGAGAAGCGGAAAGCGGGCCTGTTGACACCGGATGAGGCGGTTATGCAAGCGGATATCACGGATGATCAAATCGAGGATTCGATTGCCAAACTCGAGAAAATGATCGGTGAAGGATTGCAATTCGAGTCGTATTACGTTTTTTCACGCCTTGGTAACAAAATGCGTGAGGACGTCTTCCGCGCCAATGATACCACCGGGCATCATTACTATCTGTTCGATGGTGAAAAAGGATATGTCATTTTCCCCGAGAAAAAGCGGATCGATATTTCACCCGGATTCACGCAACGCTGGCGGCTGCCTGTAATCCATGGCGGATTTGGCTTCAACCTGGATTATTTCACTGGTGAGGGTTTCACGATCACCCGCCTGGATCCTCAGTTCCATGTGATCCAAACTGCGCCGGAGAATGGAAATCCGGGTGAACAATACGCTTTTACATTGCTGCGTGATAACCCGGTCTATTGGGAAAAGGCAGAAGTCCTGAATGAGCAAGGTCAGGTGGTCAAGAGGGTGATTTGTGAAAACTTTGATCAGACCGGGCCGGTCTGGGTTCCTCAGGTTATCAAGATTCAGGAACGTCAGGGCATAAACTTCCACGATTCCATTTCCTTGACCCTCGTGTCCGCCAAGTTCAACGACGCTGAATTTCCGCCGAGATTTTTCGAACTTCCACAAAACGACAACTATGTGACAAAAACCTATAACCGGTAAAGGGACTCCCGACAGGAAGAAAACTTCTCCCCTCTCCTATCTCCACCTGAGGAGAGGGGAGAAATATTTTTTAAACATCCATCATGGATTGGAGTGATAAGTGCGGGCACCCAGGTCCACTTCTGCAAAAATACCCTCACCCTGGCCCTCTCCCAGAGGGAGAGGGAATTCAAGGCCCTGGCTGTGACCCTCCCAGGGCTAAAGCCCTGGGCTAGATTAAACGCTCAGTGGGCGCTCAAAAACTGTTCTGCATACCAGTCAATAGTTACGTTTGATGAAATGAATACTGTTTATTCAAGAGACAATAGCCCAGGGCAATGCCCTGGGCTATCTTATTTCACGCCTTCGGCGCTTTGAAATCAAATCCGAACAGCGTTTAGCAGAACTTGATCTCCCCCAAAATCATCCTCCGCGCTCTCCGTGCCTCGGCGGAGAAATCGATCAAGGCTTGCTTGCGCGGGGATGACATTCGCGGGTGACTTGTGGGTAAACGTAAAATCGGCCCCTTCACTCCACAAACTCGAACAACGGAATCGGCTCATCACAATACTGGCAGGGGATGTGCCGCTTGCCTTGTTCCAGGCGGTACTCGATCGCCTGGCGGTTCTCCACCGTGTGGCCGCATTGCGGGCAACGGTAGATCAGCTCCCGCTTCACCGTTCCCGCTTCCGCCCATTTCTGCAGGTGTTCATGGATGTACCGCAAAAACAGGGCCTTGGTGTCCATGGTCGCGTTGCGCCCGAAGAAGATCGAAATCAACCCCTGGCCTTCCCCGGGCCGGCTTACGGTGAATCCGCAATCCCGGCCCAGCGGATTCCGGAACTCCGCCATGTCCGGCCCCAGGGTCTTGAGTTCGAACGCCCCGCTGGAGCATAACCGCACGAGGAGCGCGGCGTAGATATTTTCCACGGTTCCCGCGAACCGGTACACCACCTCCACCGGCGGCGTGGCCGGGAGGGCCGGTGTGGAAGGCCGCACGGCAGAGGAAAACACGAGAAACGGCCCTTCCCGCACGGCCAGTTCCCGCTTCAGAAACAGATCCACCGCCAAACGCAACATCGCGCTTTCCTGGCCGGGATCGGACAACCGCTCCACCCCGCCGAAATCGATCCGGCCGTTCAGGACATCCAACTCAGCCACGCAGCCCAATCCCTGGGGATGCCGGCGCGCCGCGTCCAACACCGCCATGGCATACCCGCGCAGCCGTTCCGGTTGCAACAAGACGTAATCCCCTAACGCGCAAGGCCATGCCAATCCCATCGCCTGCGCCAGGAAAATGCACGCGTCCAACTCCACGTCGGACAACTCCGTGTTCAGGAAGGTTGACTGGAATTCATCCCGCAAATCCTGCTTCCGGATCAGGATGTCTAACTCCTCCCTGCGCCGCGCCAGGAATTCGTGGAAATTCCAGTTCGCTTGTGGAGAGGGGATTTCCGGTACACGCTCCCACGGGATATGCTCGAGGATCGCCGGCCGCAACCTTTCCACGCCTTCGCCCGAAAGGGATGCGACAGGAATCCAATCCACGATGTCCTGTTCCAGGCAGAGCCATTCGCAGTGGCGTTCCATCTCCTGAGTCACCGGGGCGCGGTCGTGGTCCAGGACCAGCAACAGCGGACAGCCGGGCACGCCCGCCCGTGAGAACGCCTGCCGCCACTCCATGACCTCCAAGGCCAACTCACCGGGTTGAGCCGGATCAATTAGGAGTACTCCCAATGCGGTTCCGTCCAAGAACAACTGATTGATTGCTTTGTCTCCAGGGGGGCCCGTCAGATCCCACACATAGGTGTCCCGCGTAACCAATCCACCAGGCCGTGACAACGTTTCGGAATGAAGGAGCCAGAATTTCAAGCCCTCCGCCGGGGGGATTGGTTCGTATGGTTTTCCCAACAAAGCCCGGAGGAGCGTGTATTTCCCCGGATAGTCATTCCCGGCCAACACGACCTTGGCGGCGGAAATATGGTCACAGGCCGGCCGGGTGGTCGCGTTGATCAGCGCCTCGAAGTCCAGATCCCAGATCCGCACCGCCTTGTCCTGTTCGCCCAGAATGGCCAGGCTTGGCTCCCGCGGATTGAACGCCAGGCCCGTGGGCCATGATACCGGGTCTTCGAACACCGCCACGGTTTCCCAGGTGCCGTAGCGCCAAAGTCGCACGGTTTCGTCGCGCGCCTTGGAAACCAGCAGGCTGCCGTCATGCGAAAAGGAAACGCAATCCACCGTGTCCTTGTGTCCTTCCAGAACACCCATCGGCTGGCCGGTTTCTGGATTCCACAGCCGGATGGTGTCATCTCCAATCACCGAGGCCAATGTTTTGCCATTGGGAGACCAGGCCAGGCTGAACACCCATTTTGAAGGCCCGACCGGAATCCGCAGGGACTGGCCTTCCGCAATGTTCCATATCCGGATGGTGTGGTCCGCGGAGCCCGAGGCGAGGATTTGGCCATTGGGGGACCAGGCGAGGCTATACACCCGGTCCGTGTGTCCTTCCAGAGTCCGCAGGAGTTCACCAGTTCCCGCGTGGGTCAGGCTGATCTTCCAGTCCCGGAATCCGGAGGCCAGAAGCTGGCCGTCGGGCGACCAGGCCAACGTGAACACCGATTCCTTATGCCCTTTCAGAACGCGCTTTAAGATGCCGGTTTGCGTGTCCCAAATCCGGATATGATCGCCGCTCGACACCGAGGCCAGCGTTTTGCCGTCTGGTGACCAAGCCAGGCTGAATACCCGGCCTTCCAGGGTCCGGATCAACCCGCCGCTCCCCGCGTCCCACAACCGGATGGCGTGATCGGCCGAGCCGGCCGCGAGAATCCGCCCATCAGGCGACCACGCCAGGCAGACAATCCAGCGGGAGGCGCCCCGCAGCGTGTGGCGCAGGCGGAATCCGGCCGGCATGGATTTGACACGGGCCGGCGGCGTTTTCATCCGAAGCATGAATAGGCTCCTTTGACCTCACGAAGGAAGGACTGTGCATCTGCTAAAATTATAGTCCCTATCCCGCATGCGGAGACAATTATTCATATGAATCAAATCATATTAATTCCAGCGGGCCATTCCAGCAAACGGTGGGAGGTGTTAAGCCCAGGGTTAAAATTTTGGGCTAGGTTAATGCCGTCCCCCATAGGAGACTCCCCGGGGTTTGCGAGGTGAAAAATCAGAATGTGGCAAGCCGTGGCGCGGTGAAAGAGCTTTCTTCACCCTTACCTTCTCCAAAGGGAGGTGGCGGTCCCAGAGGGAGAAGGAAAATTGGATGTGGTTTTCATCAATCCCATTCGGATAGAAGCGAACCGGCGAGATGACAAAAAAATGCCCGCGCTTACCGGATGAGCTGGAAAAAACGGCGTCAATGAGGATGGCTTGGCGATGCAGCATCCATTGATGCAACGTCCCCCCATCCGATGTTATCCATGGCTTCCGGCCCGCCGTTTTTGATCGATGACCGCCATTTTCTTCCGGACGGCTTCTGCGAGATCAATCTTCCGCGCGTTGGCGTAATTGAGCAAGGCGATGAACACATCGGCTGCTTCATCGGCAAAGCGTTCCGGGGAAACCTCCAGATTTTTCCAGGCTTTTTTCTCCAAATTGGCCAGCTCGCCGGCTTCCCCGTTCAACTCCAAGGCAAAGAAATTCGCCCCCCGAACTGGAAACGCCCGGATCTGGTACTGCTCAAACTCCCGCTGCAAGCCAGCCAGGCTGTCATACTGGGTGGGAAGCCACCGCGTCACGTCATCGGACATCACTCGTTGTGCTCCTTGAACAAGCTCTAAAGAGATATTGATAATACGCAACGATTCCCTGGATTGAAGAGAAAGGATGAATTTCGCTTTTTCAAGGCCTCCCTCTCCGTAGATCTCTGCCTGAGGGAGAGGGAATGATTTAGTGCTCTCTCCTGCGCATATCACAAATTCAGCACAGGGAAAGTTTCGTATGGGGGGTAAATCATTACCTTGGCATTGAAGGAGGATCTCATGCTTAAAAAAATGGTCTGCATTCTGGTTAGCGCAATGGTGTTCAACTTAGGAACCTTCGCCGCTGAAACTCCAGCAAAAATCGAGACAGTGGAACAAGCGCTCGCGTGGCTGAAATCTACCTCTACGCGGATGATTCAAGAAAGCCGCCGCGCCATGGCCGATGGCACGGCCGCGTTTCCTCCGCAGGTGGGCCCGGGTTACGAGGCCTTTTGGCTGCGGGATTACGCGTACATGCTGGAAGGCAATCCCGGCGCGTTCGAAAACCAGGACCTGCTGAATGCCTGCCGTCTCTTTGTCCAATCCATACGGGAGGATGGAGCGGGAGTCGATTGCGTGAAATTCGACGGCACCCCGATATACAAACCGGGCATGGGAAGTATGGGGGAAAATCCCGTGGCTGATGGATCGCAATTCACGATCAAGGTGGCATGGCTCACGTATCAAAAAACCGGTGACAAGGAGTTGATACTGGAAATTATCGGCCGCCTGGTGTCGTGCCTGAAAGCCTGCCCCCGGCATCCGGAAAGCGGCTTGGTCTACATCGACCCGGCCCGCGAATACGACCGCTGTCCGTATGGCTTCACCGACACCGTCCGCATGAAAGGCGAGACCTTGTTCTGCAGCCTGTTGTTTGTCGAAGCGGCGCGCGAACTGGCCGATTTGTTGCGGGTGGTTGAGCGGCACGAGGAAGCCGAGGAATGGCTGGCGGAATCCCGCCGGGTGGCCGCACAAATCCGGCTGGTTTTTTGGGATGATGCCATCGGCTTGTTCCGCGCCGCCACGGTCCAATGCAAGGAACCGGACATCTGGGGTTCAGCCTATGCGGTCTATACCGGTGTGGCCGGCGCGGAGCAATCGAAACGCGTCGCCGCGTATTTGGCTGATCATTATTCGGAGCTTACTCAACACGGCCAGGTCCGGCACACCCCGGCGGGCGTGTATTGGGAGACGGCGGGTCCGCGGGACGAGTATCAAAACGGTGGTTATTGGGCTACGCCGGCGGGATGGTTCGCGTATACGTTAAATCTGGCCGATCCCGGCCAAGCGGACCGCATGATCATCGAGCTGGTGAATGATCTGCAAAAACGCCACTGTCCTGAATGGATCTTCAACAATCGCACCCAACTGCCCGGCTACAACGCCAGCGCGTCGCTGCCCATCGCAGGCATCGAGAAGATGCTGCGCTACCGCGAGGCGCAAGCCGGAAAAGCGGGGATTCCAGAAATTCACCACTGAGGCGCGGAGGACACGGAGAGAAAGAAGGGGCACGTCGCCCACGCCCCTGTTCACGCAACGGGCTGTTTCTCGCTCCCTTCTCCCCCGGGGCGAGGGCCAGGGTGAGGGAAAACGGAGAGGGCGCCAGGCAGCCCATCCGTGGACACGGCTCATTCCCTTCTCTCCCGTTCGTCAAATCTGGTTGACACTGAAAACGCAATCATGAGAGAATGAATCGAATCATTGGGAAATCCATTTTTTTCAATGAGGCTGACTCATCGGGAGGCTCTACAATGCGTATCGCCGGAGATGCCCGCCAGATCCGCCGGGGATTCACCCTGATCGAATTGCTGATCGTCGTGGCGATCATCGGCATCTTGGCCGCGATTGCCGTGCCCAATTTTCTGAACGCGCAGGTCCGGTCCAAAGTCGCCAAGGCCGAGAGCGAAATGAACTCATTCGTGACCGCCTGCGAGATGTACCGGATCGATCACGGCAAGTATTTTCCCCATGCCGGCTATCCTTCCTCCGTTATCCATGTCCCATGGCAGAACAAATACCTGACCACTCCCATCGCGTATTTCTCCGCCCAACCCCGTGATCCATTTCAGGACATCACCGTACCCGATCCCAATTCCTGGAACCTGACCTTCGGCATGTATCACATGGAATCCATTTTTATGCCCGACGGCTCCTTCTATGCCGGCGGGGCGATGGATCCCAAGTTACGCGTGCCCAACAATCCCGCCGACGTGGCCCGCGCCTTTGCCAACCGCCCTCATTCGTATGAGTTGTGGAGCGTTGGCCCGAACAACAAACTCGATTACAACGTGGCGGGCAGCGGGATCACCGGCTTCATTTATTACCGGGCCAGCAACGGCATCCACAGTTTAGGCGACATTGTCTGGATCCGTCCCTGAAGGTGCCATCGTGAACCACTCCTTTAATTTAACCATCAACCGGCGCGGTTTTGTGACGTCCGTATCAACGGCCGCGGCGCTCGCGGGATTCGGTTGCCTGTTCAACAATTCCATGGGTGCTTCAGTTTCCCCGGCCGATCTCGAATCACGCCTCTTCATCATGGACACCTGGTTTTGGGACAACTCATTGGACGCGTCCCGGCAGGTGGAAATCCTGAACCGGATCGGGATCCCGCGGGGGAGCGATTGCCGCAACCAGTGGGACACTTTTCCCGGCGTGCTCAAACGGTTCGACCAGGCCGGCGTGGCCATGGCCGCGGTGTATCTCCGCCTGGATCTCGACGCGGAGGAATTGCCGGCCTTTGTCCCTGCCCTGCTTCAATCGCTGAACGGCCGTGGAACGTTGTTGTGGGTCAATCCAGCCAGTGGAAAATTCAAGCCATCGGATCCAGCGGGGGATGCGGCCGCTGTGGCTCTCCTGAAAAAACTCGATGCGTTGGCCCGGCCCGCCGGAGTGCCGGTTTCGTTATATCACCACCGCGGGGACTGGTTGGAGAAGGCCGGCGACGCGTTCCGCGTGGCGGAGAAATCAGGTCTTGAAAACGTGGGGTGCACGTTCAACCTGTATCATTGGCTGGCCACCGAGGAACCGGATGATTTGGATACCATCGCCCGGGCCGTGTTGCCTAAATTGAACTGCCTGAACATTAACGGCGCGATGAAGGATTCCGCCACCCTGGATGTGCGGAAGGCCATCCTGCCCCTGGGCGAGGGCGATTACGATGTCGAGCATTGCGTCCGGACATTCGTGAAATTGGGATACCAAGGCCCCATTGGCTTGCAGGGATACGGCATCGGCGGTGATGTGGAAGCCAAACTGATCCAATCCCGCGACGCCTGGCGGGCCATTTGCGCGCGGATTGCGAAGGG
>ERZ795060.1832-NODE-1832-length-23418-cov-7.213372_pt1 | contig 23418 bp, 20 predicted proteins | sample MGYA00375144_ERZ795060 | MGnify/ENA primary metagenome ERZ795060 (study PRJEB30189, sample SAMN05720157) | activated sludge metagenome | isolation source: anaerobic digester from wastewater treatment plant | place: Japan | collected 2015-05-15 ...
CAGGTTCGTCCCAACGCGGTTCGCCCCAACGCAGGTTCGCCCCAACGCAGGTTCGTCCAAACGGGTGGGTGAATCACGGCAAATCCCAATGGATCAAAATTCATCTTTCATCTTTCTTCTTTCTTCCTTTATTCCCAACCCTTCCAATAAATTCTTGATCGTGTTCCAATGCACCCGTTCCCACGCGGCGGGGCTTGAGTTGGCGTTGTGCGGCGCCAGCATCACATTGTCCATTTTCAAAAGCGGACTGTCGTGCGGAAGCGGTTCATTCTCGAACACATCCAGCGCCGCGCCGGCGATCCCTCCCGATTGCAGGGCGGCGACCAGCGCGGGCTCGTCCACGATGGGGCCGCGGGCGGTGTTGACGAGGACGGCGGTCGGCTTCATCTGCGCGAGCGTCCGCGCGTTGATGAGATGACGGCTGGCGGGGTTCAGGTCGCAGTTGAGGGAGACGAAGTCGGAGGCAGAGAGCAGGGAGGAGAGATCAGTCATTTCGATGCCCGACTCTGAAATGAAGACATGATCAATATCAACGATATCCGTTCCCAGAACTTTCATGCCGAAGGCGCGGGCGCGGCGCGTCACGGCTTTGCCGATGGCGCCGACGCCGACGACGCCGAGGGTGCACTCGCTGAGCGTCCGACCTGGGATCTTCTCCCATTCGCCGCGCTTCATGGCTGAGTCCATCCACGGCTGGCGGCGGACGAAGGCCAGCATGTAGCCGAGGACGCTGTCCGCGACGGGGGTGGTGAACGCGTTGGGCGTACGCGCCACCGTCACGTTCAGGCGCGACGCGGCGGCGGAGTCAATCGAGTCGATCCCCGTCCCCCACTTCGAGATGACCTTAAGCCGCGGCGCGCAGGCTTCGAGGGCGCGCGCTGTGTAGCGGTCGTCGCCGCAGATGGCGCCGTCGAATTGTCCCGCGTATTTCAGCAGGTCGGTCTCCTCCATCCGCTCGCGGACTTCGGGGACGATCAACTCGACGGCGTATTTGTCGAAGGTCGCTTTGAAGCGGTCCAAAAACGGGATCATGTATGGGGCGGTCATCAGGACGATGGGCATGGAAATTTCCTTTCTTATTTTCCGCAATACCATTGCGCGGCGGAGGACGCCATGTCGGGCGTCAGTATTTTTTGATCTGCCATGCGGGTCAGGATCGCGCAGGCTTGTCGTTTCAGAAACGCGTCCGCGCCGAGGATGGGCGCGAGTTTTTTCAGGTCTTTGTCGCGGCCGAGGACGGCGTAGGCTTGCATGAAGGGGAACCACTCCACGCTGTCGGAGGGATAAAAGCCGAGGCCCAGGGCTTCGTCGCCCAACGCGGCGACGCGTTCCCATTCGCCGCGTTGACGCGCCAGCGCGGCCTGCTCGTAATACCAGCACCAGCCGCGCGCGGGTTCGCGTCCGAAGACGGACGCCAGCGGCGCGGGATGGGACCCGTCCGCGTCCACGTTTTGGATCTTGGACTTCGACGCGATCAACATGACGCGCGGGTCGTCTCGCGCGGACAGTTCGGGCTGGGTCCCATCCATCACGCGGACACAGCCTCCCGCGTCCGCCTGCGCGATGACGAGGACGTTGCTGAGATCCATCACGACATGGATGTTGCGGCGGTTGGGCTCGTCCATGCCTTTACCAGCCAGGATGCGCGTCACGTTTTCGGGAGTCAGGATGACCGCGCCGATGGGCGCTTCAACGGGCTGGGAGGTCTGCGGTTCGGGATTGTAGATCAGGTTGGCGGGACCCCAGACGATGTAGTCCTCCGAGATCGAGGCGGGAAATTGGACCGCGAGCGTCGTCCCGTCTTTTATCTGTGGGACGCGCCACGAAACCTGCTGCCAGAAATTTTTCACCGCGTCGGCTTCGCGCGCGAGATTGACCGCGTTGGCGTAATGCGTCAGGACAGCGAGCCCGACCAGCAGGCCGACGAGTCCCCAGCGCAGGCGCGCGGACGAAAGATAATTGAGCATCGCGACGAGCGCCATCGCCGCGCCGACTGAACTTGCCAGCGAGTAACGCGAGAGCGAGAAAAATTCGACGTGACGGTTGGCGAGGATGACGGGGATCAGTCCCGCGGCCGCGCTGACCAGTCCCACCCAGAGCATTTCGCCGCGCCAGTCGTCTTGGGATTCCTGAAGTTCTACTTCAGGAGATGGCTGATCGCTTCCGAAAGTAGAACTTTCGGATTCCTGCGCGCGAGTCAAAATAAAGATTACTCCCGTAGCCGCCGCGAACGCCAGCGCGAATCCGATCCACGTGTCGGAGAGACGCAGGTTGAACGCCAGATGGTACAGCGGCACGCCCCAGGCGAGGAAGGTCACGTTGATCGTATCCTGGATGAAGCGCGCCAGCCACCAAAGTCCCGTTTGCAGAGGGGAGGCGAGCAGCGCGCCGAGTTGGAGTCCCGCGTCGGTGGCGGCGCGCTCGCTGGTGAAGAAGAAGAGCCGCCAGACGAGGAAGGTGAGAGGGCCGAGGAGGAAGGGGATGGCTATGATGAAGGCGCGAGTTAGGAGATAGGGGATGCGGGATACAAGATACGAGTTGCGTGTTGAGCGCTTCGTGTTGCGTAATTGGGGATTGGAGATTGGAGATTGAAGATTTGCTTCGCGGCGGACGAGGAGGAAGATGACCAGCAAGCGGAGAACTTCGAGGCCGAGATAGTATTCGATGAGGCCGAGGTAGATCCACGCGAGGAGGAAGGACAGGACGGTGTAAGCGATTTTGAGCGCGGTCTTGGGCGTTTTCAACGCGGCGGCGGTGAACGCGAGGGAGGTCATCGCCACGCAGAGGCTGACAATCTGCGATTGGTAGTCAATGGGGTTGGGCTGGGAGAGGAAGCCGGGGTAGAGGAGGAAGAGGAGGGCGATGAGGAGGTTGGTAACTGGTAATTGGTAATTGGTAGATTGGAGATTGGCTTTGCCGTTTGCTCCGCTCTTTCTTTTGGATGACGAGGGCCAGACCTGGTTCAGCAGCCAGAACAAACTGACCGCGCCGAGGAGACGAAAGACGTACGCGCTGACGTGGTACGGGAGCGGGTCGTCGCCGAATAACTCATAGGCGGGTCCCAGCACGTACGCCCGCATGGGACGGTCGCGTTCGAAGGCGGGGGCGAAGTAGTCCGCGCCGCGCGCGTGCGCGCCGTACATCAGGTACCAGTCGTCGTTGGCGTAGGTGAAGCGTCCGATAAACGGGAGGTACGCCAGCGCGGAGACGAGGAGCAGGAGCAGATAGGGAATCGCCCGCGAGCGCTTCTTCATTTTCGTCCCATCAGGAAATCGCAGATGGCGAAGTCGAGTTCCTCGTCAATGTCCCAGGCTTCTTCGGCGGGGATCTCGAACATGAGCGGGCTGTCTCCGATGCGGTGATGTTTGCGGACGAGGTTCTCGCGTGTGAAGATGTAGAGGCAGGAATTCTCCTCGTAGACGGGAGGCAGGTCCTGCGTCTGGATGAGTTCGAGCGGGTTGTGGTTGATGGCGCGTCCGTCTTTGTCGTAGAGACGGGTTTGGAGGCGGGTGACGGAGAAGAGGGAATCGTGCGCGGGGTAATTGGAGATTAGAGATTGGATCGCGCGGGAGACGGTTTCGGATTTGAGAAGAGGGTTGGTGCTGTGCGTCTGGAGGTAGAAATCCGCTTCCACCTGCGCGGTGTCGTGGAGCAGGATGTCGTTCATGGGGACGTCGTCGGCGCGGAGAGGCTCGGGGCGGGGAATCCGCCTCACGGTCGGGAAGAAGCGGCGCAGGCCGTCCATCACCGGCTCGGAGTCGGTATCCACCATCACCGTCTCGATCTCAGGGACGGCGAGCAGGGTCTCGAGGATGTGGTGAAAGAGCGGCTTGCCCGCCAGCGGACGGTAGTTCTTGCCAGGCACGCGCTGGCTGTGGTGGCGCATGGGGACGAGGGCGGCGAGTTTCATGGGGGGAATTATACCGAATTGCCCCCATAAAAGGAGACGGCTACTTTGCAAGCAGCCATTTTTTACGTATAAACGGTCAGGGTCCGATCATCCACCACATGTGCCTGGATCGAATCGCGCCCCTTAAAAAAACTGGAGCGGGACGTTTGCCATCCCGCTCCGCATGGTTAATCCATGAACGTTGCCAAGCAGTTGTAGTCTCGTCTCAGCGGGGTGGCGACGGAGGCGAACCAGGCATCCTTCTTTTTGTGGATGAAGTAGCCCTCCAGTTCGGGGCGGATCTCCTCCAGCAGCCGCGTCTCGTTCCAGCGCGAGACGTGGTAGGAACGCCAGTCCATATCAGGCTGCTCGTCGGCGCGGTAGCGGATGCAGGCCAGGGCCGCGCCCAGCGCGTCTCGGACGGGGGCGGGCGTGTCGTCCGCGCGGAAGGCGGCGACGAGGGGCGGGAGCGCGTCGGGCGAGAGTTGGATGAAGTAGGAGATGTCCAGCTGGTCGGCGTCCACAGAATCGGCGCGGGACTGGTCGGAGGCCAGGTTGCCGTCCAACGCGCGTTGGACGTTATGCCTGACGATGAACGCGTCCACGTTCAGGAGGGGAAGCGTGGCGGCAAACCCGACGGCGGCGACCAACGCGGCGAGGGCGAACATCCGCTCGCGGCGGAGTATCTCGAGGACGACTGTGGCGACGAGAAGCAGTCCGAGCCAGATCATGAAGACGTGGGTGTAGGCGCGGAGTTCCGAAAAGCCGTACGCCGTTTCGTACAGGACGAGGCGGCGATAGGCCGAGACGAGCATGACGAGGACGAGCGCGACGACCCCGATGGAGAGTCCCGAAAACGTCCTGCGCTGCGAATCGGATTCGCGCCTGGCGGCCCCGCCGAGCCCGAGGATAAGCGCCAGGCTGAAGAACGCCACCGCGACGAGTTCGCCGAAGCCGCGCCGCGCGTACTCGCTGTAGGTGTAGCCGTCAATGTGGATGTTGGCCTGTCCGCCGAAGAAATACTGGAACTGGATGACGACGAACAACAGGAATAACAGCGTCACGCTCCCCAGCACAATGACGGACTCGATGTAGCCGAGGAACGGCGACACGATGGGCTTGCCTTCGCTGATCAGTTTTTCGTCTTTCGAGGCGGTCGCGGCGTGGAGGAAGACTCCCGTCAGCAGGTACGCGCCGACGAGGATGTACGAGAGTCGGAAGATGTACTCGCCGAGGTTGTCAATGTTGAGCAGGTCCAGAAAGTCCTCGAGGCGCGCCTGGAAGACCGCGTCGGCGGAGGCCAGCAGCGAGGCGAAGACGGCGACGACGGGCAGCGCGATGACCAGGCCGCGGATCACGGGCCACGCGGACCGTCGAGCGGGCGCGCCGCTCTCGGCGCGTTCCCTGCGGACGTCGGCGGAGAAGGTCAGCGGTTTGACGAGCATGTTCCCGCCCAGTTTTACGAAGCCCGCCACGTAATCCCACAGCCCATACCAGATCCAGCGACCGCCGAGGTAAGTGATGGCGAGAAGTCCCATCAGGAAGAGGGTCATGGCGTGGGCGAGGAAGGAGGTCATCGGTTCGGCGCGGACGAAGGTGACGGCCGCGAAGAACAGGATGGGGATCAACAGCCAGAGCGCGCCGCGCGCGGGCTTCGTCTTCTCCACGCCGAGCAGGAGGTAAAGTCCGCCCGCGAGGCAGAGGACGGCGTAGACGGCGAAGTTGACGCCAGGCGTCCGTTTCCAAAAGAGGAAGTCGAACAGCCAGCCGAGGGCGATGACGACGATCCAGAGGCGGTTGGGATTGGATTTCATGATTTGCTCCTAATGGGGACGGGGCGTTTTTTCTTGTACGCGGATTGGACGGATCAACAAAGAAATTCCGCGTACTCGTTCCCGACATCCCAGAAAAGTGATTTCGGTCAGGATAGCCTCGCTCGGCTTGCAGAGTCTCTCAAAGGCTATCAGGTTTGAATTTGAATTTCTCAGGCGCTCCGCCCGTCTCACCCGCCCGTGCAGGGATAAAAAACGCCGCTGGGGGCTCGGACGCCTATAGGGCGTTTCTTGTCGTTGAAACGATAGGTTTCTAAAAGCGGCGATAGTTCGGTCAAGATGCGTTTCGCGCGTTGACGTGAATAGTTGAAAGACCTCCAATCGTCGCTGGATTCCATCATGTCGGAATGTAGATAGCAGGTCAGGATGGCGCCAACGCCTTCGTGCAGTTCCGCAGAGAAGGTCGGATCGAGAAACGCATCCTTCAAGGCTGGAATGGCGTCTGTGGACAGGGATGCCAGATGTCCCGTATTCAGATTCTTTCCGTTCCTTACCCCTTCGAGATTATGCGTGATGGTGACGACGTCAACGTTGAAAAAGACCAGTGAAGCCGCGAATCCGAATGAGGCGAGCAGAAAAGCAAAGGCAAAATAGCGTTCGCGGCGAAAGATTTCAAGAATGACAATCGCCGCCAGCAAAACGCCCAGCCAGATCATAAAGACGCGCGGATAAAGCCGCAGCCGCGAAAATCCATGCCAGTCAATGGCGAGCATGAGCCGTTGATAAGCCGAGACGAGCATGATCGTCACTTCCGCGACGATGACGACGTTCATCGTAATGTGCAGGCGGCGCTGCGTTTCGTTGTCGCGGCGCGTGAGGGCGCTCAAACTCATGATAAGGACGAGGCTGAAAAAAGCCGTCGTGATAAGTTCGCTGAAACCGCGCCGCGCGTATTGAGAGTACGTGAAACCTTGTACTCCGATGTTGGTCTCCCCGCCGAAAAAATATTGGAATTGGATGATGACAAAGATGAGAAAAAGGATCGCCACGCTTCCAAGCACGATCATGGTTTCGGTCAGGCCGAGGCGTTTCTTCCTCGCCTCCGAGTTGTCGCTGAAAAGCGTCTCGTCGCGGCTGCGCGCGGCGGCGTGGAGAAATGTCCCTGCCAGAATCCAGGCGGCCAGTAGAATGACCAAAAAGCGCGCGAAATATTCGATGATTTTTCCCGCGTTGAATAAGTCGGTCAACGTTTGTGAGAAGATGGCGTCCGCCGAGGAAAGCAGGAGGGCAAAAAAGATGACAATGGGCAGAGCGATCGTCAAACCGCGCAGGACCGAGACGATCAGGAAACGCGGGCGCGCATTTTCCTGCGAGGTCGTTTTAAGGTCATCGAGTGGAAGAAAGAGTATGCTGCCACCCAAACCAAGGAATTTTGCAAGATAATCGCGCAGGCTGTATTGATACCAGCGTCCGCCCAGATATGAGTTAGCCAACAGACCGAGGGAGAGCAGCGAAAAAGCGTACGCTAAAAAAAGCGTCAACGGTTCTTGGACGACCGCCGTAGCCGTTCCGAAAAACACAAAAGGAACGAGGATGAAAAGACTCCCACGCGCGAAGCGAAACCCGCCAGCGCGAAGCAATTCCAATCCGCCGAACAGGCAGATAGTCAGATATAGGACGAAATTAAGTCCGACCTGTCGTTTCCAAAAGAGGAAATCGAATATCCAGCCAAGCAGGAGGGTGATAGCCCAAAGGCGGTTGGAAATTGCTCTCATGGCGGCTCCTCAAGCATATTTTATCAGCATAGCTGTATCCATATATGCGAGCGAGGCTTTCAATCTCCCCAGCCGTCTTACCCGAATATCTTGCCCCGAAGTTACGCGCCGCGCGGGGATGGAATCCCCGCGCGGCAGCTTTATAAATTATGCGGCGAGGTTAAATACGCCTACAATATTCCGCCTGCAATTTCTGGATTATTGACGATCTATAAACCCAAGGCGTTAGCGGTCTATGGACGATTCTCACGCGCCCGGCGCGCCGTGCAGAAATCCGACGAAGACTAACTCGTCCACGGCGCGGACCGCGTGTTGTTCGCCCGCGTCGAAGACGAGGAGCGTGTTCGGTCCGCAGGTATGCTCGACGCCGTCGCCGCCGGAAAAGACTCCCTGTCCTTTCAGCACCACCACGAAAAACGGAGAACTGGGCGCGTTGTGCTCGCGGATGGCCTGTCCCGCCTTGAGCGTGAAAAGCAGGACGCGTCCCTGCTCGTCAAAGTGGAGCGGTTCAGCGCGGGGGTCTTTGTCTCCGAACACCAGGTTTTCCAACAGGTTTGCAGTTTTCATTTTTATCTCCTTCCTGCAATATAAAAAAGAGGCAGTCAAAGGGGACTGCCTCCGATGGATGTTCAGGCGGCCGCGGGGCGGCCAATCTGCACCCGCCAGACTTCAGGGCCCTGCTCCAGGTATTCCCAGGTGAATTCTCCCGCGCGCTCGCTGGCGAATTGATAATACAGCGGCTTCGGGTCGTGGTCGTTAATCAGGATGAAACTCTGCCCGGCAACCAGGCTTTCGAAGGCGTCGAAGATCATGGGGTGCTTCTGGGGCGGCGGGATCGGCCGCACGTCCAGGGTGGTGGTTACGTTGTCGCTCATTTTGAATCTCCTTTGGGGATAAAGTTTGGGTAAATTTTACCAACTGGACAATAATACTCCAGATTTACGGTTTTGTCCTTGATACAGCGCAAAGAACGGAGCCGTTATAAATTCTCGATCTTCACCGGCTCGATCTCGTCGGCTGGCTCGAACCCGAATACCTTTGCGTAAAAATAAAACTCCGCCTCCAGCGAGCGTTTGATGTTCTCGGCTTTGCGGAATCCGTGCTGCTCGCCCGCGAACAACAGGTACGCCACCGGCAATCCCTTCGCTTTGACGGCATCGAACATGATCTCCGACTGGTTCGGCGGGACGACCTTGTCTTCATCGCCCTGGAACAGGATCAACGGACAGGACAGATTTTTCAGGAAGTTGATCGGCGAGCGTTCGAAATACAACTCCTTTTGCTCGGGATATTTCCCGACCAGCGAGAACAGATAACGCGACTCGAACTTGTGCGTATCTTTGACAAAGACTTCGAGTTCGCTCAGGCCGAAATGACTCGCGCCCGCCTTGAAGACTTCGGGACGGAACGTGAGGCACGACAGCGTGGTGTAGCCGCCTGCGCTTCCGCCCCGGACGGCGAGCCGGTCGCGGTCGGCCAGGCCTTTCTCTGCCAGATGGAGCGCGCCGTTGCAGCAATCGTTCACGTCCACCACGCCCCAATTGCCGTTCAAGCGCTGACGGTACGCGCGCCCATAGCCGGTTGAGCCGCCGTAGTTGACGTCCAACACCGCGAAGCCGCGGCTGGTCCAATATTGGATGGCGTACCGCAGCGTCGTCCCGGTTGCGGAAGTCGGCCCGCCGTGGCTGATGACCATCAGCGGCGGACGCTCGCCCGGCATCCCGACGAAGTCCCTGTTTTGCGGCGGATAATAAAATCCGTGCGCTTCGAGTCCGCCGGTGGTGGGAAAAGTAATTGGCTGCGGGATCGAAAAATAGTCGGCGCTGACCGTCGCCTCGGAACTCCGTCGAAGCGTTTCCGTCCTGCCGGTTTCGATGTCCATGCGGATCAAGGCGCTCGTCTGCGTCGGCGAGCCGCCGAAGAAGACGGCGAAGCCGTCTCCCGCGCGGACGTTTGCAATGTCGGTGAAGGAGGTTTCGACGGGGACAAACGACCGCGTGTTCGGGTTGAAGCGAGCCAGGCGGCTGATCCCGTCCTGGATGTAACTGCACAGGAGGTCCGTCGCCGAGAGGAACGCGAACGTGAACATGCCGAAGACCCAGTGCGGCTTCCCGAATTCCGCTTCCATCGGGTGGAGCGCCTCGACCTTGCCGTCCTTCCAGCGATGGAGGTTCCACCAGCCGTTCGGCTCCGCGGCGAAGTACAGCGCGCCGTCGGGCGACCATTCGGGCTGGGTGATAGATTCGGACGCGGAGCCAGCCACAAGTCTGGCGCCCCGAAGCGTCCCGTCGGGGGCGATGTCCGCGGTCCAGAGTTCGCATCCGTCCCAGGGCATGTTGGGATGGTTCCACGTCAGGTACGAGAGTTTCGTCCCGTCGGGGCTGAGGCGCGGCGACGAGTAGAAGTCGTTGCCCTCGACTAAAATTTTCCAGTTATCGTCTCCATCCAAACTGACGGCGACGATTGTGTTGACGGCTTCGCCGCCCCGCGTGTGATCTTCGCGGACGCAGAGAATGCGATTGCGCTTCTTGTCAACGTTCAGGTCGGCGTAACGATAGCCTTCCTTCGGCGTCAGGGCTTCGGGCGCGCCGCCGACGGGTTGACGATATAAACGCTGGTCTTTGAAGTTTGAAAAATAGATGACGCCCTCGGAGACGGTGAATATTCCGCCGCCGTATTCGTGGACGGTGGTACGCGCGTAGAATTCGGGAGGCGTGCATTCGGAGATTTGGCCGTCGGGCGTGCGGCGCATGATCGTGTAGCGGCCGCCCTCCGCGGGACGGCTTTCGATCCAGTAGACGTCGTCGCCGTCAATGCAGAATTCCGCCAGCCCGATGGACTTCCCAGTGATCAGGTCGGTTGTGACGGGCGATTTCCAACTTCCGTACGGCGCTTGTTGGGGCATGAGTTCCTCCTCAAGGATTTGTTCGGGACGCGTCGATTTACTTTTTCAGCAGCTTTTCCACGAAGTTTTTAAGTGTCAATGCGTTATTATGCTCCGTATCGTGCGCGCTGTAAAGGAGGGTGACGTCGCCCTGTTTCGCCGCTTCCAGGATGGGAGACAGCGCGTCGGGGTTCGCCTTCAACTCAGCCTGATAGCGCTTCTGGAACTCCGTCCATTTGAGCGGATCGTGACCGAACCAATTCCGCAGCTCGGCGCTGGGGGCGACCTCCTTCAACCAGGCTTTCATTTTCAGCGATTCTTTCTTCATGCCGCGCGGCCACAAGCGCTCGACCAGGAAGCGCGTCCCGTCGCTGGCTTCGGCTTTTTCGTACACGCGTTTTACTTTTAACATTCTTGTCTCCTTCCAGTCAACTGACGTTAGAGAACGTCTTCTGAGCAGAGCGTAGTCTCCTGCACAAAGTATCCATGAACGGGGGTTCGCCCCGAATGATGAAAATTTGGAATCCCGAAGTTCCACTTCGGGAAAGCCACAAATAGAACTTGCGGAATCCTTTTTAAGTAGACTGCTTCGCTCGCCTGCACAGCGCGCATTGCGTTCGACGCTGTGTCGCTCGCAATGACAGATCAGACGATGATTTCTTTTTCCGACAAACTTTCAGCAATAAATGAAAATAGATCAAGCCGCCATAATCTTTCCACGGCTCGATGGCTTGATGGGTGGTCTCGTAGTTTAACTTTTCGGGCAGACCCAGCCAGCGCTCCAAGTGATTGCGCGCGCCGACGTCGTCCGCAGGGAAGATGTGCGTGCGACCGAGGCCGCGCAGCAGGAAGTATTCCGCCGTCCAGCGCCCGATGCCTTTCAGGTCGCATAGACGCTCGATGGCGTCCGCGTCGTCCAGCGCGGCGATCACGTCGAGATTCAACTCTCCCTGCGCGATGGACTGCGCAATTCCCGTGATGTAGCGCGCCTTCTGATAACTGAACTTCATCCCGCGCATTTCATCGAGATCGGCGTTTGCCAGATCCTGCGGACGCGGGAAAGCGTGAAAAACGCCGTCGTCGCTTTGGAACGCCAGCCCGTATCTTTCCACGAGGCTGTTGACCAGCCGAATGCCCATCGTCAACGTGAGTTGCTGGCAGGAAATGGCGTTGACCAGCGTTTCAAAGTACGAATGTAAACGCGGCGGTTTGAAGCCGCGGAATTGTTTGGCGACGGGCTTCAGTTTCTCGTCGCGGTTTGCCATGCGGTAGAAACCGTCCAGCCGCAGGTTGATTCCCAGCAGACGCTCCAGCGCCGCCACGGCTTGGCGTTTCATTTTCTCGTTCGGTTTTTCGCCGTGAATCGAGACTCGCAGACGCGGCACAGTGGGCGTGCCTATTTGCGTTACCGTGACTTCGAACGGCTTGCCGTCGTCGGTGACGAGGATGCGGCGGTAGGCCGCGCCGTCCCAGCGGTCGAAGAGGTTGTCGGGGCGGCGGCGAAGCGCCCAGGCGGTGAGGTCCAGCCGGAAGGGCGGAACCGGTTCGAGGTCAAGAGAGACGCGTTTCATGAATCTTTGTCATCCGCGTTATAACGCGTTTTCGAACAACTCACGAGTCGCTTCGTAACATCCTTCACCGAAACAGGGCAGTTTTCCGACGGACAGAATTTTCCCATCCTGAATCCTCGGATATGCCATCTTGTGACGGAGTTTCGTCCCGTCGCCCAGCATGACGGTCGGCGTGCCGCGCACGCCGAATTTTTCCTTGCCGAGTTTGCCTTCCTCCAGCACGGCGGCGAGGGCGGACCCGTCGTTGAAGTGACGGGTGAAATGCTCCATGTCGAGTCCCATCTCGCGGGCGAGGTCGAGCATGACCTCGCGCTTGCCGATGTTGCGTCCCTCTGCGAAGAAGGCCTGGCGAATGCGCAGGTCGAAGTCTCGCCCGATCTGCTCTCCCTGCTGAATGGCGCACCAGGCGGCTTCGAAGGCGGGAAGCGTCGTCGTGGGCCATTCGTCGCCGAACGGTTTGAAGACCGCGTCCGGCTCCTGCAAGGCTGCCAGCCAGATCTCCAGTTCGAGCTCGGTGCGGTCGGGCGGACCTCCGCCGTAGACTTCCAGCGGGAACGCCTTCTCGACCAGGCGCACCCGCCCTTCGTATTCAGGCGCTATTTTGTGCAGGCGCACGGCCGCAACGTAGCACCAGGGTCAGTAGTACTCGGCCCACTCCCAAAGTTCGGGGATGTCGTTTGTCATTTGTCGCCTTCCATTCTTTCGAAATAGCCGTTCACTTCGTCGTACGACAGGATGCCCTGCGCGAAGTTGTACGTGCCGGTTCGCTTCAACTCGTCGGCGATTTTGACCGCCTGCGATAAAGCGACCCGCATCGGGATCGAACCAAACGTGACGCGCGCCACCCCGAGCGCTTCCAACTCTGCGAGAGACGGACTGCCGGGATGGGCGAGGACGTTGACCGGCGCGCCGATCTCGCGGACGAGGTCGCCGATGAGCGCTTTATCGGTGATGCCAAACGCGAAGATGCAGTCCGCGCCCGCCTCGAGGTAGGCGTGGGCGCGTCCGACGGCCTGCGCGAAACGCGTCGGGTCGGATTCGTCCAGCACGGAGTACACGTCCACGCGCGCGTTGACGACCAGCGGAACGCCGAACGCGTCCGCCGTTTGACGGACGGCTTTTAGAATTTCGACTTGCAGGGGAACCTCCCGCAACGCGGGCTTGCCGACCAGACTGTCTTCGAGGTTGATCCCGACCGCGCCGCTTTCGAGCGTCAGGCGCGCGGTCTCGGCGATCTCCTCGGGCGTGACGCCGAATCCCGCCTCCATGTCCGCGCTGACGGGCAGGCGAGTCGCCCGGGCGATGATGCCCGCCGCCTGCAGCATTTCGGCGCGGCTCATCACCTCGCCATCGGGATAACCCCAGGCGTTGGCGACTCCCGCGCTGGTGGTCGCGACCGCCTTGAAACCGGCACGCTCGAACACTTTGGCCGAGGCGGCGTCCCAGGCGTTCGGCAGGACCAACATGCGCGCGCCGTGATGAAGTTCGCGGAGACGCTCAGCCTTCCTGCGCTGTTCCTCTTTGTTCAGGGCGGGTTTCATGCTCGCTACTCCGCCTGGATCTTCCCGACCAGGTCTTCCGCTTTGAACGGCCCCGCCTCGGCGATCAGGGCGGCGGCGTCCTTCACTTTTTTCCACAAATTCCACATCAACACGCCGCGCACGCGCCCGCCGTCGAGATAATACACGGCGCCTTTTTGGAAAGGCTCCTGCCAGTCCACGACCGTCTCCATTTTGCTGCTCAGTTCGCCGACCGCCTCGTAGCCATGCTCGAAGATGTCGGAGTAGAAGGTGGGAGTGTGCGTGTACGATTCGCCCGCGCCGGCCATGTTGCGTCCCGCCTGCTTGCCCATCTTGAGGGCGTTGTCTTCGTGTTCCACGCGGAACATCTTCCCCAGCGCGGCGTGAGGGAACATCGCCACGTCGCCCGCCGCGTAGACGTCCGGCGCGGACGTGAGCAGATGGTCGTCCACCACGATGCCGTTCTCGACGTTTAACCCCGCGGACTTCGCCAATTCGACGTTGGGACGGACTCCCAGCCCGGCGATGATGCCGTCCACTTCGAACGTCCGTCCGCCGCTGGTCTGAACCTTGAGGCCGTTCGCGGTTTTCTCGATGCTTGACACCCCCTCCGCGGGGACGAGTTCCACGCCCTTCTTGCGGTAGAGGTCGCTCACAAACTGCGAGAGTTCGGGCGGATAGACGCGCTCGCCGATGGAGTTCTCCAAGAAGACCATGGTCACCTGCTTGCCCTGCATGTTGAGCGCGGCGGCGATCTCGGAGCCGATGAATCCCGCGCCGATGACGAGGAAACGCTGTCCCTGCTCGGTGAGGGCGCGCAGGCGCTGGTAATCCTGAAGCGTGCGGTAATAGATGATGTCTTCGCCCCCGAACGGCAGATGGATGGGCGTCCCGCCGGTGGCGAGCAGGAGTTTGTCGTAGGCGTACTCCCCGCCCTGGTCGTCGCGGACGCGCCTGGCGGCGGTATCGAGCGCGACGGCTTTGCGTCCGAGGTTGAAGTCCACGTTGAGGCTGTCGGTGCCGCGCCAGATCTTCTCAAAGGGACGTCCCTTCCACATCCCCTTGCTGAGCGGCGGACGGGCGTACGGCTTGTCGGTCTCGACGCTGATCATGCCGATGGAACCGTCGGGGTCGAGTTCGCGGATGCCGCGCACGGCGGCGTCGGCGGTCATGCCGCTTCCAACGATGAGGTATTTATAAGTTTTCATCATTCTCTCCTTTTAAAAAAACTGATGTCGCTGCCGTATCTATTCTTATGCCGCGTCCGTCTTTTTTACGTAAGAGTTTTGGCTTGCAGGTCGGATCGGCGATCCGACTCAGCGACGTTAGAGAACGTCGCCTACGCGCTCTCTGGCTTTTCGCGCAGCGTGGACCATGTTCGTCAGCGCGGGGACGACCTCGTCCCATTTGCGCGTTTTCAGTCCGCAGTCGGGATTGACCCACAGGCGTTCGAGCGGGACGACTTGAGCGGCTTTCTCGATCAGCGCTTCCATTTCGTTTTGCGAGGGGACGTTCGGCGAGTGGATGTCGTAAATGCCAGGGCCGATGTCGTTGGGATATTGGTTTTGCTTGAAGGCATCCAGCAGTCCCATCTTCGAGCGCGAGGCTTCGATGGAGATCACGTCGGCGTCCATCTTTCCGATGGCGTCCATCATCGTGTCGAATTCCGAGTAGCACATGTGGGTGTGGATCTGCGTCTCGTCGCGCACGCCGCTGGAGGCGAGTTTGAAGCAGTCGGTGGCCCAGCGGAGGTAGTCGGCCTGGTCGGCGCGGCGCAAGGGCAGGCCCTCGCGGAAAGCCGGTTCGTCGATCTGGATGATGTGGATGCCGGCGCGTTCCAGGTCTTGTACTTCGTCGCGGATCGCCAGCGCGATCTGGCGGCAGGTCTCGGCGCGCGGCTGGTCGTCGCGGACGAACGACCATTCCAAAATGGTGACGGGACCAGTCAACATGCCTTTCATCGGCTTCTTCGTCAGCGATTGGGCGTAGGCCGACCACACCACCGTCATCGGGTTCGGGCGGGACACGTCGCCGAAGACGATCGGCGGGCGGACGGCGCGCGAGCCGTAACTTTGCACCCAGCCATTTTGCGTGAAGGCGATCCCCGTGAGGCGCTCGCCGAAATATTCCACCATGTCGGAGCGTTCGAATTCGCCGTGAACCAGCACGTCCAAACCGAGCTCCTCCTGCAAGCGGATTGTGCGGGCGATCTCGGCTTTCATCAACTCGTCGTATTCGGCCTGCGTGAGCGAGCCTTTCTTCCTGGCGGCGCGGTGGGCGCGGACTTCGGCGGTCTGCGGGAAGGAGCCGATGGTGGTGGTGGGCAAAGGAGGCAGGGGAAGCATCCGCGCTTGCGCGGCTTTGCGCGTGACGTAATCGTGGGCGCGCCGCAGCATGGACTCGTCCACCGCGCCCAAACGCTGGCGGACTTCGGAATTGTGCGTGCGCGGCGAGTTGCGGCGGTCTTCCACGGCTTTGCGGCTGACGGCAAACGCCTCGGCGACAGATTCGACGCCTCGATTCGCCGCCTCTTTGAGCGCGTTCAACTCGTCCAATTTCTGACGCGCAAACGCCAGCCACGAACGCAGTTCGTCGTCCAGTTCGGTTTCGAGGTCGAGGTCGTGCGGACTGAACATCAGCGAGCAGGAGGGCGCGATCTGGACGCGGTCGCTTCCCAGCGCGGAGACCGCCTTTTGGACCTGAGCCAGCGCGGCGTCGAGGTCGGTCCGCCAGACGTTGCGGCCGTCCACCACGCCGAGGGAGAGAATCTTCTCCTCGGGCAGCGCGGCCAGGACGTCGTCGAGTTGACGCGGGGCGCGCGCCAGGTCCACGTGCAGACCGTCCACGGGCAGGTTGACCGCCAGCGGGAGGTTGTCGCCCAGTCCGCCGAAGTACGTCGCGAGCATGATGCGCGGGAATTCAGCGCCCGTCATCATGGCGTATGCGTTGAATTGGATGTAGGCGCCGATGTAAGCCTGTTGCGCGGACTCGTCCAGGTCGAGGGCGAGGCAGGGTTCGTCGAACTGCACCCAGTCGGCGCCGACCTCGCTGAGCCGTCCCAAGACCTCGGCGTAGACGGGAATCAACTCGTCCAGCGCGGCGAGCGGGTTGTAGCGGGGAGCGGCGGGTTTGCTGAGCAGGAGAAAGGACACAGGTCCGAGCATGACGGGGCGGGTGTGAATCCCCGCCTTTTTCGCCTCGATGAATTCGTCAATCACTTTGGTGGATGTCAGGCGGAAGTTCTGGTCTGGTTCGATCTCGGGGACGATGTAATGGTAGTTGGTGTCGAACCACTTGGTCATTTCCATGGCGGCGAAGGTTTGCCCGTCTTTTTGAACGCCGCGCGCCATCGCGAAGTAGAGGTCAATGTCGGTGGGATTTTTGAGTTGGGAATAACGCCAGGGGACCGCGCCGACCATGCGGGCGGCGTCGAGGACGTGGTCGTAGAACGAAAAGTCGTTGGAGGGGATGACGTCCACGCCCGCGGCCTGCTGGAGTTTCCAATGCGCCAGCCGCAGTTCGCGGCCTGTCTTCAGGAGGTCCGCCGCGCTGACCTTGCCCGACCAGTAGCCTTCCAATGCCCACTTGAGTTCGCGCCCTGCGCCCAGGCGCGGGTAACCGAGATTCGCGGTGACTGCCATGCTTGTTATGCTCCAATTCTGTTGATGGTTGAATGGAGCGATTGTATCATAATTTTTATGATATTTGTGATAAAAATTATACCGTCCCGAAGGCTCTCGAAGAACCTTCGGGACGGTATGAACAGCCGTTCGTTCCGCTTATCCAGCCAAAGCCTGCATCGCCTCGTGCGCGGCGGCTTCCATCTTCGTGTACATCTCCCGCACTTCCTCGGCGGTCATGCGCTGGTCGAGGATGGGCAGATAGACCTCCTCCTCCTTTTCGAAGTGGATCTTGACGAGCGCGTACACGCCGTATAACACGCGCCGCAGGGATTCCGAGTGTTCGGGGGAGAACTTCCCGTCGCTCGGACATTGCTTCAGCGCGGCCAGCTCGTCAATGTAGCGACCGATCTCCATGTGATCGCGGCTCATCGTCTTCGTGGCGTCGGGACTGCCGAGCAGCTTCTGCACCACAGGATAAAGCGCGGCTTCCTCCGCCCCCGCGTGGATCTTGAGGTGATGGGCGAGGAAATCGTAGACCTCCTCCAGGCCTTTGCAAATCTCCTCTGACGAGGCTTTACCGATCAATTCGGCGGTCTGCTTGATGCGGTCAACGGACGGGAACAACCCGGCGTGTTCATCGCGTAACGGTTGAGTCGGGAGGCTCATGTTCAATCTCCTTTTGAATGTAATGGCTTACGTCCGTACTATACGCCCCCTCTCCAAAAACTTGCATGACGCCGGTCAATTAACCGCGCCCTTTTCCGTCAGAAGTTTCAAACGCTTCGCGTCCGTGACGGTCACCCATTTGCGCCCCGACTTGATCCATTTCTCCTCCGCGAAGCGGCTCATCACGCGGCTGACCGTCTCGGTGGTGGTCCCGGTCATCGCGGCCAGGTCCTGCCGAGAAAACGGCAGCTGGATCAAGACGTTCTCCCCGCGCTCCTCGCCCAGTTTCCCCGCCAACCGCAGCAGCGCCGCCGCGATCCGCTGCTCGGCGGTGTACGAACTCAACTGCCGGATGACCTCCCGCGACTCCGCCAGACGCCGGCTGACGACCTCCAGCGCGCGCCGCGCCACCTCGGGATATTCGGCGAGGATCGCTTCGAAATCCGCCGAGGAGATTTGCAGGATGCAGCAATCGGTCTGGGCGACGGCGGTCTCCGTGTGCGCGCTCCCGCCGAGGGCGGTCAGCGAACCGAAGTGTTCGCCGCCGTGCAAAATATCCAGCAGCGCCTCCCGTCCCGCCGCGGCGCTGAGCGTCAATTTGACTTTGCCCATCGCCACCAGGTACAGACGATCGGCCTCGTCCCCTTCAAAGTAGATCCGTTCCCCAGCGCGGACTTCGCGGTCGTGAAAGCGCGCGTTGATCTTCGTGATCGCTTCGGGAGACAGGGATTTGAAGAACGGCAGCCGCCCGACGATCTTCAAGCGATAGTCCAGCGAACAAAACGCGGGGTCCACCCATTCGAGCCGCACGGGAGATTTGGAACGGGGCATGAGGCATCCTTTCCCCGTCATTATACATCCTGGCGCAGGGACAGCGGCGCTAAGTGAACCGCCAAGTCCGCGAAGGCCGCGAAGAAATCCATTTCGGCTTGGCGCTCTTCGCGGTAAATTTCGGCGTCAGCGTTAAGTGAATCGCCAAGTCCGCGAAGGCCGCAAAGAAACCCATTTCGGCTTCGCGCTCTTGGCGCTCTTCGCGGTAAATTTCGGCGTCAGCGTTAAGTAAATCGCCAAGTCCGCGAAGGCCGCAAAGAAACCCATTTCGGCTTCGCGCTCTTAGCGCGCTTCGCGGTAAATTCCGGCGTCAGCGTTAAAAACTCCCGACTTTGGGAAAACCCATCTCCTCTTGACAAAAAGCGACTATTAGACTATCATCTAATTAGATAGCCATCTAATGCAGCCATATACCTAACTTCAACGATTATCAAGAAAGGAGCCAAAATGTCAAGCGTCATTTCCCCCACCCCGCTTCAAAGTCAGAAAACGCACGCCTGCGCGGATTCCGGCGGAGACTGCGTTGCTGAAATGGCTCCCGTCTTCGAAAGCGGCCTCCTCGCCCGGCAGGCTGGTCAATTGCTGACCACGCTCGGCTACATGTTCGTCCGCCTGCCGGCTTTCAACGCTCACATCAGCCGTCACACCGGCGAACTGCTGATCGCCATCGGCAAAAACCTCACCGAGGCGGCGCGCTAGCCGCAGGAGCACAAGATGACCGATCCCCACGCCCCCGTCATTGAATGGGAATACGGAACCGCCTACGAGCTCTTCATCAGCCTCCACGTTTTGCTCGAGCCTGAACTTTTCGGCGTGCGCGCCTCCTGGGCGGCCGGCGTGCGCTCGCGCATCCCCGCCGCCGAACGCAAACTGCTGGAGGAAGTCTATGCCCTCACCGGCATCCCGATCGGCTGGATCCACAGCCTGCCCGCGCCCAAAGACGCCATCAGCGCGCTTTGGGCGTTGAAGCAGATCCCTCCCGCTCAACGCGTCGCCAAACTGCACCAGTTGGACGAACCCTGCTGCGAAGCCGGGACTCCCGAAGAAAACGCGCAGCGCAAACTCTTCAACGAGACCCTGCTGCGGATCGTCACCGAGCGAGCCTGGAAACCCGAAGACGCCGACTTCTTCCTGAAAATCTACAAAAAAGGAAAGAGTTCGCTCAAACCGGAAGCCGTCGAGCGCGCCCTCCACTGGTGGAGCCGTCCCGACGAACTGGGCGAGGGATTCCTCTCCGCCCTGCAATCCTATTACCAGTCCTTCTTCGAGGAGGAAGAAAAGCGCGTCGCCCCCGTCCTGACTTCGGCCCTGGACCGCGCCCGGGAACTTTCCGCCTCCCTGACGCTGGATGAACTCTTCAAGGAACTCTCCCAGGGCGTCCAGCTCGGCGACGAACTTGACGCCTCCAGGCTCATCCTCGTCCCCGCCTTCTGGACCACACCGCTGATCATCTTCGAACGTCTCGACCGCGACACCCAAATGCTGGTCTTCGGCGCGCGGCCAGCGGACATGTCTGTGGTCCCCGGCGAAACCCTGCCCGACGGCCTGGTGCGCTCACTCAAGGCGCTGGCCGACCCCACCCGCCTGAAGATCCTCTTCTATCTTTCGCGCGAAAGCCTGACTCCCTCCGAGCTGGCGCGGCGGCTCCAACTGCGCGCGCCCACCGTCATCCATCACCTGAACGAACTGCGCCTCGCCAGCCTCGTGGAACTCTCCATGGCGCGCGGCGAAAAACGGTACGCCATCCGCAAGCCCGCGCTCGACGCCGCGTTCGACAGCCTGACTTCCTTCCTGAACGGACCGCAATAAAAGAGGCGGCGTAAAACCAGCCGATGAACACCTTCCAACCCTTCCTCGTCCTCCGGGAATACGCCGCGCGCGTCCGCGAGTTCAAACCCAACGCGCAACTCTATCTCTGGAACGTCATCATCACCGGCGTGGTGATGGGGATATTCCGCCTGCTGTTCAACTTCTTCGTCCTCAGCCTCGGCCACGACGAAGCCCTGATCGGCAACCTCACCACCGCCAGCAGTTTGACCGCCCTCGTCGTCGCCCTGCCCATGGGCTACCTGGCGGACCTCCTCGGGCGCAAAAATTCGCTCCTGGTCTCCGGCGCGCTGCTGAGCCTGTCCATCCTGGCGATGGCGCTCTGGCCGACGGCTTTCATCTTCTATGCCATGAACATGGTCTCCGGCGTGGCGCAGAGTCTGGCGGGCGTCACCATGTCGCCCTTCCTCATGGAAAACAGCGAGGAAAAGGAACGCACCTACCTCTTCAGTTTCGGGCAGGGACTCCAAATGACGATGGCCTCCGTGGGCAACTGGATCGGCGGCTACCTCCCCACCTGGATGGGCGGCGTCCAAAACGCCCCGGCCACCAGCAGCGCCGCCTACGGGAGTTCCGTGTTCGTCGTCGGGATCGGCGCGGCGGTCGCGGTCATCCCGCTGCTCTTCCTCGCCTCCCCCCGCCTCGAGCGCGGACAGCGCGCCATCTTCGCCCCGTTCCAATACGCGGCAAAGCATCCGCTCCTGCTCACCAAGTTAATTCTGCCCATGCTGCTCACCTCCCTCGGCGCGGGACTTGTCATGCCCTTTATGAATGTCTTCTTCCGCGAAGTGCATCACCAGCCCGATCCCGTCATCGGGACGCTGTTCGCCTGGGGCTCGCTCGCCATGGGCATCGGGCTGCTGGCCGCGCCGCCCCTGGCTGAACGCTTCGGCAAGATCCAACTCGTCGTCGTCACGCAGGGACTCTCCATCCCCTTCCTCATCCTGCTTGGCTTCTCGCCCATCTTCTGGGTCGGCGCGGCCACCTACTACGTCCGCCTCGCGCTGATGAACATGAGCAGTCCCGTCTACCAGACCTTCGTAATGGAGCGCGTGGAACCGTCCTCCCGCGCCACGGTCGCCAGTCTCACCAGCATGTCGTGGAATTTCGGCTGGGCGTTCAGTCCCACCGTCAGCGGCTGGCTGCAAGTGCGCTATGGGTTCGGCCCGCCGTTCATCGGCACAATCATCCTTTACACGATTTCGGTGATCATGTACTGGGCGTTCTTCTGGATGCGCAAACCGGAAGCCGAGGCGGAGGCGGCCCCCATCCCCGCGCCGACGGACTGAAAAACGCACACGGCGGGAAAACGACAGCCGCGTTGCCAATTTTGGACGCGGATTTCACGGAGCGCGCGGTTTTTTCTTTGTCGGGTTTGCGCGTTTCGCGATAAAGCGCCAATTCTATGGCAAAATAGGCAAATGGACAAAGACATCCTGATCGTCGGCGCGGGCCCGGCCGGGCTCTCGACCGCCCTCCACCTCGCGCGGGACTTTCCGCATCTCGCGGCCCGCGTCCTGCTCCTCGAAAAGGCGCGGCACCCGCGTCCCAAACTCTGCGCCGGCGGACTGACCCTCGACGCGGAGACCGTCCTCCGCCGCCTCGGCCTCGACGCGGGCGAGGTCCCCCACGCGGACGCGTCCGGCATCCACTTCGACTTCGAGGCGAAGGGACTCTCCCTGCGCAACCCTCGCGGCCACAGCCTGCGCGTCATCCGCCGCGACGAGTTCGACGCGTGGCTGGCGGAAAAAGTCCGCGAGCGGGGCATGGAAATCAGGGAGCAGGTCACAGCGAAAGAGGTCGTCCCCGACGCCGACGGCGTGACGGTTGTCACTGACCAGGGAGAGTTCCGCGCGCAGATCGTCGTCGGCGCGGACGGCTCAAACGGCGTGACGCGCCGGTGCATCCTGCCGCGCGAGGCGGTCGGCACGGCGAGGGTGTTGGAAGCGCTCACGCCCGGCCAACCGCAAATGAGCAATTCGCGTCACAAAGCCGACAGCGCGTATTTTGATTTCTTCGCCGTCCCCGCAGGCATCGCGGGGTACACCTGGGACTTCCCCACTCAGGTCCAGGGACAGCCGACGCGCTGCTGGGGCATTTACGACGCGAACATGACCGACCGGAACAAACCGCCTTTGAAAGAGACTCTCGCCGAAGAGATGTCGCGTCACGGGCTCGACCTGGGCGACTACGAGTTGAAGGGACATCCCATCCGCTGGTACAGGCGGCGGGCGCGGATGTCGGTCCCGCGCGTGCTGCTCGCGGGCGACGCGGCGGGGTCCGACCCGCTGTTCGGCGAGGGCATCAGCATGGCGCTGGGATACGGCGCGCTGGCCGCGCGCGAGGTCGGCGAGGCGTTCGAGCGCGGGGAATTTTCGTTTGCCGGCTACCGCCGCCGGGTGGCGCGCAGCGGACTCGGTCAGACGCTGGTCGTCCGCCGGGCGGTCGCGCAGGTCGTCTACTCCGTCCCGTGGAGGTGGTTCCAGATCCTGCTCTGGCGCGTCCTGAAACCGGTCGTCGTCGCAGCGGCGTGGGTCTTTGTGCTGAATTGGGCGCGCCGCCTGCCCGCGTCGAAAGAAAAGGGAGACGAGAGTCGTCGTTAAAAAGATGGGCTACGCAGACCTTCACATCCACAGTATGTACAGCCCCGACGCGACGACCACCGTGCGCGGCGTGTTGAAGCAGGCCGCCGACGTGGGACTCGATGTGGTGGCGATCACCGACCACGACGAGATCCGCGGCTCGCTGGAGGCGCGCGAACTCGCCTCGCAGTACGGGATCGAAGCGGTGACCGGCGCGGAGGTCACCTCCGCCGACGGTCACATTGTGGCGCTGTACATCGAAGAACTTCCGCCCGCGGGGATGTCGCTCGACGACACTTTGTTGTGGATCGGGCATCGCGGCGGGATCGCCATCGCGCCGCACCCGTTCAACAACCTGCCGAACAGCCTGACGCTGGAGTCCATTGTGGGCGTGTTCAACCGCCCGCGCTCAAAGGGGACGCTGAAAGGCATCGAAGTTTACAACATGGCGACGCGGGCGTTCACCGAGACGGCGGAG
>ERZ795060.1843-NODE-1843-length-23354-cov-19.914074_pt1 | contig 23354 bp, 26 predicted proteins | sample MGYA00375144_ERZ795060 | MGnify/ENA primary metagenome ERZ795060 (study PRJEB30189, sample SAMN05720157) | activated sludge metagenome | isolation source: anaerobic digester from wastewater treatment plant | place: Japan | collected 2015-05-15 ...
AAACCTCTCCAAGCGCGACCGGATCCGCCGGAAAAGTATATCGACAGATACCGATACATTTTTTAAGTGTAACGTCTCACAAACATCTCACTGGAGATGTCACATCCAGCGCGACCGGAGCCGCCTCAAAGCTCCGAAGGCCCCTTCCGATCTCTCCGATGGAAGGAGGTACGGGGCGAGAGCCGGTTAGATATCATAGACTATGTCTGTCCCGCCTGTAACAGGATAATCCTCTGGAGGCTCCGAAGCGGGACGTTCTGTCCCTGGTGTGGACTGTTAATATATCAGAGGCCCCGGGACGATGAGCACCGTGGTTGGTCGCGATTTGCGTATCGGAGGAGGCTCTCAGCGGAGAGATAAGTGGGTCGGGCAGCTAAGAATCCGCAGGAAACCGTGAGGATCTTCTGTTCTGAATCCCGATGAAAAGGGAACTGAAACTTCCGAGAGGGGAATACTGCGGTTCTGTCCGGCGACACCTTTACTGTCCATCTCGATGTCCATTTCGTGCTCAAACTGTCCAGCACTGACTGGGCCAGACAAGTCAGCCATGATTATTGATCGGATCAGGAACCTGATGGACGCGATCAAGCGTCCGATTCTGAAAAAGAGCGATGCTGAGCGGAGCGAGCTGCCGCTCTTCGGCACCGGCTATCCGATACTGGCGACTGCAGACCGCATAGTATCTGACGAGTCCATATCCGATATCCGCGCGATCCTGGAGCACATCCACGTGCGCCGAAATCTCACAGCCGTCGAGCGTATGGCGTTCGCTGGCTGGGGGTTTAAGGTGATCCCGCCAGAGGACTTCAACGGCTCGGAGAAGAGAGAGGTGGAGATCAAGCGCGAGATCACTAACAAGCTCTGGGAATTCAACAAGACCTGGCAGATACAGAAGAAGATCCCGGCAACCTGGGAGCACCTCATGGCGTATCGGTGGGACGTGCACGAGATCGCCATGGGCCGCGTCGGTAAATGGACCGTGCCGGTTTACTGGGAGATGCTGCCGCCGCACAGCTTCAGCAGGGCCCCTCAGCAATTCATCGGCAATCAGGATTTCATACTGGACAGGCTACTGCCCGGCATCGTGTATGACAAGCCGCAGCGCAGGTACCTGTTCTTCCAGACGCAGAGCCCTGGCTCAGAGCCGCGCCAGATCCCTCCTGAGAACGTGTTTTATATCCAGGACCCGAGGGCTACGGACCCTCAGGGCCGGAGCTACCTGGCGGGCCTGATGGCTACGATCAAGAGCCATAACCTGAGCCGGATGTCTCTCAACCAGACGATCTCCAGGGGCGGCAGCCCGAACATGATCGTTAAGGTGAAGCGCGCGGGTGGGGAGCTGGACGATCTCGGTCTCGGTGGTGGGGGCGATCCGGGTTCTCAGTACTCGCCGTGGTGGCAGTACGGCGAGGAGCTGGCGAGACGGCAGGGCAAGGATTCCCGCATAGTGATTCCCGAGGACATAGAGCTCGAGTGGCCTGACCTGAAGGTCGCTCTGAACCCCACGGAGGCTGACCACTACTTCATCCAGGAGATCGTTGATGCACTCGTACCGGTCGACCCGATGAAGCAGCTCGGGACGTCACTGTCGAAGTCCTCTAAGGAGCTCCTGGAGTACCTGGAGAAGATCTTCTCCGGGTACCGCGAGATGTGCGGTGATCCATACGCTGATTTGCTCACGTACATCATCAACATCAACGGCTACGAGGGCTGGGCGATCGAGAACGTCTGGCAGCCGCTCACACCAGCTGATCACAAAGCAGACCTCGAGCACAGCCTGAAGAGCTACCAGGCCGGGGCGATCACAGTCTCCAGGTTCTACGAGGAGACGGGCAGGCTCCCTCCGAGCCAGGACGAGCTGATGCAGCTCTACAGGGAGATGCTCATCAGGGCTGGGCGGCCGGATCTGCTGCCAGAGCTGGAGTATCTCCAGGGCGGCACCAGCACAGGCAATGGCGGTCAACAGCGTGCTGAGTACTCGGAGATGGCAGAGGCAGGGGCAGAGATGCCCGGCTATACGAGCGGTGCTGAGCTGGGGATCGAGATGCTGCTGAAGAGCAAAATGGATCGTGTTGTGCAGGTTCTGCGAGAGTTTGGCTATTGTCAACCACCCCCGGCTGAAGCCGGGGGCTTGGAGGAGTAGCGCATGCCAAGCGTGAAACGGAGAGTTAAACGGGAGACTAGGGTGGCCGAGGTCCGAGAGGGCCGTTTGAAGGCAACTGAACCGACTGGACGTGGCAGTCCAAAACATGGTGCGGATGCTCCCCAAGTCTGCGCCCTCTGTGTCGGTCAGCCCCGATGGGGGAAATTGCCGCCCGCAAGGGCGAGATAGGAGGTAACTCTTGCTTTACGTGCCCGTTGTTAGCAGTACCGGGAAACCCTTGATGCTTGATGGGGTGAGATAATGCCAGTAGGTGTGGACAAGTCTGATCCAGATCGGGAAAGAGCTCATGAGAATGACCCCGAGGGCAGCTTCACTGGCAGAGCCCTCGAGGACTGGGAGATGTGCATCCCCTGGGACGGGGACGAGAGGAGCCTGCCCCTGGGGGCTGAGATACGCATTCCAGATCTGACAGCGGATAAGCTCGTCCAGCGCTGGAAGGTGCTGGATGCAGAGAGCGATGAGGGTGTGAGAGAGATATCTACGAGCGAGCTCGGAAGGGATCACATTGTTATCGGCGCGAGGATGAACGAGAGGCTGATACAGCATCTCATGCAGACATACGGGCCGAGGGCCATCCTGCTCATCGAGCCGGACAAGAAGCAGAAGCTGACACGGTACGAGTGGCGTGACAAATTCGGCACGGACGGGCTCGAGCTGATGGCCATCCGGACCATAAGGCAGAGGCTCTCCGGAGGGGGCGTGAGGTTCGGGCTCAGGTGAGATCCCATGGCTAAAACGAAGATCTTGGGTTCGCAGATCAATCTGGACAGCCTGACCCGCGAAGTCCACGCGCTCTCTTCTAAGACCGCACCAGTTGATGCGGACGAGGCACTACTCGTAGACAGCGCGGCTTCGTATGCAGCGAAGCGTCTCTCGTGGTCCAACATCAAGGCTACGCTGAAATCCTATTTCGATACGCTTTATGCTCCGACCTCTAAGGGAGTCACAAACGGCGATTCTCACGATCATTATGGCGGAGATGGAGCACAGATAAGTCATGGCAATCTTTCGAATCTGGATCAGGATCATCACACTCAGTATCTCACCCAGACCAGACATGACGTAGCTGCAAGACACCCCATCTCAATCCTGCCATACGTGACCTCCATCGGCAAACCCGGCAGCAACAGCTACCTAGCGACAGCGAAAGCAGTCCGAGACGCTCTGCCTGCATACGCCGCAGTCGTCGGGCCGTATGCTTGGTGCGATTACGTCACCGACGGATCGGCAGACAACGTCGAGATCCAACAGGCGATCAACGACGGGAAAAAGATGATCGTGCTTCTGCCAGGCGTTTATGACATCAAGAGCACCATCCAGGTCCTGACCGACGGTGTATGGCTCATGGGTGCGGGTAGCAGCGGTTCTCCAGAGCTCAACGTGGTGAAACTTCGGGGAACTGCGAAACTCTCGCCGATTCTCCAGGTAGGCTCGAACACGCAGGAGATCAGATCATTCCAAATGTCGAACATCACGATCACGCGCCAGAATCCGAGCCAATCGAATCTGACTGTCGGATTGTATATCGTCAGGACACCGATGCATGGGCTCATCAACATCTACAACTGCATGTTCTGCGATTCGTTCTGGAACGTGAGGCTGGGGAATAACGATGACAACATCGAGAATGTGGCCCCTACCACGTTCTACGGCTGCTCGTTTGGCAGATACGATGGCCGCGATCGTGTAGGAGTTTGGCAGAACAGAGCTGCAGATGTGAGGTACATCTCGTGCATATTCCAGGGTTACGAGGGAGATCTTAGCGCGGGGCTGTCTGCAATAGGATGGACCCACAACGACGCATTTATCTCGAACTGTTATTTCGCGTCGTTCGCTAAATATCTCTATAACGCGACTCCCAAATACTGCATACTTTGGGCGAACGGTATCGTTCTCAGAGTGGAGAACACACAGTTCGAAGAGGGTGGGGACGCGAATCTCGTGATTCAGGACGGGATTGATGTTGGGATATACAACTGCAACCTTGGCGGGGCGTATAACCTGCCGGCGTGTCAGATATATATGCGGCCCGAAAGTGGCAGGGATATCAGGAACGTTCGCATAATCGGCAACTCAATCGGGTACTACTCGGGTGATAGACCAATCAGCGTGTCTATGTATGGCAGCTACCGGGTCAAGGATCTCGTAATCGCGCATAACAACATCATGGTACGTGGGTTGGGCTGCAACATCGAAAACGTTGATCGATTGGTGTTCTCGAACAACACGATGCTGCTGGAAACAAGCATGTCCTACTCAGAGATGCTGCGAGTATACCATAGCAGCGCTCGAGACGCTATGAACATGATCACCAACAACGTGATCGATGACGCTGGACTGAGCAGTAACTCGTTTGGGATCTACTGCAGCCCTAATACGAACCGTTCAATCGTGATGGGCAACATAGTAAAGATGACTGGAGCGAATAAAATCAGCGTGCAGGGTTCAAACTGCGTAGTGGATCATAACATCACGTTCTGATCGGATGGTTTACTCATTTCGGCAATCTTGCCATTTTGAGTATGATTCCCTATGACTCTCGACATGCCGGGCAGATCTTTTAATCTGGGCGATCCTGATCTCTGGTCCGAGCTGGAGCGCGCCCTCGAGCTCTCGAACGGGCTGCTCTGGGACTACTTCAAGGAGTCTCTTGGGCAGGCCGCGTTTCTGCTTGGCGTCGAGGACCTGGCCGAGAACGCTCGACGCTACGAGGGGCTCTTCGTGCCGCCCGCTGGTTACGAGACGCTCCTGAAGACTACGAAGTACGCTGAGGAGTACTTCAATAAACACGGCCTCGAGTTCGTGAAGCGTCTCACGGATACGGACAAGAGAATGCTCCGGAAACTCCTGGAGAAGCACTGGGGCGTTGGAGAGGACGAGTTCGCACGTCGGATCAAGAACGAGTATCTCTTTAGCTCAGAGCGCGCGAAGAGGATCTACAGGACAGAGACTCATCTCGCCCACGAGGCTGGCGCTTACGCTTTCGCCAGCCAGAACGGAGCGAAGTTCAAGATGTGGCTCGGGAACCAGCAGAACGCATGTCCTACATGCTCTCGATTGAACGGCGAGATTGTACCTGTGGATAAGCCGTTCAGCTTCGGGACGATGTACGCTCACGCTCACCCTCGGTGCCGGTGCACCACGCTATACTTCGTGAAAAGTCCATACGAAAAGTGAGGTGGCTGTTTTATGGCTAATATCACGTTGCTCTCTCCAGCTCGAGGAGATCTTCTGAACCCAGCACAGATCGAGGCTCTCAGCAGAGCCGCTCGAGGATTCTTCTTCTGCGGCTATATCGGCTGCATGGTCAGCCCTACCGCGACACCGAGCAATAAAGTGTTAGTGGATGCAGGATCTTACTGCTACAACTGGCAGCTTGTTCGCATCCAGAACCAGCTAGAGGTCACGATACCGAACTGCAGCGAGGTATACTACCGGAAGGATGTGCTATACGCCAAATCCGACGGCACGATAGGCGTCCACCAGGGTGATAACTTCACAATCCAGGACCCTCTCGGCGCTGGAGACTGGAAGCAGTACATCCAGCCGTACACGAAGGCGAACATACCGGATGGAGTGATACTCGGCGAGATCTTTGTTGTCCCGAGGGCTGGAGGCTCTCCTGTCATCGAAGCGTCTCACATCTGGATGTACGGCGTCCGTGGCGAGTACCGGATTGTGGGAGAGGTACCGACACCAGCTCCGAACGGCAGCACCACGACGTTCACGTTCTCGTATCCGATCATCCCCGGCACAGAGGAGATCTTCGTGAACGGTGTTAGGTGCGTCCGAGGATCTGATCAGGACTACACCATCAGCGGCAATTCAATAACGTTCACCTGGTCGGGTTCAGAGCTGCCAGCGGGCACGAAGATCGTGGGGAGCTACTCCACGTAGGAGGTGAATATGTCTGTTTTAGGTATCGAACCGCTCAGATGGGGGCTGAGCTCAAAGAAGCTCAACGAGGCGGTGAAGAAGATTGATGACTACGTTGCCGGGCTCCGCCAGAACCTGGACGCAGCGGCTTCTGACATCACCGGCATACAGGACACGCTGGAGGATATCCAGGACGCTCTCGATGCTATCGGCAGCACGCTGACTGCGATCAACACAACCCTGCAGAACCACGAGAGCAGGATACAGGATCTCGAGGGCGGCAGCTAAAGGAGGTGGTACGCTTGGCCTGGGACGGAGCGCAGGCAGAGCGTGAGATCAGAAGGTACGCTGGAGACGAGGAAGGTAAGCCGATACCGTCGAAGGCGAAACGGTGCTACCTGAAGGTCACAGGCGACGGAACGAGGTGGGGCGACTACTCGTACCCCTACGTCCGGATCAGGGACGGCGAGCCGGTTCCCGATTTCGAGGGACTCCAGGCTGCCTGGGTCTACGCTCGGCAGCACGATCCACAGCTTCTGAGGACTATAATCTCGATATGCAGAAAGGCAGGTTTCGAGCTCACTCCCGCAATGGAGGACTGGGCTAGACGGAACATGAGATCACAGTCTACGGACCTCCAGAGCGAGGGGGTGGTCTTCGAGAACGACAGCGAGATCCACGTTCTCGGCGTCGTGATGCGTGAGGGGGTGTACAACGGAGCGCTTCAGGAGTACAGCGACTTCGTGCTCGATGCTCCTGCTCTTGTTGGCACGAAGCTCATCAGAGGAGATCATCCCAAATCTCCGGATGGCGAGCCCAGGACGATGTCTCTCGGCGAGGACACGGTGATCGGCGAGATCATCGATGTCAGGCCGGTACCGGAGCGGAGAGCTCTGATGGCCACATGGAGGCTGCTCAAGAGCCAGCTCACTGAGGATGAGCTTGCGAAGATCAGGAGCGGCACACCAATCGGAACATCTCTCGGCTACTGGTGCAGCTCGATCGACCTCGACAGGCCGATGCAGCACTCGTCCGGAGCGAAGTTCTCGCGCATCGAGCGCGGTCCGAGGGTGTTCGATCACGTTGCAACACCCGCAAAACCGGCGTGTAAGGATTGTGGTATACTGTTCTTGAACTCTGAAGGAGGTGCTATGACAGATAAGGAAGTCCAGGCGCACATCGAGGCGCCGGAGGAGAGGAAGGAGATGAGCGACTGCTCCATGACTGTGAAGGAATCGCAGGAGGTGGATATGACTCAGACGACACAGACAGACGATCTGAAGGCAGCTCTCGAGGCCGTGACTGCACAGCTCAGGACGCTCTCGGAGGACCTGGCGGCTCTGAAGGCAGCTGAGGCGGCCCGCGCAGAGGCCGAGAAGGTTGCAGCAGAGGAGGCCAGGAGGGCTGAGGAGCAGAGCCTGAAGGAGCTATTCCTGAGCTGGCTCAAGCCCGGAAATGAGGCTGAGGCCGAGCAGCTCTGGGAGAAGGCCAGGGAGAATCCATGGAGGTTCAGGTTCGAGAACCCGTCGCTGTTCGTCGCCATGTCCGAGGATGTGAAGTACTCCCCAAGCGGAGTCAGCAAGGTCCCGCTGAGCGTCCAGAGCGAGCAGCGCGTCCAGAGAGAGGACGGGCTGGTCGTGAAGGCAGCGACGAACGAGATCGACTGGGAGTCGATGGGCATCAAGAGACCGGCTCAGCTCGCAAAGGAGCTGGGTTATACCGTTTAGGAGGTGGATCATGGCTCTGATCATGCCGCCCGGTCCGGAGATGCTGATGGAGGCGGACGCGGGCACATACTACGAGGGCGAGCTCCTGAAGAAGGGGAGCTCTGGAAACAGGGTAGCAAAGACCACTGCAGCGAGCGATCTGGCGCTCTTTGTCGTGGTCAGTACACGGCTGGACCCCAAAACAGGTGCGGTCGAGCCGTTCGCTGCTGGGCAGAAGATGAGGGTCTTCAAGCTCGGCTCGAAGGCGGTCGTGCACGTGAGGAGCGTGAAGGGGGAGACATACGGGCCTGGAGATACGATATACCTGGCGGATGAGGATCCCTCGGGTACCCCCGCAGTACCCGCTGGTCTCGTGACCGCAACACAGAATACCAGCACCGGCAGCCGGCCCATCGGTCACTATCCGAGGAACTTAGCTGTGGTTACAACCAGCGAGATGGGCGAGCTGATACCGTGCTACCTGGACGTCGAGCCAGACGCAGCGCTCGAGGGTGCTGCTTAACCACATAATCTCTTTTGGAGGTGAACATGCCAACCGGAACTTTAACAATGGGTGATCTCGGCAGGCTCAACCTTGCCTACGCATACGGCATGAGGAACCTGGAGCTCATAGACATGACCGTACCTCAGGAGTCGGCGCTGCTCCAGTTCTTCAAGGGGCCGAACTACGAGCGTGACGAGGACTATCTGGATTTCTTCACCAGGGAGTCCAACCCCGGGATCATTAACGCCCCGATAAACGCGGACATACCAACCCCGAGCAAGGGCACATACAGGCATACCCGGGAGAGGATCTTCTGGGACATGTACTGGTGGGCCATAGACGATGAGGTCAGGGAGAAGGCCATACCCCGGGTGATGGATGCGGAGGCGCAGGATGCAATCAACTTTTACGCAAATGTGGTTGATTATAAGATAATCAAGGAGCTCGTAAACGGCGCTTCTTCTGATACAACCTTCGACGCAACAGATGGCGGATGGGATGATCCCTCGGACGCTGAGGCGGATATCGTCGAGGCGCTCCAGCTCATCGCTGAGTATTCCGGTGTGCCTCACGCCAAGGCGAAGAACATCCTGGTGATCTACCCCACAAAGGTCTTCGCAGCTCTGAAGGGTCTCACGTTCATCCACAACGTGAACCAGAGCATCGAGTCGTACTTCAAGAACGCATACCAGAACATGGTCTTCGTGGATTTCACGCCGTCTCTCAACAGCAAGGGCCAGCGTGTGATCGATATCGCATCTGGAGCGTCCTCTGACGCGCTCGGCAATGATGCTCTTGTCGTATACAGCGGCGTGCAGACGCTCGAGGTCGGCGAGTACGTCCCGAAGAACATCTCCAGGGTCGAGACGCAGTCTCTGGGCGTGTTCAAGGGCGTTCTGACCGCGACCAGGAGATGCTTCGGCTGCAAGACCGTCGGAGCTTTCGGGAAGTCAACGTCCCCCAGGATAGCAAAGATCAAGAACGTGGTGCTGGAGGGGTCGCCGTAACCCCTCCGGAGCTCCTGCTCTCTTTTCTTGTAATCAGATCAGATAGTGATCCGATATGCCCAGGGGCAAATCTAAGAAGAAGCTCGAGACTGGCGGTGAGGCCCTGAAAGAGAAAGAGAACGTCGAGACTGTGACGGTGATGATAGCGATGTTCTCCAGGGCTTACAGGAACCTGGCAGCGCAGCAGTATGCCGAGGGCCTGGTGAATCACAAGGGCGATCTCCTGGTGGGCAACCAGGTCCTGAAGAAGAAGGAAGCGTACCGACTGCCGAGAACTCCGGAGGTCGACGAGCTGATCAGGAAGGGCGTGCTGCAGGATATCAGACATACAATCTTCGGGCCAAAACGAGCCGGAGCGTGATATCAGAGCATGTACACCGAGCAGGACGTGATCGAGGCTGTGAGAGCGTTCACACCGCTATCGATTCAGACGAAGGAGGAGGCCCTCTCGGGCCAGAACAAGAACGCTAAGCTGTTATACAACACATCGAGCCGGACGCAGGGGAACTTTTCGCTCTACCTCGTAGAGGCAGAGCGGAGGCTCGAGATAGACCTCTCCAGGTACGGAATCCGTTTATCGGACCAGCAGGCTGCGGTCGCTCTCGCATACCTGATCTGGGATCTGGCGATCAAGAAGTTCCCGGAGTGGGACGCCAGGTCAATCTCGCTCGGCGAGTCTGAGAGCGTCACGAGAGCGACGCCAGGGAGGTCCTCGGCGTTCAACGCTTACATCGATCTGCTGAAGTCGCAGAAACGCGGAGGCGCGTACACGGCAAAGGTCGGCGACGTCGACGATTACACGAACTACCCGGCATCGATGCATCCAGCGCCGCTGGGGTCGTTCCGGCTCTCCGGAGAGAGTGAGGAGTACTGAGCTTGAAGCCGGTATCTCTCTTCGTCTGCTCCCGGTGTGCGTGCATCAACCGGCCCAGATCGCCATCCTCCCCGGCACTCCGGTGTCCGGTATGTGGAGGCACAGCAAAAGAGATCGTTTTTGGAGCGCGATATGTCAAACGTGAAAAGTCCGTTCAGGTCAAAGATCAACATAATCGCATTTCTCGGGATCGTTCTCCCATACGTGAACGCTTACCTCAGCGAGACGCTAGGCGTTCCGGTGGTGATCGAGCCGGAGATAGCCTACAACGTCATCCTCGGCGCTATAATCGTGATAAGAACGTTATGGACAGACGCTAAACTCAGATTTTAGGGGGGTGTTATGCTTCTCGAAGCCACTCTGTTTTTGATATGTCTCATCTCAGGGATCGCGTTCACATGGCTCGCGACCCGATTCAGAACGCTTGAAAACGCGATCGTCCTATCGATAGAGGATATACTCATTCTCATGACGCTGCTGGAGAACCTGGACAAGATCGAGTCTCCAGAGCAGTACGTCGCCAGGCTTCTCAAAATGTCTCCAGAGGAGGCGCGTGCCGAGATCGAGAAGGGCAGACTCCTGGAGCTCATAGGTCAGAAAGCATCATGCATCAAAGCGTCTCTGAGACTCACCATGCCGGAGACGTACCGCAGGATCGCTTCCTCGCTAGAGTCCAATTAGGGAGGGCCCGGCTATGTCTAGGAGCCCCCAAATCATCGATTTTCGGAGATACAAGTACTTCGCAGTGCTGATGGCATGTATATGCTTCGCTGGTGCTACGATCGCTGGCGCTAACATCCTGCAGACATCTGTATCCGGCGCTGGGAAGTTCTTCGTGCAGCATAGCTTCCAGGAGTCGGGCGATATTGCGGGCACTAAAGCAGGAGAGATCACGTACTCTTACGAGCGGACCTGGGACAGGCAGACCGCCACAGGTCGATCGATGTTCATAGTGGCGGGCGCGACTGGATCTTACGAGGATCAGTATATCGTGAGAGGCTCTGCGGCCGGTCATCGGGTCGAGTACCGTGTCGAGAAGCTCTTTGGCGATTTCTCCGGCTCGCAGGAGATCAAGGTCATAATCGAGGACAGCGGCGAGGAGAACTTCGACAACCTGATCCTGCTCAAAGGCAACGCGACGTACTACGGAAAGATCCGCGCTGTTGACAGGATGGGCAGACCGATGGATGCCGAGACGCTGTTTGGCATCGGTGAGTTCGTTGTCAGGAGCTACCTGAACGTCTCCTCAGAGATTGAGACCGAGGAGGACTGGCTCTCTTTCTGTGATGAGGTCTCAGAGGAGCTGACCACAGTATGATCGCATCTTACACGATGTGGATCAAGAGCGAGTCATCAATTATCGCGACAGGTAACGAGGAAGGTATCGCCATCTTGCGTCAGCCACCGACCGGAGGGTGCCGGCTCAAGTACCATGCCACCGGCTCCGGTCAGATCTCGTTCACTGCTCGTGGAAGGTTCGGGACAGAGCTGCTCCAGGAAACAGTCTCGTTCACGGCTCCACGGTGGTACCTTGGAGTAAGGATGTTCACTCGCTTGGATAGCATCGAGGCCAATGGACCTAAGGGGTTTACCGCACAGATCGAGGCCGTGAACTCCTCCGGCAATCCGATCACTTGGACCGCTAACGAAGGTCCCTACGCAGTCTCGATACGCAGATTGCCTCGAGATGCAGAGCGTATCGCCGAGGCAGGAGAGGCCAGGACGGATCATGAGTACTACATCCTAGCCACTGACGAGGAGGGGCTGCAAGCAGCCCCAGGCCAGCGATTCACGATCTCTGAGCTGCCGGAGATGGAGTTCGAGGTCTGGAGCTCCATGAAGCCGGTCGCTTCGATACTCGGCGAGACGATCCTGAGGAGAGAGTTCATCGCCCGGAGGGTCTCACCATGAGCTTCAAGATCGATTTCTCGAACTACTCCAGCATCGTCGAGGCGATACGACAGATCGAGTCAAGGGTCGATAGCGGAATCGATCAGGCAGCGAAGGAGTTCGTGATGACCGCTGTCAACGAGGTCAAGCTCCGAACTCCTGTGAGGACCGGCCATCTCAGAGCAGGCACGCAGGGCGACGTTGTTGAGAAGTCCAGGCTCCACGCGAGAGTGCACGTCTGGAATCCTGTCTACTACGCTCCTTTTGTTGAGTTCCGGTGGGGTGGGAAGTACTCGTACTTCCGGCCTGGCATCAGCGTGGCGCTCGAGAAGATGAGATCGAGGTACAGAGAGATCCTGATCTCGGCGCTGGGAGGTAGATAAGATGCGGTTCGAGGATATCGACTGGCGTGAGGTTCTGAACGGATGGACTGAGTCGGATATCGAATATCTCATGTGCATATGCCAGGAGAAGATCAACGAGCTCCGGCTCGCCAGGCTTCGTGGACTTCTCACAGATACCGCAAAGATATGAGGTTCTATGAGATCTAACAGGACACCAGCCAGGCATGACCGCTACCTCGAGGCGGTCGAGCGGTGCATCTCGGAGAACCCCAACACCTATACAGTCTGCGGCTATGTGGGCACGATATTCGATCTAATCGACGGCCAGATCTACAGGAACCGCTCGGATGAGTTCATCAAGTCTGTGCTCGCATCGAGCGCCACAGAGTCGGCGATCCGGATCTCGAAACCTCAGCACATCTCTCGAGGGATGGCGGGCAGCTACTTCTCGAACCTCGAGGAGACTTCAGTGATGATCCAGATCGATATCATCTCCAGGCGAGGCGACGATTTCTGCGACGAGCTTCTCCTGATCCTAGAATCGCTGTTCTTCGATGCCGTCGAGTACGAGATCGACGGCTTGCTGTACTACATCGACGTGGATCGTCTCGAGGCCCGGGATGCGTATGCAGATCCTGACCTCGAGGCGTCTCACGCGGTGCTGACGATATACGGACATTACCGCGAATTTCTACACTAGAGGTAGACGCGGTTTCTACTTGAAAAAGGAGGTAACATGGCCAGAGAGGATAGCATGAAGAAGGTGCTGGTCGGGCTCTCGCTCCAGTCCGACCGGTACGAGAGAGAGGAAGGACCTGCTAAGCAGTTCATCATACCAGCCTCACAGGCGCTGCTCGACGCGCCCAGGAAGTACTCGGAGCTGAGGGGCGAGGCTTCGCAGCATCTTATCGGCGTCGTGCCGCTCGCCTACAACACGAAGATGTCTCTCGGGATCTTCGCGTTCCCTGAGAAGAGCGGCCTCGGGGAGCTCCTGGCGATGGCGGTCGGAGAGGACGTTGTTGAGGAGACAGTCGAGGATTATGTCTATACGCATACGTTCACGCCTCAGGACGTGCCGCCGCTCGCTACGATCTGGCAGAGTGAGCAGGCAGGCGAGCTATGCACCTGGTCCGCTGGGGTGAACAAGCTGACCCTCGACGTCCCGAACAACTCCGAGATGAAGGTCACCGCCGACATTCTCGGCGGCGGGATAATGGCCTCAGACGATATGGGCACTCCGACAGCAAGCGATTTCCCTGGAGCATGTGACGGATCGAAGGTGTTCAGGTCCGGAAAGCTCACGCTGACATATGGAGACGAGGGTGCAGCGATCCGTGTGAACGTGAAGGACGTCAAGCTCGAGATCGATAGGGGGATAAAGGTCGAGGAGGGTCTCTGCCAGGACATGGACTATCCGTTAACGATCGTACCGTCTCAGAACCTGCTCACCGCCGATATCGAGTTCCTCCAGGAAGATCTCGTTGAGCTCAAGAGGTCCTGGGGTGGCACCACCGTGACGTCTCCTCAGTCTACGATTGGATGTGTAGCAGCGAACCTGAAGTACGTAGGTCCGGCGATTGTGACTCAGCCGACTGCGTACTACTACACGCTCGAGATCGATATTCCTGCAGCCCACATCAAGTACACGCCGATCGAGAAGGGCGAGAGACGCGCTGGCAGGATCACGCTGCAGCCGGTGGCGTCTCCCGGAGCAGCTCCGTATACGATCAAGCTCGTGAACTCCGTTGCGACAGTGTACAAGCCGGCCGAAGCGCCTGAACCGTAGCCTTGACTGTCATGAGGTGATTTGTTGGTTAAGAAGAACGATAAGGATGAGTTCATAGATGATGAGCTCGATGAGGAGCAGATCGAGGACGAGGACGTCGTAGACATCACCGACGAGGATTTCGCCTCTCTGTCGGTGTTCGGCGAGGATCCGACCTGGGAGATCCCGCTGCTCCGGAGAGTGCCTGATCCGACCAGGAAGGGCGGAGTCCGCGTCTATCGTCTCTGGGTTCCGGTGAAGATGCTCACACAGGCCGAGCTCCTCAGGATGCAGGAGGGTCAGCGCATACCGAAGGGCTCCAGGAACATCCTGGACGCCACCGCGATAAGGCGCTGGAGCAAGGCCGAGGTCGAGATGCTGAATACAGCGGTGCGGAAAGCGGGCGGCAAGATCCGGTTCGTCCTGGCCCCCAGGGGCAAGGCGAACTATGCCGCTGGCGAGATCTCGATCGAGGACCTGACCAGGGACGACCTGAGGCGCCTGGAGGCGGCGATCTCTCCAGGGATCTCGAAAAGTGAGGAAGATATCGAGGACGAGGTTAGGGCTTCTCGCCGTCAAGCTGGCCCATCTCCCCCGAAGCCCCAGCGAGTGTCTGTGGACCCGGGAGGAATTATCACGAATTCCGGAACCGGTCCGGCAGATGTTTGACCTCGAAGCTCTCCTTTATTTCGAACAAAAGAAAGCTGAGGAGTACGAACGCTTGAACCGTGAGAGGAGGAGCAAATCAGGGCGGGATCTCGATTTCGATCACGACTTCGAGACGTTCCAGGAGCTCCTCGCCGAGGCCCGAGAGGCGGCCCAGGACTTCGCTGATGCGTCCGCCACCGGGCCAGATTCTTTATCCCCAGACGAATTGCCAGACGATCTGGATCGATAAATTTTGGTGACCATGCCCGAGGCATTAGCGTTTGATGCGGTACTGAACGCCCAGGGATTTCTGAACGGCATTAACCAGATGGTAGCAGGTCTGTCGAACCTCAAATCGCAGACAGCGGCGGCTACCTCCGGTATCACGGGTCAGCTCGCTAACCTCAAGAGCGGGCTGATGAGCGCTCTCTCCGGAGGGGATTTCTCGAAAGCTGGTGAACAGCTAGGCCAGGCTATCGTCGGTCCACTATCTTCATCTTTCGGAGCGCTAGGAGGAGCGGCAGCTAACGTAGCTACAGCTCTCGGGCCGGTCGGGGTGGCCGCGCTCGGTGTCGGTGCTGCTATGGTCGGTCTCGGAGCTGGTATCGCCTCGGCGGTCGGAAAAGCCACAGAATTCGAGCGGGCGATCTCAGAGGTGGCAGCGAAGGCCGGAATCGGTGCTAACGAACTCTTCGAGCTCGACGGCAAGATGACGTCGTTCGCGGAGGTGGCCCGACAGGCTGGAGCCACATCAATATATTCCGCTTCCGAGTCCGCGACAGCACTTAGAGAGCTGGTAGCTGGTGGTATGAACGCTCAACAGGCCTCGTCTGCATTGATGGGCACTCTCCAGCTCGCTGCGACTGAGAACATGGAGTTCTCCAGGGCAGCGGAGATCACAGTCAACACGCTGTCTCAGTTCAAGATGGGTGCAGAAGAGGCGGATCGTGTCGCAAACGTTCTGGCCGCCACTGCCGCTAAATCCACCAGCTCGGTTCAGGATCTTGGTTATGCGCTGACATACGTCGGGCCGGTGGCCGGCGCGCTTGGTATGGATCTGGAGGAGACATCGGCCGCGCTCGGCGTGCTTGCTAACGCAGGCTTCAAGGGCACCATGGGCGGTACAGCTCTCAGAGGTATCCTATCCGACCTCATCAATCCGACCAAGAAGACGCAGGAGATCATTGAAGGTCTTGGTCTCTCGATGGAAGATGTGGATCCGAGGATGCACTCGCTAGCTGATATCCTCGATACGCTGAAGTCGCATGGCATGACCGCGGCGGACGTGATGGCGATATTCGGAGAGCGTGGTGGGCCCGGCATGCTCGCTCTGCTTGCTCAGGGATCTGATGCTCTCAGGCAGTTTGAGCAGGACATCACAGGCACTAATGCAGCGGCAGAGATGTCCGCTACCACGATCGGAAACCTCTGGGGCGCCAAAAAGATGCTCGCCTCGGCGGTGGAGGAGGCTCAGATCGCCCTCGGGAACCTGTTCCTACCTGCACTGACAAGTATCACGCAGGGAGCGACCCAGTTAGTGATCGTCCTGACGAACGTCGGCAAGACGATCTACGATGTGGTCGCAAATTCGCAGGCTGCTCAGGCCCTGGGTTCGGCATTCTCCGCGATCGGTGGCGCGGTTCAGGCAGCGTTTGGCAACCTGGCTAGCATCGTCAAGCCGGCTTTCGACGCCATAGGCGGTGGGGCAGGCGTGGTGAACGCTCTCAAAACAGCGTTCAACGCCCTGACAGCCCCGATAACTGCGGTGGCGAGTGGCGTTAAGCTGGCTGCCCAGGGCTTCCAGCAGCTCTCCACCGCTCTCTCACCGGTCGCATCTCAGCTCGGCTCGGCCCTCGGCAGCGCTATAAGCGGCCTGGTGGACAAGTTCGAGCGTGTTAAATCATCTGCTCAGGCGTTCATCGAGGTTCTCAAAAACAGTTCAACCGTCCAGGCGGCATTTAGCGCAGCTCAGAACGCCATACAGACGCTGCAGAACGCCTTCGAGCGTCTCAAAACGGTTGTGCAGGACGTCTGGAGCGGGCTTAAAGAGCGTGTCTCGGACGTTGTCGGCGGGGCTCTGGATTACGTCCAGGGCAAGATCAACGATTTCGTCGACTGGCTCAAGTCAACCCCCATCGGGCAGATCCTGTTTGGCGCGGGAGAGGCCGCTGGGGGTATAGTGGAGAACGTGAAAAACGCCCTGACCTCTCCATTCGAGGGGTTCATCAATGCTGTCAAGACCCGGGCGGAGGAGATCTATAACGCCTCCAAGACTCCAGGGGAGAAGGCCGCTGAGGGGGTCGCAGACGGTATCGAGGAGAACAAAGATCTCGTAAAGGATGCAGTCGTAAATTCGGTGGCCGGGGCGGACGTTGTCGACGAGGCTGGGAAGGCTGCAAAGGATGCGGGCAGGAAGATCTCCAAAGAGTTTGCCTCCGGCTACGAGGCCGGGCTCTCGGACATGCAGATCGTTAATATGATCAATGCGATGACCGAAGGCGCATCTAGCAGCTGGGAGCGTTGGAGAGGTTCGACTGCGGCGCAAGAGAAGAACCTTAATCTCGTGTTTAACTGGCGGGCGACCAAAGCGGACCAGGTGTTCTCTCTATCTGTCGACGGTCAGCGTATGGCTGAGATCTCCGGGCCGTATAGCAAGGAGGAGGCGCTCGAAAAAATGCTGGAGCAGGCTGGTATATCGGTGTCCACGCCGACCATGCTCAGACTGCTAGGCCGACCAGGCGAGGCAGCGCTCATGGAGGTACCTGTGGAGGTGGTATCCGACTGGGATCTGCGCGGCTCTGAGAGGAACTGGGCGAAGTTCGTCATGCAGAACAAGCCGCTCGTGGACAACGCCGGAGAGGAGCTGGCCAGGGAGCTCTACGAGGCGATGGACAGGGTCACCAAGTGGGAGGGCAGCGATTACGGCGCCACACTGCAGGAGAGCCTGAACTATGTAATCCAGGCCGTCACCTCTCCCGGCTCCGTGACCGAGGAGGTCCTCAACACAGCGCTCGCAGATCTCGTGAGAGCGCGCGTGATCGCTCCGAGATGGGCGGACGAGATCCGAGCTGCCGCTTCTGGCGCGATGGACAAGCTCGAAGACGTGATTGTCGATCGCGGAAAGTACCTCGAAACTCTCATGAAGCAGATCGGCGAGGACGCCGGGAACGCTCTCGCCGACGGAATGATATCGGTCCAGGAGCAGGAGGCTCTCCTGAAGCTGGTCGAGCTCTACGAGAAGGCCGGCGGTGATATGGGAGATGCGCTCATCCAGGCGATCGTTAACAGAGACTGGAGCAAGGTGAGCGAGATCATAGCGTCTCAGATGGCGGGAGCTGGAGATATCATCGTTGATAGAGCGAAGTACCTCGAGACGCTTCTGCAGCAGATCGGAGAGACTGCTGGTAACGCTCTCGCTGACGGTCTCCTCACAGCACAGGAGCGCGAGACTCTGACGGCTCTGGTGGATGCATACATGAAGGCAGGCGGAGATGCCTCAAACGCTCTGATTCAGGCGGTGCTCAACCAGGACTGGGAGGGGCTCGGTCGAGCGATCGGAGGGCGGACAGGCGCATCGTTCAAGAGCGAGCTCTTCGGTGAGATCCAGGGCGCGCTCGCTCCGACGCTCGAGCAGATCCTGAAGGACCCGAAGCTGGCCGAGTCGATAATGTATCCATCGCTCTTCATCAAGAACACATTCCAGCCTGCTCTGAAGAGAGACTTCGAGCAGATGAATTCGCTCTACAAGACAGGTCTCGCTGAGAACATCCAGGTGGTGAAGAACTGGGCGGATAGCCTCGTCGGAGTCTATCAGCAGCACGCGGACTGGTTCAAGGGCTGGCAGGGATACATTCTTGATCTGTACCGTACCGGTCAGATTTCGCTCGTACAGATGATGGAGATGTGGGCTTACGCCGAGGGCATGCTCGAGAAGGCTTCGACCGCCACAAAGAACGCATCCGTCGGCTACGATCAGCTCTCCAAGTCGATCCAGGGGTGCACTGAGTGCATGTCAGACTTCGGAACATGGCAGGAGGAGCATGCTGATGAGCTCTTCATGGGTTCATATATCGGCCCGGGCGGTGAGAGCTACCTAGCATGGAAGACTGAGCAGCTCAGGAGAATCAGGGAGACGCAGCTCACTATGCAGAAGGTCGGCGGCGTCTCAGTTGGAAAGCAGTATACCGGCCCGGAGTGGGAGTGGGTCGAGACGCCAGAACTCAAGGCGAAGCTCACTATCGACAACACCGAAGCGAACGCTGCCATGCAGGCAGCCCGTGATATATACGCGAAGCTGAAGGGAGAACTCACATCCTCGGAGAACAAGCTCAACGTCGACACCACCGGGGCGACAGCTGCAATTCAGACACTGCTAAGCATGATCGACGCTAACCGATACCAGACGATATACGTCGAGACAGTCTATTACGATACACACGCGGGAGCGAGCGGACCGGAATCAGCGGCATCCGCCGCATCTGCCGCAGCGGGTGCTCTGTGGGGCAAGATCACCGGCTACCAGCACGGCACCGACTTCGTGCCCGAGACCGGTCTGTACCTCCTCCACAGGGGCGAGGCGGTGATCCCCGCAGAGGAGAACCGCTCTCGGGGCTCCGGAGCTACCTTTGTCTTCAACACATACATCTCCGGCGAGGTCGGCGATCCAGAGGCCTGGAGGAGAGAGCTCGACCGCAGGGACGAGATCCTGCGGAGGGAGTTCAGAGCTGCAGACATGAAGCTAGCTCGAGCCAGGTAGATCTGGATCTAGATTTCATGCAGATCTCTGCCTCGAGCACCTCTAATTTTGCGTTTATTCATCTGGAGGTGCGTATTTGATACGCATATACACGTTAAAGAAATGCCCAATGTGCGAGATGCTGAAGCGATACATGAACGACAACGGCGTGGAGTACGAGGAGGTGGACATGTCCACCCCAGACGCTCAGACAGAACTCCTGACGAACGGTGTGTTTGCGCTCTCGGCGCCTGTCCTGCAGGTCGGCGATAGGTTCTACAGGACCTATGACCTGTTCGACGACCTGGGGAACATCAGAGCGCACATAAGAACCCATACTCAAAATGGCAAGCTTGCCATTTTGAGTAATGCTCGGTGAGAAGATATGACAGGCGATCTCAACTATCAGGATCAAGATCTGGATCTGAATCAGGATCCGGATCTGGTTGGGGAGGACCTCGAGAGCCACTTCTGGCAGGCTGTTTACGACGGCACCGTCATAAACGAGCTGGACGGTCTCGTGAGGTTCTGCGATCTCGACTGGGATCGGGTGAAGATCTTCGGGTGGGTGCCGAAGCCGGACGCAGATATCCAGACAGCGATCTGTGTCGAGAGAGTGCCTGGGTATCGAGTATTCGCCCGGAAGGAGGGCGCGCTCAGGTTCGGTCCTGGACCTGAAGGAAAGCTGGTAGCGTACCAGCAGGCTTACTCCTACTATATCGGTCTCTACGGAGATGACGGCTCGGAGTACGCCAGAGACGTGGAGCGTGGCGTCGCGCCAACAGTTGCTCATATCGACTGGATGGGCGGGTTCCGGGTGTTCCTTCCTCCGGACGGACAGCTCCAGGCGATCGGGAACTTCGACGTCCAGGAGGAGCTCCACAGGATTGATGATCGTGAGGTTCAGTTCCTGTTCTTCTCTGCGAAACCTATTGGAGGTGATATAACATGCCAGCAGTAGCTAAGTTCTACGAGACTAACGGACCTGAGAACGATCCGGTGGTAACCGCAATATCGGAGCTGGTGTTCTGCACCGCTGATATGTATGCTCCTGGAAACGAGCATCCTCTTGTGAAACCCACAACAGGTACGAAGAAGAGCTTCGCGAAGACGCTCGCATGTGGATTCTCCACAGGCCCAGCGGTCTCGTGCTCGGACATCAAGATATTCAGTGATGGGTCCATCGGCTGGACCGGATGCACCTGGTACGTCGGTGATCAGTTCCCCACAACGTACAAGCAGGCTACCGGTGTAGAGGGAGATTCTGGTGACGATATGACATCCGTTTACAGCGGCGTCGTGACGTCAAAAACGAACTTCCAGACGTACACCGAAAGCAACCCGCTATCGATACCATCGATCAAGACCACCGGCACAGGGATATACACAAGGCACTTTATAATGCAGGTCGACGTCAGCACGTCAGCTCCGGTAGGAGCTCTCTCGCCAGAGCCTCTCACGATGACCTGGCTGGAAGTGTAACCTAGTTAGTATCTTCTGGGTCGATCCTGACCGGCTTGAACCGTTTTTGAGCGCATCTTCTTCGAGGTCTCATGAGCTACGGGTTATCGTGGTACGGTCTCTCGTGGTACGGTCTGAGTAACTACCGCTCGAGCTCGATCAGCGTATCTGGTACCATTGCCTCCAGGGGTACGCTATCGCTGAATGCTCGGGTTAATGTGGCGTCTCGTAAAACCGAGTCGATCTCAGCCACCGGAGCGATAGCTGCGTCTGGAAAGTGGTATGAGATCTACGTAAGAGGCTTCATCCAGGGACGACTGGTACATACCATCAATGCCAGGTGCAATCTGTCCGAGATCAAAACCAATGCTATACAGAGCATAGCGAACATCGCCACACAGCGGTATACGTACCTGTACGGATCCGGTCGAGTCTCCCAGATCGGATCGTACTCAATCGAAGCGCGCGGCAAGGTCATCGGGTACACGTCTCATGAGATCTTTGTGCGTGGAGCGATATCGGCTCCGGCAAGCTATACAGCGTACGGTAGAGGCACGATCGCTGAGCAGCGCTCTGATCACATATACGCCCTCAGCAAGATAGCGACCAGGCCGGCTCCGATGCAGATCTCCGCCCGCGGGAGGGTCGTGCTAATCGATCGCATGAGCATCCCTGCGGGAGGGAGGATCTCGCAGAGGTTTACCAACAGCGTTCAGGGAAAGGGCACAATCTCCCTGCAGAGGAGCGGTGAGATCTCGACACGGTGCAACATATCCGCAAAAGGAGTCCTTAACATATACTCCAGGGGCCTTATCGCGATCTCAGGCAAGCGGGCAGGAATCAATGCAATAGGGTACGTCACATTACCACAGCATCACGCGATCACAGCTAGCGGGCATATAATCCAGTCTCCGTACTACTACCTGAACGGGCTCGACATCACGCACGCAATGCTGGAGGGTCTGAAAGCGTCCGGTCCAGAGCCGAAATTTGAGAAGATCTCCTTCCCTGGCAGGATGGTCTCGAAGCTTGTGGATCAGGGTCACGCGCCTGTCGAGTATTCCTTCGATGCGTACTTCGGGACGATCTCTGAAGCGTTCGATTACGTCCGAGTGGTGAGGGACCCTAACGGAGATCTCCGGTTCTATCCTGGAGACTCGATGTGGTACCACAAGGTGAGATCTGTTGCCACCGAGAGAGCAAAGCGCCGGGGAATGAGATACTTCGTGATTAAAACCACGGTGTACCTGGAGAAGCCGTACCTGTACCAGAATGTATACACCGAGTGGTCTCTCCAGAACCAGGTATCTCTCCCGAGGACGTCAACCGACTTCGTGAACAAAGGGCATATCGATATGCCCCTCGAGTATCTGCGAGTGGTCGGGCTGTACTATAACGCTTATGCGAAAGGTATCACGCTGTCAGTTATCTCTGAAGGGGAAGAGATCTCATCAGTTCGACTCACTGAGAGGCTGCTCTCGGACGAGATGATAGAGCTCGACGAGGATGGCGTTCTCACGTGCACGTATTCTGACGATTTCTCGAGCTGCACGAGGTTCACGAGAGACACAACGAGATCTAACGCCTCATGCTCTGGCGGAAAGGTCACCATCTCCTCCAACGGCTACGTGGTCTACGAGCTGCAGGGCACATGGCCGCTGATGCGCAACCTCGAGCTGCATGCCACGCTGAACGTTCTTGCGGGATCTCCTGTGATCGAGGTCTCGACCGATGGCGGGGCTACGTATACGCCTGTGGTGGGCAGATCTCAGATCAAGAGCAACGTCACGACGAAATACTACCTTGCCGACACTGTGGGATACAGGAATGTGATGGTGAGGTTCCGATGTCCGAGCGGGGCGGGTCTGGAGATATACGATCTGAGATTCGTCGCAAAACGGAGAGTGGGGGTCGATCTTCCAACGATAGCTGCCGGTAGCATCAGCCAGATCCGGATCTCTGATGATACAGACAGCAGCCACAGGGCGAACATCCTGGCCAGGTTCCGTGCTGCAAAGTATCCGATCTGATCAGGAGGCCGGAGATTGAAACCTCGGGAATACAGCGGATTCGTTTACGACATGATCTGCTTCTCGCCTCAGATCGCCTGGTGGATGGCGGATCTTCGGATGTGTGAGTCAGAGCTTGAAAAACAGATGTGGGATACTGCTTTCGGGGTGAAGTTTTGCAACTGGGAGTACTACAAGCAGACGCAGGGCTGGTGGCTGGCGAAGAGGTCCTGAATAAGAGCACTGCGATTCAGGACTGGCTCGAGAGCAACTGGCGCGAGATCTTCTCGAGCGGGATCATGCCAGAGCCGGAGCCGGGATGTCCTGGATGAGGTTGAGACTCGTCCGGACGACTCGAGGAGTTGGGGAT
>ERZ795060.1846-NODE-1846-length-23330-cov-6.481203_pt1 | contig 23330 bp, 16 predicted proteins | sample MGYA00375144_ERZ795060 | MGnify/ENA primary metagenome ERZ795060 (study PRJEB30189, sample SAMN05720157) | activated sludge metagenome | isolation source: anaerobic digester from wastewater treatment plant | place: Japan | collected 2015-05-15 ...
GGTGTCCGCCCCGGCTGATCACCGCGGAAAATTGAAATCAGTAGGGGCGGACCTAGGTGTCCGCCCCGACCAGACACGAAGGGCCAGGGATTTCTAACGATAATCATTATAAGCTGACGAACGACCTGGGTGTCCGCCCCGGCCAGCTGCGGGAACTCATAATGAAACACGAACAATCTACCTCCTTTACCCTTACGCCTCTCCAGGCGTAAAATGAAAACGAAAGGCTATTTTCTCCCCGCGGGCGCTCCCCCGGGAATCCAAGGATCAAACGGATGAAAACCTTCTTCTATCACATGGCCGGTCTGGGCTTGCTCGTCTTCTTGGGCGGATGCGCCGGTGTGGATCAACGCCACGCGCCATCGAGCCATTCGTGGACGCACGACTTGAATCCCGCCAGCACGAAAATCATGCCGGATTGGGAAATCTTGGATTTGTCCACCGCCGGTTTGACCAGCCCCCGGCGGCTCTCGAGCGGAGAACAAGTCTGGTGGGATACGACAGCAGCGTTGTGGTAAAACGCCCCCTCACGGCTTGCCATGCAGCAACGACGGCTCGGTGGGCAGAAGACTGCGCAACCGGCGCCGCGCTTTTTCCTTCACGATGGATTTCAGCGGGACATTTTCGGAGATGAACCGCAGCGTGGGTACCGCTTCGCTCTTCCGGGCTTGCTTGCGCAGCCGGGTCAGTTCATCAATGGTCTTCTCCAACTGTTTCCCGATCCGGTAGTACACATAAAATTCCTCCCGGGGTATCGTTTCCTCGTTCAAATAAGGCCATGTGGTCATCAAAAACCGGTCTTCGTCCTCGAAATCTTCCGGCTCTAGCACGATTCCCCGCAGATGGTTCTCATCGATCCCCTTCTTTTCTTTCGCCCATCCCCACACCTCGGTGGCGGGGAGGATCTGCAGCGGCGCGAAAGAGACATTATCGAACACATCCGTGTTGGACAGCACAAAATCGAAATTGGAGAGGATATCCTGACGGGTTTCGCCCGGCGTCCCCAGAATGAAGCACGAACTGTATTGCACCCCGTGCTTCCGCCCCAGGCGGAGCGCCTCCTCGTTTTCCCGGGCGGTGCAACCGCGTTTGCGCAACCGGTGGAGAATATCCGTGGAGCCTGACTCGAACCCAATATTCAACACGTGGTTGTTAATGGACGCGAGCGCTTCCACCACCTCGTCATCCAGCAAGTTGGCCCGGACGAAACAACGGAACTCCACCCCCTCGTGCAACCCGCGCTCCCGGATCATCCGGCACAATTCCACCACCCGTTTTTTGTTGACGATGAACAGATCGTCGAAAATCAGGATTTCCGGCGGATTGTATTCCTCCCGGATAAGTTCAATCTCCTTCACCACATAGTCGTTGGAGGGATACCGGAATCCCCGCCCCCAATGATGGATGGTGGAACAAAACGAACAGTCGTAAGGGCATCCCCGCGACGTCATGAGGTTGACCATCCCCCCGTGACACGACCACTTCTCGTGAATCAGCCGCCGGTCCGGATAGGGGATGGCGTCCAGATCGGAGAGCGGCTCCCGCTTGGGCGACCGCTCCAGCTGCCCTTCCTCGTTGTGGAACAGCAGGCCGGGAATGTTCCGCAGGTCCGCGGGCCGGAACGCCTTCCGCTCCTTCCAGAGCCGCACCAGATCGGCGAACGTCTCCTCCCCTTCACCCAAAATGGCCACATCGAAAACCGGATACAAATGCGTGGGCATGGTGGAAACGTGCGGACCACCGCAAATCACCGGGCACCCGAGCGCGTCCTTGATTTTCTGCGCTTCCCGGGCCGCGTACGAGTAATTGAATGTGACGAAGGTCAGGCCCACAAAATCGGGCTGGTGGGGAATCAGGTCCTCCGGCCGGCGTTCGACCACGAAATCCGCCCCACCGGCGTATTTTTTTACATACGCCGATAAATAACCCAACCCCAATGGGGGAACGTATGACCAGGTGCGGTCGGTTTGCGGATAACAGGCCAGGGACAGGCCGATTGTAACCAAGGCAAGTCTCCTCGTTCCCACGGCGGGGCGGATGGATCGCAGGCCCGGAACGGGCGCGGCTACCCCATTGCCCGGCCGGACGCGCGTTCCCAAGGCTGGCAATAGTCTATCCGGCATATCCCCTGTGTCAATCGAATTCCCGGACACCCGCTCTGGCCTGGATGGAAGGCCGTTCGTCCGGCAACGGAACCGCCACTGCCGTTTGCGGTGGAACTCGATCCCAGAATAGGTATACCCGGTTGCATAGACCAACCCGGCCAATAACCGGCTTCCCCTAACGCGTTTTCCCCGCCGATTTCAGTTCCGCCGGGAGACCTCGGTTTTATTCCTGCGCGATCACCGTATACGTTTGACCCGCCTCGACGGGGAATTTCACTAAACTCTCCTCCTTGGTTTTTTCCCACGGAACTTCATGGCCTCGCACGAGAATCCGGCGGACAGTTTGCCCTCCGGGAACCCGCAGCGTGCAGATTCCCTCCTCGCCCGCGCGCAAGGTTGCCTCCCGGGCTTTTCCCCCGCTCCAGCGGATATCCACCGTGTATCCCCCGCGCGCCCGCAGGCCTCTGACAAAACCCTCCGGCCAGGCGGATGGCAACGCGGGCAGAAGGCTGACCTCCCCGGCGTGGCTCTGCAGCAGCATCTCGGCGATGCCCGCCGTCCCCCCGAAATTGCCATCAATCTGAAACGGCGGGTGGTTATCCAACAAGTTCGGCAACGTGGATCTGGCCAGCAAGGCCTGGATGTTTTCAAAAGCCTTCTCTCCTTCTTCCAGGCGCGCCCGGAAATGGATCATCCACGCGCGGCTCCACCCCGTATGCCCGCCCCCATGCGCCAGGCGGTAATCCAGCGATTTCCGCGCCGCCGCGGCGTAGAGGGGCGTACCCCGCAAGGTGATGGAATGGCCGGGATGCAGCCCGAACAAGTGCGACATGTGGCGGTGCCCCGGTTCGGCCTCTCCATAATCCTTGATCCACTCCTGCAGCCGCCCGGTTTCGGGGCTGATCTGCAGGGGGGCCAGGTAACACAGCGCCTTGCGCAGATGCCGGCGGAAATCCGCGTCGATCCCTAAGACTTCAGACGCCTCGATGACGTTGTTGAATAGATCCTGGATGATCTCGATGTCCATGGTGGCGCCGTAGGTGAACATCGAGCGGGTCCCGTCTTCCTGGATGAAGGCGTTCTCGGGCGAATGGGACGGATTGGTCACCAGCCACCCTTGGGGCGAAAATTCCAGGAAATCAAGCAGGAACACGGCCGCTCCCTTCATGATCGAATAGGCCCGCTCGCGCAGGAAATCCACGTCGCCCGTGAAGAGATAATGCTCGTACAGGTGCTGGCACAGCCACGCGCCGCCCACCGGCCAGATCCCCCACACGCCATCCGCCGGCACGGTGAAGCCCCACACGTCCGAAAGGTGATGGATGGTCCAGCCGCGGCAGCCGTAGAGTTCCCAGGCCGTCTTCGTTCCCGGGGGAATCAGGGATTCCATGTAATCGAAGAGGGGCAGATGGCATTCAGAGAGATTGGCCACTTCGGCGGGCCAGTAGTTCATCTGCAGATTGATGTTGGTGTGATAATCGCTGTTCCAGGGCGCGTTGAGATGCGGATTCCATAGCCCCTGCAGATTGGCGGGCATGCATCCCGGCCGCGAACAGCCCATCAGCAGATAGCGCCCGTATTGAAAATACGTGGCGGTCAGGTGGGGATCATGCCCGCCCCGGGCCACGGCCCGCAGGCGCTGATCGGTGGGCAGGAATTCATGCTCCGTATGCCCCAAATCCAGGTCCACCCGCCGGAACAGCGCGCGATGATCGGCCACGTGCACTTCGCGCAACGCGGAGAAGGAGGTGCCGCGAATGGCTTCCACCTGCGCCCGGCACACCGCCTCAGGATCGGGATGCTTATAACTCGTGGCGGTGACGATCAGCAGGAGCAGTTCGTCCGCCCCCTGAATATGCAAAACACCATCCGCGTTGATCCTCTCGCCGCCTCGGGCCAGCGCCAGGCAGTGGGCTTCGAACTTCATGCCGGCGTTCTCGCCGGTCTCATGATGCGGCCGGTGGATTTGCCCCCGCAGAATCAGCCGGTTGTCACTTTCGCTGAGGCATTGGGCGTCCTGCTCCCGCGTGAAGCGCAGCCGCGCCCGGATCGCTCCCGGCTGGTTGGCCTTGAAACGCGCTACGATAACCTGGTGCGGATGCGACGCGAACACTTCGCGCGTGAATTGCGTTCCCTCAGCTACGTATTCCACCCCGGCCACGCCGGAGTCCAGATCGAGCCATCGCCGGTATTCCGTAACCTCTTCAAGGCCGGGAACCTCGATCCACAAATCCCCCAAAGTCTGATACGACAGGATTCTCTCGGGAACGCCCATCAAGGTCTGACCCGCCAACGTCTCGGCTTCCGCGTTGCGGTCCTCAAAGAGCAACCGGCGGATTTCAGGCAGAGCCTCCCGGCCTTTCGGATTGATCCGCTCGCGGGGATAGCCATCCCACAGCGTGTCGTCATTGAGTTGCAGGCGCTCCTTGGCCACGCCGCCAAAGACCATCGCCCCGATCCGCCCATTCCCCACAGGCAGCGCCTCCTCCCACTTCGCGGCCGGCTGGGTATACCACAAAACCCATTCCCCGGCCGGTTTCTCCGGACGGCCTTCCACATGAACCTCCGGCGGTTGCGGCGCGTTTTCACCTCCCATCACCGGGAGTACCAGGATGAACAATCCCACAAAGATTGATGCCGCCCAGGCTGGTTTGCGCATGATTCGGTTTCCTCTCGTCCTATCCCAGATGGATCATGGGTATTACTATCAGGAGGAGAAAGCAAGGGATCAAGGGACAGCCGATTTTTAGAGAAGTTTTCGGCAATCGCCTGTTTTACCGGGAGACAGCCGAAGAAGAATTTCGTAGAATAAGGATATGGGAGAAAAGGAGAGGCCCGATCAGGCCCGAACCTCCCGAACTCGAAAGGCTAATTCGGATGAGAACAGTTGGCTGTTTCATAGGGTTGGCCGCCGTGGCGATTGGTGTTTCGGCTGGGGCGTTTGCGGAGGAATCGGCCGGTCCGGTGAATCCCTACACGCAATGGCAAAACGGACCGCCCAAGGATCCCGGGTATTTCCCCATCGCCGTCTGGCTCCAGAATCCCAAGAACGCCGCGAAATACAAAGCCGCCGGCATCAATCTCTATGTGGGGCTCTGGCGGGGACCAACGGATGAGCAACTCCTGACGCTCCGGGAAGCGGGAATGCGGGTAATTTGTTCGTTGAACCAAACCGGATGGGCGCGCCGGGAAGATCCCACCATCGTGGGCTGGATGCACCAGGACGAACCGGACAACGCCCAAGAGGTCACCAGCCCGGAAACCGGCGAAAAAGAGTATGGCCCCCCGGTTCCCCCGGAAAAAATCGTGGCGGATTACGAAGCCTTGCGCCAAAAAGATCCCACCCGCCCCGTTCTCTTGAACCTGGGCCAAGGGGTGGCCAACGATCGATGGATCGGCCGGGGAGAATGGGGCAAGCCGGAGGATTATCACACCTATTGGAAAGGTTGCGACATCCTGTCGTTCGACATCTACCCCGTCGCCGGATTGCCCAAGCCGGACAACGTAAACTCGCTGTGGCTGGTGGCCAAGGGCGTGCAGCGGCTGATCGAGTGGAGCGGTGGACAGAAGATCGTGTGGAACTGCATCGAATGCACCCGTATCGGCAATCGATACGGCAAAGCTACGCCTCACCAGGTCCAGGCCGAAGTGTGGATGTCGATCATCCACGGCTCGCGGGGGCTGATTTACTTCGTGCATGAATTCGCGCCCCAGTTCAACGAAAGCGCCTTGCTGGACGATCCGGAAATGCTGTCCGCGGTCACCGCCCTCAACCACCGGATTCATGAACTCGGACCCGTGCTCAACACGCCCACCCTCCCTGACGCCCTGACCGTGAAAACGGACGACCCCGGATCGCCCGTCGCGGCAATGGTGAAACGCCATGCCGGCCGGACCTATATTTTCACCGTGGGCATGCGCAACAAACCCGCCCACGCGGTGTTCTCGTTCCGCGAACCCCCCGCTTCGTCTCAGGTTACGATTTTGGGCGAAGACCGGACTATCCCGGTTCGCGATGGGACGTTCGAAGACCGGTTCGCGCCTTACGACGCACGGATTTATGTTATGGAGCAATAAGTTATGGAGTAATAAGTTATGGAGCAATGAGGGTTCATTGGCCCCAAGGCAGGATGGAGGATTGGCCTTTACCTCCTATCGCGTGCGTGAACTCCAAGCACGGGCATTGGCCGCCCGGAAAATGACGGCTCAGGTTAACAACTCATGACCCGTAGACGCTTTCTCCGCGATCATGTGATCGACGATTTGATCGGCCAGCTCGAACAGGTGCAGGCCGAAGCACACCGGATGGAATCATCCGATCCATTCTTTCTTAACTACTTGAATGCCTTGCTGGTGGCGTACAAAACATGCATGATCACCTTGGAACGGATCGAGGAAGGTATCGAATCCGCCCGGAAAAACGACCCCACGGGAGAAATTTGCCTTCCTTTGGTGGAAGCAGCCACCCATATCCAAACCGGCGTGCTGAGTCTCCATGAAACCTTTTTATCGGACACCGGCGCGTTCCGGGAACAACGGGACATGACATTGGAGGAACTGGAGAAGATCACCCAATTTCATTATCCGGATCACACGCCGCCAAAGCCTTCCCCAAATTCTCAAGATTCCGGATGATTCCCATCTTCACCCGGGATTGGAAGGATTCCCTATCTCCTTCGGTCCCATGGTTTTCTGACCGGGATGGATTTGTACCGGATTCCCCAGGTCTGCCGGCGGACCGGGCACCACGAAGCATGAAGGTAGATTGTTCCATCCTCCATCCGCGTCCGCGTCAATACCTTCTTGGCCTGACCTGGCCTCCATGGATCGGCCCGGCAGTCCGGTGAATTTTTGGGGATTGTGGATAACTTTTTCGGCCCTTCCACGCTAAGTGCCCTAATTTGAATAATTAAATTATCTGTAATATGCCACTATATCTTGTGGATGAGATGTGAAATAACCCCTCTATCCTGTTTTTTCGCGTTGACTTTGATTTTCCCCCCGGGTATAGTGGCTTCGCTCTGGCAATCGGAGGTATTTTTTTTCATGTTTCCATCCAATTTGATCTATAATAGGCGCGTGATATCTGGTGATGCGTTGGCAAGCAGGCTTGCCGCTTCGGTTGAGGTGTTCGCATGTATCTCCGCAAACTAACCGTTTCTGGATTCAAATCCTTTGCCAATCAGGTGGAAGTGGTCTTCGATGCCGGTGTGACAGGCGTTATCGGACCCAACGGCTGCGGAAAATCCAATATCTCCGACGCCATCCGCTGGGTGCTGGGCGAGCAGAATCCCCGCCGGCTCCGCGGTCAGGCTATGTCGGATATGATCTTCAACGGCACTGCCACCCGCGCGGCGGCCGGCATGGCCGAAGTTTCCCTGCTGTTCGACAATTCCGACGGCATTCTTCCCGCCCCCTACCGCGAAATCGAAATCGTCCGCCGTCTCTACCGGGACGGGGATAGCGAATATCTCCTCAACAACACGAAATGCCGTCTGAAGGACATCACCGACCTGTTCCTCGACTCGGGCATCGGCACCAATTCCTACTCGCTCATGGAACAAGGGCGGGTGGATATGATCGTCAACGCCAAACCCCAGCAACGCCGCGAACTGCTCGAGGAAGCCGCCGGCGTCGCCCGTTTTCTCACCCGCCGCCAGGAAGCCTTGCGCAAACTGGAACGCACGCAGGAAGACCTCATTCGCCTGCAGGATATTCTGACCGAACTCCAACGTCAGCGCCGCTCTCTCGAACGGCAGGCCAAACAAGCCGAATTGGCCCGCAAATACCGGCTCGACCTGCAACGGGTGGAATACACCGCCCACTTCCGGGCCGGAAACCAACTGCGGGCCGCGCTGGCGGACTGCGCCGGCCGGCTGGCGGATGTCAAGGCCCAATTGGAATCCCTGGAGACCCGCTTACGGGATATCCGCCAACGCCGCCATGATCTCAGCACCAATCTGCAACAACAAGACAGCCTCAACCGCCGGCAGCGCGACGAATACGCCTCCGCTTCCGCCCGGCTCGAACAAATGGAACAGCATATCGCCAACCTGACCGGCCGGTTGTCTGAGTATCGGCAACTCAAATCCCGCCTGCTCCATGAGTGCGAAACCGATTCCCGGCGGCTGCAGGAAGATCAAGAGCGCGTGGCTCACGCTCACCGCCAGGTCGAAACCTTGGATCAGGAAACCGCCGCGGCGCAAAACCAACTCGACGAACTCACCGCCGCGCTGGAACAGGCCGCCCGCGATTGTACCGAGGTGGAAGCCACCGGCGAACAGCGCCGCCAGGCCTTCCTTGATTTGGAACAACAAATCACCGAAACCAAAAACCAACTCCGGATTTGGGAACGCGACCGGGAATTTTATACCGCCCGGCTCGAACAACGTACCCGGGAACTGGACGAAACCGGGAAGGATATCGAACTTCACACCGCCCGCCGGGACGCCCTCGCGGCCGAGGAGGGGCTCCTTGAGGAAGAATTAGCCGGCACGCAAACCAGCCTTGAAGCGGTTCTGAACCGCCTGGAGGAATTGAACCGGACGCATGCCGAACTCAAATCCGCCTTGCAGCAATGCGAACGCCTCGGGCAACAGGCTCATACCCGCCTGGAATCGCTCTGTGAACTGCAAGCCCGGCTGGCGGGTTTCGACGAAGGCGTCCGCTACCTGCTCCGGGGCAAGGAAGAACGCATCCCCGAACTGGTATGCACCCTGGCGGAACGCATCCAGGTCGAACCCGGGTACGAAATGGCTTTGGACGCCGCCTTGGCCGGAAAACTCCAAGCGGTCATCACTGGCAACGAAGAATGTGTCCTCGAGGCCATCCGCCGCCTGCGGGCCGGGAAAAAAGGCCGCGTTGCCTTCTTCCCCAAGCCCAACGGAACCTCACCGGCACCCCCCGCTGACTGCCCGCCGGAACTGGACGCCCTTCCCCGGGCCGCCTCGTTTGTGCGTTGCGAGGATTCCCTCCGCCCCCTGGTGAACCGCCTGCTGGATCAGGCCTACCTCGTGGATTCGCTCCCCCAGGCCATGGCGCTCCGCCACCGGCTCCCCCCCGGCGGCCGCCTGGTCACGCTGGAAGGGGATACGGTCGACGGTTCCGGCTGCGTCACCGGAGGCGCCCATGCCGGTTCTCAAATTCTCAGCCGCTCCACCGAAATCTCCCGCCTGGAACGGCAAGTCCAACAATGGGAGGCGGAACGCGCCGGACTGGAAACCCGCCTGGAGGCGGTCCAGACCTCTCTGGAAGATCTCGTCAGGGAACGTGACACGCTCCGCCAAGCCTGGTTGGAACTCCAGAACCGCCAAAAAGCCGCCCGGGAAGAATTGGACCGCCGGAACGCGCAAATCCTGCGCCTCGGGCAAACCCGCCTAACGATTCAGGCCGAGTGCGAAGCCCACCGGCGGGAACTCGAAACCGGGGCGGCACAAGCCCGGGAGCGCGCCCTCCATCTCACCCAACTGAATGAAAAAAAAGCGGCGCTGGAGGCGGAAATCGACGCCTGGACCGGCCGCGTCCGGCAGGCCCGCGAACACCGCGCCGCGCTCCAGGAACAAGCGGCCTCCCTCCGCATGACCCTGCTCGAGAAAAAGAAAGACCGGGAACGCTGGCTGGGCGAAATCGAGACCGTTACCCGGCACATCCGCGAACTGGAAGATGGCATCGCGGAAAAACAAGCCTTGGCGGAAGAGCAAGAACAACGCCGCGTCGAAACCGGACAAGCCATCGAGGAGGCCAAAAACGCCGTTCAGCGCTTGCGCGAGGAACGCGATTCCGTCTGGCAAAAAGTCTGCGCCCTCGAGGAAACCACACAACTTCTCCGCGCCGGATTGAAACAAGTGGAAGCCGAAGAGGCTTCCCTCGCCCAGGCCCATGAGGAATGGCGCGCCCACAAGGAAACCATCGAACAGGAACGGATGAAACTCCAGGTGGAAGAAGAGTACTGGCGGCGGAAACTGGAGGAATCCTTCGCCCTGCTCGCGGAGAAAGAGGAATGCGAACGCGACGAACGTCCGGATGAAGAAATCAACGAAAAAATCGATTTTTACCGCCGCCGCCTCGCCCAACTGGGCATGGTCAACGAATTAGCCATCGAAGAATACGAAGAGGTCCGGCAGCGCTGCGGCTTCCTCGAAGCCCAGAAAAACGACCTGGACAAAGCCAAGGCCAACCTGCTCGACACGGCCCGCGAACTGCATGGCGCTACCGTGGAACGCTTCCTGGAAACCTTTGAGAAAGTCAAAGACAACTTCAATAAGACCTTCCGCCGCATGTTTAACGGCGGGCGCGCCGAGTTGACCCTGCAAGAGGGCGATCCCATGGAGGCGGGCATCGAGATCGAAGTCCAGCCGCCCGGGAAAAAACTCCAATCCATCACCCTCCTCTCCGGGGGCGAAAAGGCGCTGGTGGCCATCGCCTTGCTCTTCGCCATTTATGAAATCAAACCCAGCCCCTTCTGTTTCCTGGACGAGATCGACGCCCCGCTCGACGATACCAACATCGGCCGCTTCACTAGCATGCTGCGCTCCTTCCTCGACCGCTCGCAGTTCATTATCATCACCCACAGCAAAAAGACCATGGAAATGTGCGATGCCCTCTACGGCGTCACCATGGCGGAGGAAGGCGTCTCCAGCATCTACTCCATGAAATTCATGAAGAGCAATGTGACACGCATGAATCCCCCGGCCGCCGGGGAGGCCGCGCCACCCCGCGCCCTCCCGGATCCGGCGGACGATCTGGCGTCCGAAGAGGTGGCTGTATGACCCGGCCGCCCTCCTTTCCCGCCCGCCCCGGGAAAAAACCCTGGGCCCGGACCCCTGCGCCGCCACCGGCGGGAAAGTGCCGCGCGCCGCGGGCCATCCCCTCTCCCGCCATTCCCTCTCGTCCCGGAAAAGAAGGAATGGATTCGGGCTATGGGATTTCGGTTTTGAGAGTATAGTAGTCTGGTCGAACCCAACATCGCCGATCTCATTCAACTTCTTCCCATTCCTTGCCGAAATAAGCGGAAGAAGGGGAGTATGCTTGCATGCTGTTTTCTCGTTTGAAAGGATTGTTTTCCAGGGATTTAGGGATTGACCTGGGCACGGCCAACACCCTCGTTTACGTGAAAGGCCAGGGAATCGTCCTCTGCGAACCTTCCGTGGTCGCCATCGTCCGGGGCACCAATCAAGTCCTGGCGGTGGGCAGCGAGGCGAAAAACATGCTCGGCCGCACCCCGGGCAATATCGTGGCCATCCGCCCCATGAAGGACGGAGTCATCGCCGACTTTGAAGTCACCGAGGCCATGCTGCGGTATTTCATCAACAAAGTGCACAACCGCACGCGCATGGTCAATCCGCGGATCATGATCTGCGTGCCCTCCGGCATCACCAGCGTGGAACGCCGCGCCGTCAAGGATTCCGCCCTCAGCGCCGGCGCCCGCGAAGTGATGCTCATCGAGGAACCGATGGCCGCCGCCATCGGCGCCGGATTGCCGGTCGCGGAAGCGTCCGGCAACATGATCGTGGATATCGGCGGCGGCACCACCGAAGTGGCCGTCATTTCCCTCTCCGGCGTCGTGGTCGCCCGCTCCATCCGCGTGGCCGGTGACGAACTCGACGAATCCATCATGTCCCACATCAAGAAAACCTACAACCTCATGATCGGAGAACGCACCGCCGAAATGATCAAAATCGGCATCGGATCGGCCAACAAGATCGGCGAGGAGAAAAAAATCGACATCAAGGGCCGCGATCTCCTCAACGGGCTCCCCAAAACGGTCACCATTACCTCCGAGGAGATCCGCGAATGCCTGCAAGAACCCATTAACGCCATCGTGGAAGTGGTCAAAACCACCTTGGAAGAAACCCCGCCGGAACTGGCCGCCGATATCATGGAACGCGGCATCATGCTGGCCGGCGGCGGTTCCCTGCTGCGGGGATTGGATAAACTCCTCTCCATGGAAACCGGATTGCCGGTCATCGTGGCGGATGATCCGCTGACCTGCGTCGCCATGGGGACGGGCAAAGCCTTGGATGAAATGGACCGCTTGCGCTCCGTCATCCAGACGGCGGAAAATATTTGATCCTCCCCGGCCGGTTTCGCCGGACCGCCCCGCGGTCCGGCGGACGGGAGGGAGTGCCGATGCGGTTCCAGACTGGAAATCGAGCGTCCAGCCGCCGGAAAAAACAACCCTGGCTCAGTCCCAAAACACTGGGCACGGGACTGCTGTTGCTCTCGACCGGCCTGATGTTGTATTTCATCGGCGAGGAACGGACTCTCTCCTCTTCTCCCCTCTCCCGCGCCCTGCTCGTGCCGGCGGCGTTTCTGCAGAACGCCCACGATTCCGGATGGCGCCTCGCCGTTTCCGTCCTCGACAATTTCCGCGCCAAACAAGAACTCGACACCCTCCGGGAGGAAATGGCCCGCTTGCAACAGGAAAACCTCGAACTGCGCTATCAACTCCGCCGCCATGAGGCCTACCGCGACGCGCTCGGCCTCCCGCGCGAAGAAATGGTGCCCTCCGTGGCCGCCATCGTCCTCTTCCGGGACAACCGCATGGCTCTCTCCCTGATTATCAACCGCGGCGCCCAAGACGGGCTCCAAGTGAACCTTCCCGTGTGGACCCGCGACGGCCTGGTCGGGCGGACCCACAAAATCACCCGCCACCATGCCCGCGTGCAACCCCTGACCGATCCCCGCTGCGCCATCGGCGTCTATGTGGAGGATTCCTCCTACGAAGGCATCCTCCGCGGCTCCGAAGAAGGCGGCCACCTGCTGCTCACCGATCTCCACCTGGTCTCTCCCGGCGGCGAGATGATGCGCCCCCAGCCCGGCCAGCGGGTCTTCACCTCGGGCACCGGCCTGGTGTTTCCGCGCAATCTCCTGGCGGGTTTTGTCTCCGACGCCACTTCCGATAAGGGCTACGTGGTCCGGCCCGCCGTGGATGTCCATTCGGTCAAGTCGGTCCTCATCCTGCTCAACACACCCCTGCGGGAGGATGTCCTCCCCCTGATCACGGGAGAGTGACATGCGGCCCGCCCTGATTCTCTTGGCCGGTTTCTTCCTCGATCTGCTCGCGCGGGTCGCCTTCAACGCGGGCATCTGGTCGCCGGATCTGTTGCTGCTGGCCGTGGTGTACGTCACCCTCACGCGCCCCCTGGGCGAAGCGTACTGCTGGGCCTTTGCCGCCGGCCTGGCCTGGGACGCCGTGTATCTCGATGTCCTGGGCCTCCACTCCTTCCTCTACGTCCTGGCCGGCATGAGCCTCGTCAGAATCCGGAAAATGTTTCTCGCCCAGTACGCCCTCTCCCGGCTGCTGATCGGGTCGTTGGCCGGCGGACTGGTCCGCTTCGGCGAAGTCATCTTCTGGCTCTCCAACCTCGATTACGAGATCCCGGTCTCCTGGCCCCAACGCTATGTCCTGGCCGGACTCCTGGCCACCGGCCTCGGATTCGCCCTGACCCCTTGGCCCCGGCGCCCCGTCCGGTTGCCCCGGCGGAGTCCGCCCATTCTCTTCGCGGACCGGTATTCGTAAGGAGAAAGGAACCCCATGCGGCGCGGCAAAATCCTTTTGACCTTGAAATCCCCCCACGTGGACCGGCGGGTCCACTTGTTTCTGTTTGGCGTCATGGGAGTCTTTTCCATCCTCGTCTTCCGCCTGTGGAGCATCCAGGTCTACCGGCAGGAATACTATAAACAACGCTTTGCGGGCAACTACATCCGCGAACTCCCCATCCAAAGCAAACGGGGGATGATTCTGGACCGCAACGGCCGCATCCTGGCCGAGGATATCAACTATTGGGATGTCTGGATTCCCATCAAAGGACGCAAGGAACGCACGGTCACGCCCGATGTCAAACAATCGTTGACCTTGCTGTCCCAAATTCTCGAGATCCCCTACGCCACCCTCGAAAGCCGGTATCTCAAAAACCGCCGCGATCCCAATTACAAACATCTGCGGGTCAAAATCGCCGAACGGGTGCCTTTCGAAAAATATGTGGCCCTCGAGACGCGGCTCATCGAGTTCCCCGAAACCGCCATGGTCTTCCCGGTGGCCGTGCCCATGCGGCATTACCGCTTCGGCCCGGTGGCCGCTCATATCCTGGGCTACACCGGGGAAATCTCCGAACGCGAACTGGCCAACCCCCAATTCGCGGACTACCGGCTGGGCAGCTACGTCGGGAAGGCCGGCGTGGAAAAACAGTACGAGGAATATCTCCACGGCAAGGAAGGCATCCTCCGCGTCCAGGTGGATACCAACGAAATCCAAAAAGGACCGCCCATCGAGGTGGAACCCGCGGTTCCCGGCAACAACATCGTGCTCTCCATCGATTACGATTTGCAAGTGGCGGCCGAGCAGATCCTGGGCGCCTCCCACGGGGTGATCATCGTGGCCGATCCCCGCGACAACTCCATCCTGGCCATGGCCTCCAGCCCCCGCTACAATCCCAACCTGCTGCGCGCCAACCTGGGAAATTACATCCTCGATCCCGGACGCCCCATGCTGCACCGCGCCATCGCCGGCTTCTACCCGCCCGGGTCGGTCTTCAAGATTTTCGAAGTCCTGGCCCTTTTGGAAGAATTGAAACTATCCCCCATGGCCACCGAGTATTGCCCCGGCGTGTTCCGCCGCTGGGGACGTCCCTGGAAATGCCATAAACCCTCCGGGCATGGCCGGGTGAACATGTTCGACGCCGTCCGGCTCTCCTGCGATGTCTACTTCTACAACAAGGTGGGCATTCAACTCGGCAACTCCCGCCTCCACAAATGGGCCACCGAGTTCGGGCTGACCACCAAAACCGATATCGACCTGCCCGAAGAACCGCCCGCCCGCGTCTTCCCCACCCCCGCTTCCGTCCCCCGGTGGACCCAAGGCGAAATGATTAACTTATCCATCGGGCAAGGCCGGATGCTGTTTACCCCCCTCCAGATCAGCACCGGCGTCTGCGCCATCGCCAACCGCGGCACCGTGTACAAACCCCGCGTCGCCCAGAAAGTCATCGCGCCCGACGGAAAAATTATCAAAACCTTCGATCCGGCGGTGACGGGAGTCATCCGGGCTTCCACCAAAAGCTGGGATGTGATCCACCGCGCGATGTGGGAAGTGGTCAACACCCCTTCCGGCACCGGACGGCGGATCGTGGATCCGGAGAGCAACTTCATTATGGCCGGCAAAACCGGCACCGCGCAGATCCCCCCCCATGATTCCCATGCCTGGTTCGTTTGTTACGGACCGTTCGACAATCCGGAAATCGTGGTGACCGTGCTCGTCGAGCACAGCGGGCACGGAGGCGAAGTCGCCTCCCCCCTCGCCAAAAAAATCGTGGATGTGTATCTCGGCCGTGTTAAACTGGAAGAATTGGTATGACATCGATTTTCTCACCCTGGGACTGGCATTGGCCTTGATCGCCTTCGGGGTGGCCGTGCTGGCGGGAGCCACCTGGAACGAGGAGGTCGGCTCCCTCTGGGAAACCCGCTGGTTTCTTCAGGCCCAATGGGCGGTCCTGGGACTTGGGGGCGCGGCCGCCGTCCTGGTGGTGGATTACCGCCTCCTGATCCGTTACGCCTGGTTCTTCTACGCTCTGGGCCTCATCGGCCTGCTGCTGTGCTTCGTCCCGGGATTGGGCCATTTCACCCACGGCGCGTATTCCTGGGTGAAGATCGGCCCGCTCCCCCAAATCCAGACCTCGGAATTCGCGAAACTCACCACCATCTTGCTCCTGGCCAAGATCCTCGCGGCCCGCAAGGAACAATGGCACGGCCTGGCCGATGTCCTCCGCCCCCTGGTCATCGGCGCGGTTCCCGCCCTCCTGGTGTTGAAACAACCCGATCTCGGCACCGCCGTGGTCTTCGGGCCCATTACCCTGCTGATGATGTTCATCGCGGGATTGCCTTACCCCTACTTGATCCTCATCCTCTCGCCCGCCCTGGGCCTGTTGGGCATCAGCCACGACCTGGTGTACATCCTGGTATGGATCGGCTTGATGGCCGGACTCCTCATTCTCGCGGTGGTGAAAAAAGTCCCGTGGACGGTGTGGCTGCCGTTTCTGCTCGTGACCGTCAGCGCCTACGCCGTGGTCTATCAGCATGGCGAAAAAATCTGGAATGACATCGATGATTACAAAAAACGGCGCATCACGGGTTTCCTCTACCCCGATCTGGATCTCAAACACTCCAACTGGAACATCTACCAATCCAAAATCGCGCTCGGCTCCGGCGGATTCTGGGGCAAAGGGTTCGGCAACAGCATCCAGAGCCAATACGGGTTTCTCCCCGAGTTTCAGCATGATTTCGTCTTCCCCGTGGTGGGCGAACAAAAAGGCTTTCTGGGCGCGTCCCTCCTGCTGGCACTCTTCTTTTTGCTGCTGATGCGGGGTCTGGATACGGCGGTCACCGCCAAAACGCTGCAAGGGGCGCTGATCGCCTCCGGCGTGGTTGCTCTCTATTTTTCCCATATTACAATCAATGTGGGGATGGTGACCGGCCTCATGCCGGTCACCGGGCTGCCGCTGACGTTTATCTCCTACGGCGGATCCTTCATGCTGGCGAGCTTGATCGGGATCGGGCTCCTCATGAATGTCCGCTTGCGCTCCGCGGCTGGCTTGATGGACGAGACCTTCCGGGCCGGCCGCCCGCAGATGGAACTCCCCAAGCCGATCCCCGATGACTTCTAATCCTTCCTGGAAAACGGTGCGTGGAATGAAAAGGGAACCGGGCGCGAACCCGATTTATGCCGATGAAAGCCGCCTCGCCGAGTCGCTGCGCCGCGCCGGCCTGGCCCTCACGCCGGACGAGGCCTTGCAAATCAAGAACCGCCTGGGCCGCGTTCCGACTCTGGCCGAATTGTTCGTCTTCGACATCGAATGGAGCGAGCACTGCTCGTACAAGAGCAGCAAGCACCTCCTCAAAAAATACCTCCCCGTCACCGGCCGCCAGGTCATCCAAGGGCCGGAAGAAGACGCCGGCATCGTCTTCTTCACCGAACACCACGGCCACCGGTACGGGTTGGTCATCGCCCACGAAAGCCACAACCACCCCTCCCAGGTCTTGCCTTTCGAGGGCGCGGCGACCGGCATCGGCGGCATCGTCCGCGACGTCGATTGCATGGGCGCGTCCGTGATCGGCGTGGCCGATCCCCTGCGGTTCGGCGATCCCCGCGGCCGCTTCCCCGAGCGCGTGCGAGCGATTGCCGAAGGCGTGGTGGACGGCATCCGCGGCTACGGCAACGCGCTCGGCGTGCCCAACCTGGGCGGCGACACGGTCTACCACGAAGGCTACGACGACAACTGCCTGGTCAACGTGGTCGCCTTGGGCCTCCTGCGGGAGGAAGAAATCATCCACAGCCGGGTTCCTGAAGGCGGCGCGGGGTACGACCTGATCCTCCTCGGCAAACCCACCGACCGCTCGGGATTCGGAGGCGCGTCGTTCGCGTCCGGAACCTTGGATCAGGAAGACGAAGAAGAAAACAAAGGCGCGGTGCAAATTCCGGATCCGTTTCTGAAAAACATCCTGATCCACTACAAGGCCTCCCACGCGGTGCGGCAACGGGCGCGGGAACAGGGGATCCCCATCGGCCTCAAGGACCTGGGCGCCGGGGGCATCGCCTGCTGCGCCTCGGAAATGGGCGCCGGCGGCGGGTTCGGCGTCGAACTGCACCTCGACCAGGTCCACACCGCCGAAGACCACCTGCCCCCCGAGGTCATCCTCTGCGCCGAAACGCAAGAACGCTTCCTCCTGTGCGTGCCCCCCTCCTTCACCCCGGAGGTCTTGCGCATCTACAACGAGGATTGGCAACTCCCCGCGATCTGCTCGGGCGCGGGCGCCCATGTGATCGGCCGGGTGATCGAAGAACCGGTGATGCGGGCTTATCATCAAGGCCGGTTGGTGGTCGATTTGCCCATTGATCTCGTGGTCGAAGGCATCCGCTACGACCGCCCCGCCCGCGCCCCGCAACCCGGATTCCACGAACCGGACCTCGACCCGCCGGACGATCTCGCGGCTTTTTTCCTGGATTTTCTCGCCCGCCCCAACGTGGCGTCCAAAGAGCGCGTCTACCGGCATTACGACACCGAGGTCCAGGGCTGCGCCGTCATCCGCCCCGGCGAGGCCGACGCGTCAGTCCTCGCCCCCCTCGACGGCTGCCGCGCGGGTGTGGCCCTCACCGTGGACGGCAATCCCCTCTACGGCCTGATCTCCCCCTTCTGGGGCGGCGCCACCGCCGTGGCCGAGGCCATGCGCAACGTGGCCGCGGTCGGCGCGGTGCCTTGGGCGATGACCGATTGCCTCAATTACGGCAATCCCGAAATCCCCGAAGATTTTTGGGCCTTGGAAGAAGGCATCAAGGGCATCTCCGAAGCCGCGCGCAGCCTTTATCATCCCAAAGGCGGCAAAGAACCGGTCCCGTTCGTCTCCGGCAATGTGTCCTTGTACAACCAATCCGCCAGCGGCCGCTCCATCCCCCCCTCCCCCATTATCTGCTGCCTGGGGCTTCTCCCCGACGCCTCGCGCGCCGTCACCATGGAAATCAAACAGCCCAGCAGTCTCGTGGTGCTGGCCGGAGAACGGTTCAACGAATTGGGCGGCTCTGAATATTACCAGGCGCGGAATGCCGGCCTGGGCGCGAACGTCCCCGTAGTGCGCTACGCCCTGGAACGGGGCCTCATCTACGGGACCGCCACGGCCATCCAGCAAGGATTGGTGCTCTCCGCCCACGATATCTCCAGCGGGGGATTGATCCTCGCCGCCGCCGAAATGCTGCTGGCCGCGGGACCGCATCAAACCACCGGACTCGAACTGCGCCTGGCGGAACTGAATTCGGACCTGCGGGAAGACGTGCTCCTCTTCTCGGAATCCAGCGGCATGCTGCTGGAAATCGACCCCAACCGCCTGGGACCCCTCCGCGCGTTGTTCGCCGAATTCGGATTGCCACTCTACCCGGTCGGCAAAACCACCGCCGATGGCCATCTCACCATACTCGATAAGCAGCACCGGCCGGCCATGCGCCTGGCCGTGGCCTCCATGCGGGAAGCGTGGCGGGGAACATTCGGATTGACAATCGCGAGTTGAATCGCTGGAGCGGACTGGAATCCCACCCGGCCTGACTTCGCCAAAATCCGCCGGGATAACCATAGAACTAGAGCATCAAGCCCATCCCAGCACCGCGGCGGCCGCCTCGAGAACCCGGGCGTGGATGCGGCCATTGGTGGCCACGATCCCGGTGTTGGCGGCCAGCGTGCGGCCGCGGCTGAAGTCGAGGGGATCGCCGCGCAGGCCGGTAATCTCGCCCCCCGCTTCCTTAAGGATGATCCACCCGGCGGCGTGATCCCAGATTTTCTCCTGGTAATCCGCCCGGGTGGGCAAGCGGAGATAAATGGAGGCGTCCGCGCGCGCCACGGCCGCGTATTTGCACTGACTGTCCAGGCGTAACGGAGGAATGACGATGCCCAGACGCTCACTGATGCGGCGGGCGTCCTCATGAGACGAATGGGCGGATTCCACCGGTTCGCAAACCACCACCCCCGCGGGATCTTCCACATCCGAGACCTGAATGGGTTTTTCCCAGCCCTCCTCCAAACTCCGCATCACGGCGCCCTCCCCCCGGACGGCCACAAACAAAAATCCACGTTCGGCTTCGGGTTCCAGCCAGTGGAGCGGATAATTGGGACATCCCAGAATGCCCAACACAACCTGGCCCTCTTCCACCAGGGCCAGGGAAACCGCGTATTGTTCCCGGCGGAGAAAGCCCTGCGTCCCATCAATGGGATCGATCACCCAAAACCGGCCCTGCGGGCCGCCCGGGTGTTTCCCTGATTCGAGCGCGGCGAGGATTTTGTCCTTTCCCACGCGCCCGTGGACGAACTGGACTGAATGGACAATCCGCTCGGTCAGGAGTTCATCGCCCCGTTCCAGCAAGTCCGCCGCGCTCTCCTCGGCGGCCAGGGGATCCCCGGGAAAGGCTTTCTGCAGGGCCAGGCTGATGACGGCCTGGGAACTGAAATCGGCGGCGGTGACCGGCGAGCGGTCGGCTTTAATCACGGTTTCCGAGGATACCAGTTGCGATTGCACGAGCTGGCAAACCCGGCACGCGCGGCTTACGGCCTCGATCCCCGTCTTTCGTTCGTGATCGTAATCCCCCATGTCTCCTCTATGCCACTGGGTATGCGGCCTGCCGTTGGGTTTTTAACTTGGCATGCGTTTCCCGCAAAATGCGTTCGGTAGTTTCCCAACCGATACAGGCGTCGGTAATGGATATGCCGTATTGGAGCTGAGACAAATCCTTGGGAATGGGCTGATTCCCCTCGAATAGATTGCTTTCCAGCATGATGCCGAAAAGGTGCTCGTTGCCTTCCAGCCGCTGGGCGATCACGTCGGTCAGCACCACTTCCTGCCGCCGGTAATCCTTCCCCGAATTGGCATGGCTGCAATCGACCATGATGTAAGCGGGCAGATTCGCCGCCTCGAGACAGGCCACGGTTCTCTGGATGTCCTCCCGGCTGTAGTTGGGCTGATTCCGGCCCCCCCGCAGGATGATATGACCCCACACATTGCCGCTGGTCTTGACGATAGCGGTCTGCCCCTCCTGGTCCACTCCCAAAAAACTGTGCGGCGCGCGGGACGAACACATGGCGTCTATGGCCAACTGCAAATTCCCGTCCGTGTTGTTCTTGAATCCGATGGGCATGGAAAGGCCGCTGGACATCTCGCGGTGCGTCTGCGATTCAATGGTCCGTGCCCCGATGGCCGCCCAACTCACCAGGTCATCGAGGTACTGCGGCACGATCGGGTCAAGAAACTCCGTGGCCGCGGGCAAGCCCATATCCACGATTTTGAGCATGATTTCCCGGGCTTTGCGGGTTCCGTGTTCCATATTGTCCGAACCGTTCAGGTAAGGATCATAGATAAGGCCTTTCCAGCCGATAGTGGTGCGGGGCTTTTCAAAATAAACCCGCATGACAATGTGCATCTGATCGATCAGCTCGGCGCGCAGGGCGGCCAGGCGGGCGGCATATTCGTACGCGGCCTTTTCATCGTGAATCGAGCAGGGGCCGACTATGGCCAGCAGGCGTTTGTCTTTGCCCCGCAACATCCGCTTGATGGTGTTGCGTCCCTCCAGGACCGTCTCCGCCGCGGTATCGGTGATCGGAATTTCTTCCTTCATCCGCCGGGGAGATATCAGCGGCTGAAATTCCAGTACATGCAGGTCTTGCATCTGTTTCATGGCAAACATCTTCCTGTTCGAACGGGATTCCATCCTCCTAATCGTATCGCCCATCCGGTATACCATCAATTGACACACGGCTTTTGGTTCAGAAGCCTTCCCCCTCCAATCCGGCGGAAAAATAACGAGGCAATGACGCCGGGGACGCGTTCAAGGGGCGGATGGCCTCCCGCGCCTCGAAGACGATCCCGTGAACCACCGTGAACCACACTTCGCCGCGCAACGCTTCATCCCGGTAGGCCGTGTGATATTCGGCATCCTGCAGCCACTCGCGCAACCGCGCTTCATCGGCCCGGTACGGCGTATCGGGATGAAACACCACCAAGTTGGCCATGGCCCCGCCGCGCATGGTTCCCACCGGATAGGGAAACGCCCGGTACTGGGCCATATACCGGGCCGGAACGATGGCGGCCAGCCAGTCAATGTCGGCCCATGTGTATCCCGCATGGTGAACCAGATGCGCGTGCACTTGATGCGTGTGCTCCACAATCCGGGTCCCGGGGCTGCCCGGGAATCCATCAGGCCGGAACGCCTTGGCCTGCCGCGGATGCGGGGCGTGATCGGAACCCAAAAACGTCCACGGATCGCGGCGGCGGGCCTGGTCCCGCGTCAGTTCGATCAGGGCGGCCTGGTCCAATGCGGAGGGAAGCGCCGGCCGCCGGTAATTGATCATCCGCGTGGGACGGCTTGCGAGCATGTCACGGTTGAAATACAGGTAATCCAGCCCGATTTCCGCCGGCAACTCCATCGCGGACGCGTCCCGTTCGGATAGGACCATCTGCAAGGCCTCCCCGGTCGGAATATGGCGGGTCAGGAGGCGGCGCAGACCGGCTTCCCGGGCCCAAGCGATGATTTCCCGCTGCGCGGCGAGCACCGTATCCCCATCATAATACAGGGGGTGCAAAAGATAATCGGGCGGCCGCACCCGTTGCCGGAACGCGGCGATACTCTCATCCGGACGCTCGCGGTCGTTGTGGTACGAGAGCATTCCCCCCCGGCGCGCCAGATACATCTCTTTTCTTTGATCGGCGGATGCCTCCGGTCCGCCGTACGTGCTCACAAAATCCTTCTCCTCCTGCCCGGGAATGGGCGGGACGCCCGGTTCGAGGCGGGGCCAGACATGCGTAAAGATCCACGCCTGTTTTTGATACCACGCCCAGGTGGCGCGCCAACGCTCTTGACCCACCGGGGCCCAGGGGGTATTGCCCATCGCCCCCGCCAGCCAGACTCCACCCCGTAAGGCCGCCAGCGAGCCGCGCCGGACATCATAAGCACGATTGGCCTGTTGGATCTGAACCACCAGGTCTTCATACGTCTGGGCGGCCGGATGCCACGGATCCGCCTCGAACATCTCCGGCGTGGGTATCCAACTTTCCCGGAAATGCACATGCGGATCGGCCCGCGCCAAGGCGATGTGAACCTCCTCCGGCAGGTCGATATCGGCTCCCGGATGCCGGCCGGGCTGGATTTCCAGCGGCTCGCCCGGAGCGCACCGGACTTGGGCGGGGATGATTTCTCCCTCATCCAAGTGAAGATGGTGGGTTTGAAAAACAACCGTGGATTTCATACAAAAATTCGCTTTGCCGGATTGAATTAAATTGTAACGGATTGATGGCTCATCCGGCAAGTGCGTTTTTTTCGCGTATTTTTTCAGATCGCCGGATTGCATCACTTCAAAATGATTGTAAAAATCACCCCTGAACGATACTCCTCCGTAGGGTGGACGCAAAGCGGAGCATCGCCCACCGATAATAGGGGGGCTCCAAGCGCCGCGTAGCCCGCCAACAAATTTTCCCTCTCTCTGGAAGAGGGCCGGGATGAGGAAAATCCCTCTCTTCCCGCTTCCACTTCTCGAATAACGCATTCCTCCCTCCTCCCCAAGCGCCCCTTTCAAGGGGCCGCCGTATAGCAGCCCAGGGTTTCAACCCTGGGCTCGAATGGGCCTCGAACCCTGGGCGAATCAACATGATTACCGCCTTATCTATGATGATGTCGAACAGGGTTTCAACCCTGGGCTCGAA
>ERZ795060.1850-NODE-1850-length-23289-cov-6.776104_pt1 | contig 23289 bp, 18 predicted proteins | sample MGYA00375144_ERZ795060 | MGnify/ENA primary metagenome ERZ795060 (study PRJEB30189, sample SAMN05720157) | activated sludge metagenome | isolation source: anaerobic digester from wastewater treatment plant | place: Japan | collected 2015-05-15 ...
CGGAGCGGAAAGTTCGAGGGCGTCTTCGTCTTCCTTGCCTTTAGCCTCGAAAACGAACGTGGCCGTGGGGGAAGCGGCGTTGACCGTGAGGCTCCACAGTTCGCGGGCCACGGCGCCGGCGGCCGCCTGGGTGGTCTTGGTATCCGGCTCTTGCAGGGCCACGCCGCCGCTGACTGACAGCCGGGTCTGGATTTCGGGCAGATTTTCCGAGGTTAGGTTGTTGACCTGGGTGGAGATCTGCGCTTCATCCCGTTCCAGGAAGAAACGGGGTAACGCCAACCGCGCCACCAGTTCCTTGGTCACCTGGGTGGAGGACTTGGTCCAGCCGACCTCGGTGTTTTTGGTGTGGGCGCGGGAAGTAAGCCGCCAGGTGGTCAGGTTGTCCGGGTAATACACCTCCACCGTGGCTTCCCCTTGTTCATTGGTGTGAATATCGGCGATCCAAAGGGCCGTGTCACGGAAATCCTTGCGGACATCTCCTTGGATTCCCTTGTTCGCCCCCCCGTAGTAATTGACCGGGTACGAAAAACTGGTGGTGACCCAATTGGCCTGCTTGTCATAAAACATCTGGTGAATATCGGGCGTATGATCGCGCCGGATGGCGAAGATGGCTTCATCCACCACCGCCAGACTGACTTCGGCGGGAACAGGACTGCCGTCTGGCAGAGTTGTTTTGATGGCCACCTGGCCGGTTTCGCGTGGTTTGTAGACGGCCCGGTCGGATTTCAGTTCGACTTTCAATTCTCCCCGTTGTTCGGGGACATTCAGGACATATTGCCGGGTGGAGAGATTGACTCCCCGCGGCATGAAGAGGCCGATATAGACATTGGGCGCGTATTCCGGGAGAACGGGGATCGAGATTTTGGTGGTCTTCCCCGAAGGCCAGATCACCCGGTGCGACAGGATATCGCGCGCCTCGATGGTCAGAATCACCGGATTTTCAGGGTATTGCGTGTTGATCAACAGAGCGGCTTCTTCTCCGGGCTGGTAGGATTTTTTGTCCAGGATGCCTTCGAGCATGGGGTATTCAAAGTCAAAACTCCCCGATCCATCCACCATCCGCCAGAGACGCGTGGCGGTGGTGATTTCGTTGCCTTTCTCGTCTGTCCCGCGGATTTCCACTTCGATGCGTCCGCTGATCTTCGTGTCCGGCAGCCATTCCACGCGGACTTCTCCCTCCGCGTTCGTGGCGACTTGGAAACTGGCCTGGGGCATGGAAGGCCGGATGTAGGAGCGCTGCACGGGATTCCACACTTCTTGGACAAAATCCACGGTCAGAGCCACGGAAACCGGCTGCCCGTCGTGGGTCAGGGTTTGCACGTCGACCGCCAGCGGGGTGTCGCGGTCGAACAGGTTCCGCGCCGGCACGGCGAGTATGTAAAACATCCCTACACCCACCGGCACCGCCTCGCTGGTGGTCACCCGGCGGCCCGAGGCTTCCTGCACCTCCACTTCGATGGTCACGCGGCGGTCGGTGGAACCACGGGGAGGAACGTATTCCACCCGCGCCATGCCCTCCGCGTCGGTTCGGGTTTCCCCGCTGGCGAGAAAGCGGGAATAGGAGGTGGGGAATTCCCGGACTCCGCCGCCGGTGGCCTGGGTCTCATAAAACCGGTAGCGGACCTCCGCGTTGGGCACCGCCCCGCCGAAATAGTATTCCGCCTTTATGGCGAAACTCAAAATCTCGCCGTTGATGTAAAACGGCTTGGCCGGTTCCACTTTTACGAGAAACTCCGGCTTGCGGTACTCTTCCACGTAGAACTGGATCGCCTTTTGGGGACCATCTCCGATCCCTGCCGAGAGGGTGTAGCTGCCAAGGGGGGTGTCTTTCGGCAATTCCAACGAGCCGTTCAATGAACCCCATTCGGTGAGTGTCAACTCCTCGGTATGAATCACCTCCCCCTCGGGATTGGTTACTACAATCCGGGCTTGTTCCCCCGCGGGAATGGAGTAATTCCGGTTTTCTTCCTTATCTCTGAAAATCGCCTTGAAATACACGGTCTGCCCGGGGCGGTACACCGGCCGGTCGGTGTAGGGATAGATGGTCTGCTTTTCGAACGCGATCTGCCCGCTTTTGTAGATCGGTGATATGGCAAAATGACCGTCGGGGGAAAGGGCCAAGACGTCGCCCGATGAAAAGGGCATTTCCTGCTTCAATACCAGAATCCCCTGCTCGTTGGTTTCTCCGCTCCACGCGATGGCGGCTTCGTTGGTGTTCAGGAGAATCTGGGTCCAGCCGGGGGTTTGGTGGAGGTCGAAGGGGCGGGGCTGGATTTTGATTTGGGCCCCGCGCACCGGCATGTTGGTCTTGAGATGCGTGGCGTACACGAAGGTGCTGTTTTCACCCCGTTTCACGATGATGCCCAGTTCGGTCACGAAAAACAAAACGCGGTGTTCCACCTGCTCGCGGGAGCTATGCGCCCGCAGGATATACGCTCCGTGCGGCAGGCGGCCGGGCGCTTTCACATCCTTATCAATCCAGATGTAGGGGTTGGTGAATTTGACTTCTTCCGTCCATTGCAAGACGGTGTTGAAAGGAGACAGGTCTCCCTGTTGCAGCAAGGCCCGGACGCCGGTTGGCTCTTGCAGGAACACGGGGATGGGAATGTTATGAATGTCGCATTCATACTGCCCGACACGGAAGGTGCGCATTTGGAAAACCAGATCTTGATCGGGCAGAAACACATCGCGTTGCAGGCTGATGGAGATGGAAGGCGGCAACGGCTGCAGACCGATCCCCAGGCCGGTCCGGTCTTCTCCTTCTTTTAAAGAGATGACTTCCGGCGAAGTGTACGGCCGGAAGCCGGCGGGATTGGATTGCAGTTGATACGTTCCCGGAAGCAAGCCGGGGATGGTGAAAAAGCCGTTCGCGTCACTGGTTCCCATCTGCTGAGACGCGCCCCGCGCGGCGATTTCGATATCCCGTAAAGGAGTATCGCTGTCCCCCAGCCGGATCACGCCGCTGAGGCTCGCCGGACGGTAGAGCTTGATGGTGTAGGTTTTTTCCTCCCCTGGCTGAGGGCGGATCCCCACGACCCGTTCTCCAATGTATCCGCCGAGCGAGATATCCAGGGAATAAATGTTGGGGGGCAAAGCCGGGAACGTGAATTCGCCCTTTTCATCGGTGAACAGGGATTGCTCATATTGAATCATGCTGAAATTGCCGCCTTGAAAGGACAGCTTCACCTGGGCGTTGTTCACCGGCGTGGATCCGTCGCTAAGAACGACCTGTCCCCGGATGGTGGCCCCCCGGATAAGCGGGATGTTCAAGTCAATGGCGTTCTGGTTCTCGGGGAACCGCCACCGGTTCATCTCGTAGGTGCAATACCCCTCCTTCACCACCGCCAAATCATAGGGAATGTTGGAACGGACATCCGTGAACGAAAACCGGCCGTCCGCGTTGGTGGTCGTCACGAAATATCCGGTGCCATAATTGGAGTTGGTCAGTTCGACCTTGGCGCCCGCGACGGGCTGCTGGGCGGTTTCATCGATGACCGTCCCCGAGATGGTGACGGAAGCGGCATGCGAACCAGCCCCGGCCATAGTCAACAACACCAACGAGGACCACCAAACGAGAGCGGGAAACGAGCGGCGGGCAAACATGGAATTTCCTCCAATTGGGCAAGAATGGTCTTGATCCTGGAATCGATCAGGAATTCAATCGGCTTTTTTCTTGTTTTTTCTGCCCTTCGTATCCCCAGTGGGTGTTTGATCCTCTGCGGCTAAGATGGGTTTCCAAGGTTCGCTCAACACCACCACCGGAAACGCGGCGTACACAACCGTTTCGTCCTTGGATTTCTGAATCTGCCGGTGAAGAAACGCGAGGCCCCAGGACAAGGTTTTGGCTTCTCCCGGCAGCAAGACGGCTTCCCGGCCATGGCAGCGGGCGATGAGTCCCTCCCGCCAGATATCGGCGTCCGCGGGATTCTCCAGGTGCCGCGCCGCGCCCGCGAAGGTGACCACGAAACGCAAATCGTCCAGCTCGTAGGGATCGAGGGGGGGATGGCGGGGATCTTCCGTCACGAGCCGCCGGCATTGATGGATAATCTCATCCCGCAAGGTAGGACCGGCGGGCGAGAAGGTTCCCACACAGGATCGAACTTGTTTTCCCTTCATGGCCGTGACAAACACCCCCACAGGTTGTTTCAACCAGGGGAAGTGGCAATCCGAAGCCGGAAGCGGTTCTCCCGACGCCACCGCCTGCACGGTTTGCCGGATAAAAGCCAGGAACGCGGGGCCTTCCGGGCTCTTTGCCCAGTCGGTGTATTCCTTGAGCGTTTCGTCGGCACTGAGAGCAGGAGCCGCTGGAACCACGGCTGTGGCCCCGGTGGCCGGTAGCGCCGCGGCCATGATGAAGAGCAGGCCGGAGAAAAGCCGTAAGCGGTTCATGATTCCCGGGGTGGTTGAATGATCCGGGCCGGATAAAAGTCGGTGTGGATCAGCTGCCGCGCTATGGTTTTCCCTTCCTTGAGTCGGACCCGGTAGAGTTTGATCTCAATAGCCGGTTCGGATTCTTCTTCGGGGTGGGGACTGGGAGATTCCACGATTTCGGTTTCCAGCCGCAGTTCTTCAGGAAGAGGCTGTTCACCATAGATTTGAAATGTCAATGTGGAATCGGAGACCCGGCCGATGATCTGAATGCTGCCCGGGGAATTGTTCTTGAAGCGGAAATCCTTCGTCCCCCAACTGATGGTGGCGTCCATGCCAAGAGGGAGATAATTGACCGGCGTGTAATGGCGGTGCCGTTCCAAAATCGTCAAATCCGAAAGCAACACGGCGTTGAACAATGTGGAAGAAACCTGGCAGATCCCGCCGCCGATCACCGGCCGCAGCGCCTCATGTACAATCGCGGGGGCAGGTAAAAATCCAGTGGCCCGTGTGCGCGGCCCCACGGTTTGATTGTAGGAAAACGATTCACCCGGCTGGAGCACTCGTCCTGAAATTTTCTCGACGGCGGCGCGGATATTTTGAATCCGCTCGGGCGTGCTTCCCGCCAGCGGGGAGGAACAACTGCCCAGCAGGCAGGGCAGTTGGATTTCCGCCGCGGCGCCAGCCAGAGGAAACCACACCATCAGGAACACCCATCCCCGCCCTCGTATCCGGTTCATGCCTGCCATCCCTTTGGATTGGTCTATGATCCTAGAGACGAACATTCCCAGCCTCTTATTCATCCCGCGTTTCGGGGATCTCATCGTCTTCACCCGATTTGGGAATGTTTAGTTTCACCAAGAGGCGGAAATCCATTTGGTCCAGCAAATGGTTCAAGGTTTCACTTTCCACGATCCAGTTCGAATCCGTCCCCCGGGGCAGATTCCGCTTTCGCAACAACTGTTCGACCCGGTCCTGAAAAAGGAGATCCGCTTTTTGATACCGGCGGTAGGCCTCGGTTTTCAGGCGCACCTCGGGCCGTTGATCATATCCCCGCGCATAAGCCAGCTGGATCAGAGCCCGCTGATACTCCGCGTGAGACTCGGTGACATCTCCGGCCAGACCGGGCGGCAAACCGACAGCTTCATAACGGTGAATGATCCGCTTGTTTTCTTCCAGGATAGACCGGATTTTGGATTTGCATTCTTCGAAGGGAATCAAGCCTTCCGGTTGCGCGTCCAGCAGTTGAATGAAATGCGTGGTCTGTCCGACGGTGACCGGGCCGGTGATTTCATTCACGTCCAACGCCCACAAGGCTTGATCGAACGCTTTATGCAACGCGCCCCGCCGTACCCAACCCAGCATTCCCGCCCGGTTCCCGCCGGTAGTGTATTCTTCCCCCACCATTTGAAAGTCTTCTCCCCGGCGTAAACGTTCCAGGATGGTTTCCGCCGGAGGTGGCGCGGATTCCCCGGGCGACTCTTCCCCCGGCTCCCCGGACAACATGATATAGCGCGCCAGGCGTTTGCCCTCGCGATGGAACAAATCGGGATTGTCCACGTAGTAGGCCAACATCTCCTCCGGGGTTACCGCCGGGGAAAAACGGGATAGTTCATCTTCCAAAACCTCGGCCATGATTTCTTCGCGGTATTGTTGAATCCGGTCCTCCCCGGCCAGGATACGATCGGTGTCGGCGTATCGGTCCAAATACTGAACAATAGCGATGTGCTTGATGATGTTTTGAATCAACAACTGGCCCAGGCTGGATTGCAGCAGCTCCAGGTCTTTCTCCACCAGGCCGATGCCGGTGACATCCTCGGGAGAAAGTTCCAGCGCCTGGAGAATTGCCCGCTCCTCTTTGGGGGGATTTTCCAAGTAGAACCGCAAATCTTCCCGCGTGACCCGGCCGCCGTCGAACAAAGCCAGGACACCGGACCGGACCAAGCGGTCCATCTGCGCCCGCCGGCTGACTTGGTAATATTGACTGTATACAAGCGCCATCAGCACCGGCACGCCGATGAGCCAAAACGACAGGCGGACATGTTTTTTCATCCTAGGATTTCCCGAACCAGCCTTGTGCCCGCCGGATATGGGGCGGTTTCGTTTACCTCTACTGGGCTAGCAGGGGCAAATCTTCCACCCAAGGATTCCGCCGCCAGGCAAAGCGCTTCAATTCACGCAATTGGGCTTCACTCAACAGCCGCCCGTCCGACGGTGCCGTATTCAGTTCCGCCTGGCGGACATTCCGGATACCGGGGATGACGGTATTCACTTCCGGATGGCTGAGCACCCAGCGCAAAGCCAACTCGGCCAGAGGCATTCCCGGCACATTTTGGTTGGCCCATTCCCGGATTTTCTCCACCCGCTGCACTGTGGCCTTCAAGTTGTTTCCGTGAAAATAGATGGAGCGGAAGTCTTCTTCCGGAAACGTTTCGTCCCCCTTGTATTTCCCGGTCAGGGAGCCTTCATCGTACGGCACGCGGATGATGGTCCCCACACCCAATCGCTGGCAAATCGGCAGCAGCGTTTCGCGGGGATGCTGTTCGAACAGGTTGAAAATCAATTGGAGCGTGTCGATCGTGCCCGTGTTTAAGGCCCCGATCACGCATTCCGGGTAACTTTCCGTGGTGGAAATGCCAAACGCCCGGATCTTGCCCTCTTTTTTCAGCGATTCCCCCAGCTCGAAAATTTCATCCACCGTGTTCCAGGTCTCGCACCAAGTGTGCAACTGGTAAATATCAATGCAATCCGTGCCGAGATTCCGCAAACTGGTTTCCACGCCCTCCCGGATGTAATCCAACGGGAAGGTTTGGGTGTAGGGAGTCCAGGAGGGGGGGCTCCAAACCCGGTCCTTCGGGGGCAGTTTGGTGGCGACGTAGATTGGTTCTTTTCGTTCTTTCAAAACTTTCCCGATCAACCGTTCGCTGCGCCCCTCGCCGTACGCCTGCGCGGTGTCGATGAAATTCCCGCCCACGTCCAGGTATTTGTGCAGGGCGGCCAACGATTCCTGATCGTCCTGCGCCCCCCACCAGCCGCCGATGGCCCATGCCCCGAAACCAATCTCCGAAATTTCCCATCCCAATTTGCCCAAACGCCTGGTTTTCATTCGATTCTCCTTCGACTTGTGCGGTTCCCTTTTTCCCTCCGGGCTTCCGGCGGATTGTTCATCATTCTAGGGTTTTTATTGGCTTTTCGGGAGAGGACTCGAGGGAGAGATTTCTCCTATTTCTTGAGTTCCTATTTCTTAAGATTGAATACCGTTACTCCTATCCATGAATCCGCATCGCATCAAAACAGCCATCAAAATCAAAATAAACGTCAAATTCTCATTATAGCAAAAAAACGGCCGCAAAATGGCACCCACCGGTTGAAATCCCCGCATATCATACTTGCGCGAAGCGAAAGATATTACATTTATCGTTATTTCTCCGCTTCCGCCGGCTCCACGATGGATATCGTGGCGGCTTGCGGTGGCGAAGCGGCCGCCGGTGTGGCTTCTTCCAGGGCGGCCGGCGCGGATATTGCGGGAGCGGCGGCGCCTTCTTCTGTGAATTCCACCCGATCCGTCAGCACCTCACGGTGAATCCAGCCTTCGGCTCCAGTCCAGGCCGCGGCCTTAATCCAAGATTCGCCTTCCTTGTCTTCGAGAATTTTCACTTCCAATCCGGGAAGCAGTTCCGCCACGGGGACCGCTTGGTCCTCCGGCTGTTCACGGAGAATGGTTTTTTGCCCGATCAAAACCCGCTCCGCGGCGCTGACGCTTTTCACATCGCGCGCGTAAAACTGGAAAAGACGGTTGTCTTTGGTGATCACGGTGACCACTTCTCGGCCCGCGGATTCCCGCACAATGACCCGCCCCTCGCGCGGCCCCCGGGTAGTTTCCACCAACGCCGCCTTCACGCCGATCGAAAATACGGCCAAAATGAGAACAAGGCATGAGAATCGGAAAAACCTGGTCATCATGTGCACATTACTCCTTCGACGGTTGGTATCGGAGGAATTGGGTGTTTTCAACAGGACAATCTTATAAACCATTTTTCAGCATATTATAAAAATGACCTCTTGGAAATCCAGATTTTTGATTGCGGCATGGCTCACCGTGCCGCTGGTGCTCGCCCTTTCGGGTTGCGCCTCCGGGCCGCGCCGGGACCAGGCTTCGGCCGCTCCGCGGGAAATCCGGGAACAGCCCGCGTCCGAAAAATCCGAGGCGGCCGGCATCACCCCCACCTTGGACGATCTGCGGGGTTTTCTACTTCCCGCCCGCCCGCGCGCCATCCGGTAAGAGGCGGGAACAGAATCGGGGTCCGGTCTTGATGAGATTTTGTACTCATCAACCTAATCTTTCCCATTCCCGCGCAACGAGTGAGGCATTATGGTTTTCTCCATCTCCCATCATTTTCGAAAATGACGGGAACCCGGGGGATTCAACCAAGGTTTCCAGAATCTTAGATGAATACGAGCTGTCCATGACTGAATTGTTTTTGTCTCCCGAGCCGGTTGTGACCTTGGAAAAGCGGTTCCCGTCCGCCTACCAAAATTTTCTTGCCACGGCGCGGACCTGCTATTCTTCCAAGGGCATTATCCATGATGCCGAGATTGGTGAAACCTGGGATTTTTTGGCGAAAAGCCTGTACGCGGCCGGCCATCACACGACACTGCAGCACGCCCATTTTCAATTCACGCTGGAAAACGTTTCCCGCCAGTTTCTCTGGTCGTTTTTGCATAGCCATCCATTCTACAATTCCGAACAGGTCAGTCAGCGGTACGTGGAGGTCCAGCCCGGTAATGTGGTTGTTCCCGCGCTGTCTGGCATGGCCTTGGAGATTTATCAAAACACCCTAGCCTTCCAGATGGAGCGGTATCGCTCGTTGAGTGAACACCTGACCCCCTTGGTCGAAAGCGAATACCACAAACGCTTTCCTGCCCGTTCGCTTCTGGACAAAAAGGTGGTCAAGGATATCCGCAAACGCGCGCAGGAAGCGGCCCGGTACGTCTTGCCGGTGGCCACCTTTGCCTATCTGTATCACACCGTTAGCGGAATCACCTTGCTGCGGTATTACCGTCTTTGCCGCCAGTTCGACGCCCCCAGCGAACAGCGGCTGGTCATCCAAAAAATGGTGCGCTGCTTGTTGGAGGTGGAGCCCAAATTTTGTGAAATCCTCGAAGAACCTCTGGAACTCGAAGCCACACCCGAATGGGAATATTTCACCACCCACCACCAAGGAACAAAGCATACTCGAACATTTATCCAAGAATTTGACGATAGCCTGGAGGGAACCATTTCCCGCCTCATCGATTACAAAATCCACAATGAATCCCTCTTGGCCGCGTCGGTGCGCGAGGTGCTAGGCCTCCCCCAATCCGTCCTCGGCGACGCTGAGGCCATCGCCCTGGTTCTCGATCCCGGAAAGAACCGGTTATTGGGCGAATCGCTCAACGTGACCACGATGTCCAAACTTGCCCGTTGCCTGTTCCACCCCAGTTATTCGTTCCGGAAGAAATTAAGCCATACCGCCGACTCGCAGGACCAACGCCACCGGATGACCCCCGCCTCGCGCCCCATCCTGGCGGCTCACCTCACCGAGGAACCGGATTTCATCACTCCGGAACTGATCCGGCTCGACGAGACCATCCTCCGCGAATACGAAGACACCATGATCCGCGTCTGGGAGGCCGTGAACGCGCTTCGCCGCCGGGGAGTGAAAGAAGAATTCGCCGAATATTTGCTGCCCAACGCGGTAGCCATCCGCTTCACGGAATCGTCCGACTTGCTGAATCTGCGGCACAAGCATGCCATGCGTCTTTGTTATAACGCGCAAGAAGAGATTTGGCGCGCGTCGGTGGACGAAGCGCGCCAAATCGCGGAAGTCAATCCCCAGATCGGCCGGTTTCTGCTTCCTCCCTGCACCTTGCGGCACATGGCCCGCCGGCGGCCCTTCTGTCCGGAGGGAGACCGGTATTGCGGGGAACGGGTCTGGGAATATGAACTCGCGGATTACCGGCGGATCATTTAAGTGGATGAATATTTGGAAAATACAGTGAAACTAAGGCAACGTCTCTCCGCGTATCATGGCTTTAGAACAGATCTACCCATAAGAAAGAAACACGAAACACTCCTACCGGTTCGCCGGGATTACACCCGGACCCGCAATCCCAATTCTCTCAGCTGCGCTTCATCCACGGCCGAGGGGGCGTTTTCCATCACCGCCTGGGCGCGGTTGTTTTTGGGAAACGCCATCACTTCCCGGATGTTCGGCTCGTGCCGCATGAGCATGATCAACCGGTCGAATCCAAAAGCGATGCCGCCGTGAGGGGGAGGGCCGAAACGCAACGCGTCGAGCAGGAAACCGAATTTTTCCTGAGCGGATGCTTCATCGATCCCCAACACCTTGAAAACCCGGCTTTGCGTTTCCCGGTTGTGGATCCGGATGCTGCCGCCACCCAGCTCCACTCCGTTGAGCACCATGTCATACGCCAACGACCGGACCCGGAAGGGATCGCTTTCAAGATAAGGCAGATCCTCAGGATTGGGGGAGGTAAAGGGATGATGGCAGGGGGTGGGAAGGCCGTTCTCATCCTTCTCGAACATGGGGAAATCCACCACCCAGAGGAATTGGTTGTCGTTGGGATCGTAGAGTTTCAACCGGGCGGCGATTTTCAAGCGCAACGATCCCAGGCTGGCGTAAACCACCTTCGGTTCATCGGCCACGAAAAGCAGCAAATCGCCCGGACACGCTTCGAACCGTTCGATGAGCCGGGTCTGCAAAGCCGGCGAGAAAAACTTGGCGATGTTGGATTCCAGCCCATTTTCGGTGACTTTCATCCAGGCCAGCCCCTTGGCTCCGAAGATGGCCGCTTCCGGTCCCAGGTCGTCGATTTCCTTCCGGCTGAAGGAGGCTCCGCCCGGCACGCACAATCCCGAAACTTTCCCCCCGTTTTCCAGAACACTCTGAAAAACTTTGAATTCCGATTCCCGGGCGATGTCACCGATATCCCGCAGCTCCATGCCGAACCGGATGTCCGGCCGGTCGGAACCAAAGCGTTCCATGGCGTCGGCATAGGTTAACCGGGGGAAGGGGACCGGAACGTCCACATCCAACAGTTCGCGGTACAGGGTCTGGATCATCCCTTCCATGATGGGATAGATGTCCTCGGGGGTGATGAAGGACATTTCTACATCGATTTGGGTGAATTCCGGTTGGCGGTCGGCGCGGTTGTCTTCATCACGGAAGCACCGGACAATCTGGAAATAACGGTCCAGGCCGCCGATCATGCAAATCTGCTTGTAGATCTGGGGGGATTGGGGCAAGGCATAAAATTCGCCCGGTGAGATCCGGCTGGGAACTAAAAAGTCACGCGCGCCTTCCGGCGTGGATTTACTCAAGAATGGCGTTTCTACCTCGACGAATCCATGTTGAGCGAAATAATTCCGGACCACCTGGTAGCACCGGCTTCGGAACAGCAGGGATTCGCGCAGACTGGGGCGGCGCATATCCAAGTAGCGGTATTTGAGGCGGATATCCTCACCAGCCTCCAAGTGATCGTCGATAGGAAACGGCGGCGTTTCCGATTCGCTATAGATCATTAAATGATCGGCGACGACTTCAACTTCCCCGGTGGCCATTTTGGGATTCACGGTTCCTTCCGGCCGCATCCGGACGGTTCCGGTTATCGCAATGCAATATTCACTGCGCAGGTCATTGGCCCGGTCGTGCAGTTCCTGATCCACCTGAGGATCAAAAACCAGCTGGCAATGACCGGTACGGTCGCGCAGATCGATAAAAATCACCCCGCCGTGATCGCGCCAGTGCCAAACCCAGCCGCATAAGGTCACCCGCTGACCGGCGTGTTCCGGCCGCAAATCGCCACAATAATGGGTCCGTTTGAGTATCATGGTTAACCGTATGTCCCAAGGGGAGAGTATATCGTATTAAATCAAGTACTATATCTCGTTTCAGCGTTAAGACGAAGCCGCAAACGGATCAAGAGAAAACGATTCGGCAATCCCGAATTCACCCAAACCGGCCAGACTAATGGTATACGCGTCCTGGCCAAGTTGGCACAGTGGAAAGAAGCAAGTACACCTTATTCACAAAAAAATTCAAACAATACAGGCTTATCCGGCAAGTGAGTTCTTTTCGAGTATTTCTTTAAATCGTTGGTTCGCGTCTTGTCAAAATGACCGATAAAAACCCTTCTTATAATTTCCTCTCCCACTGGGTGAGGACCGGAGTGAGGGTTTTGTAGAGGCGGATCTGGTTGTCCGCCCTCATCCCGGAGTGAATGGAATCGATTTACCTCATGAGGCTCCCATATCTCCCGATAACTTTTTTTCCTATCCCGAAAGATTGGAAATCTTCGGAAGGGAGGTTGGGGTCTTCTGGCCTGCAAATTGCTGATTATTGTCAGTTTGCTAGATGTTGATTGTGAATTCCCCCACTAGTTGGTATCCAATCCGTGTCATTCTGGCACGTATGAGGATAGGACATGGCCATAATGGCAGATAAGCGCGACTATTATGAAGTACTCGGTGTCAGCCGGAATGCAACCCAAGAGGAAATCAAAAAAGCGTACCGGAAGCTGGCGATGAAATATCATCCGGACCGCAACTCCGGAGATAAAAACGCGGAAGAGAAATTTAAAGAAGCCACCGAGGCATACGAAGTCCTCAGTAATCCGGAAAAACGAAACCGCTATGACCAGTTCGGTCATGCCGGAGTCGGCGGAGGGCACTTCGGCGAAGCGGCATTCCATGATTTTCAAGACCTCTTCGGGGGATTCGGCGACATTTTCGAAGAGATCTTCGGAGGGGGCCGGTCACGAAGACGGTCCGCGACCCGGGCCCGCCGGGGGAACGATCTGCGTTACGATCTGGAAATCACCCTGGAAGAAGCGTACCGGGGCGTGGAAAAACAAATCCAGGTCCCCAAACTGGTCCATTGTGACGCCTGCAACGGCAGCGGATGTGTCCCCGGGTATCATCCCGAATCTTGTCCACAGTGCAATGGTTCGGGGCAGGTCCGCATTGCTCAAGGCTTTTTCAGCATCTCGCGGACCTGCAATCACTGCGGTGGGACAGGGCAGGTCATTAAAAATCCTTGCGTGAAATGTCATGGCAGCGGCCGGGCCAAGAGTTCCAGCCGCGTGACGATCCGCATCCCTCCTGGCGCCATGACCGGTTTGAAATTGAAAGTCGCGGGCGAAGGGGAATCCGGGTATCACGGAGGGCCGCCTGGAGACCTCTATATTGTCCTGAGTGTTCAGGAGCACCCGGTTTTTCAGCGGGACGGCGATGATGTGATCTGCGAAGTCCCTATCTCGTTTCCACAGGCCGCGTTAGGCGCGGAAATCAAAGTGCCCACCTTGAGCGGCACCGTCAACATGAAACTGCCTGCCGGCACCCAAACCGGCAAACTCTTCCGGCTGTCTGGGAAAGGCATGCCCAGCCTGCGGGGATACGGCTACGGGGATCAACTGGTCCGGGTGGTGGTCGAAACTCCGACTCGCTTGACGCCCCGGCAGCGGGAATTGCTGGAGGAATTCGCGGCCATCAGCGGCGAAGAGACCAATCCCCAGACCCAGTCGTTCTTCGAGCGGGTGAAGCAGGTCTTCGGCGGGTGAGGCCAGACCAACAAATAATCGCATAGGGAGTCAAGTCATGAAAAGCGCGTATGAGTTGGCAATGGAGCGGTTGGAAAAAGAATCTCCCTCGGGTCCGCCCCTCAGTGAAGAGCAAAAGAAAGAGTTGGCCGAAATCGATAAGATTTACGAAGCTAAAATCGCGGAACGCAAGATTATGGCCGATCAGGAGTTGCAGAAAAATTATGGCCATTACGAGGCGGTTCTGAAAATCCAGGAAAATCTACGGGAGGACATTCAGAAACTCGAGGAAGAACGGGAAGCCAAAAAGCAGTCGGTCCGGGTATCCGGAAAACAGTAAGAAACGGTAGTAAGATGTGTTCCGGCCGGCGGGCTGCAGTGGTGGCCTTGGCGTTGAAATCCGGGAAGGCCTGGATATTATTCAAAGAATGATCCTCTCTCCGATTGTTTCGAGGGATCGATTCGGGTGAGCTAAATCTGGGGACCAGGTTTGTCTCACCCGAATTTTTTATCGTGAAGAAATAAGGAGGGGGGGCAAAAGCCGGTTTGATAGGAATTAAGTCCAAACTGTATATGGGATTAGTGCCTAGCCATTTACCTTTCATGATCCATTTCTTATCCCTGGATCAGGGGCGGGGGGGATGGGTGATCCCCCTATCCGGTCCGTGCCTCTTTACCAAAGGGCCTAACAGCTATAAATAATCCCATCCCGTCCACATGTCGTAGGCCAGTTCGGGCGAATGGATTCAATGGAACGATAACCTGCCATGCTCTTGGCATGGGGGGGCGTTGGCTCTCGCCGCCTGGCAAGGAGGATTTTTGTGAAAAAATGGTTTCAAGGTGAGTGGGGCCTGATACTGGGCTCGTCCAGCGGTTTCGGGATGGCGGCGGCGCAGGCGTTGGCGGCGCGGGGGATGAATATTTTTGGTGTGCATTTCGACCGGCGCTCGGCCATGGCGGCCATCCATGAGCAGATCGCGGCCATGACCAGCCACGGCGTAGAGGTGGAATTTTTCAATTTCAACGCCGCCGACGAGGAAAAGAGGCAGGCCACCATCAAGGCCATCCAAAAGAAAATGGGAGACGGCGCGGTTCTCCGAACTCTGGTTCATAGTCTGGCCTTCGGTTCCTTGAAATCCTACTTTGCCGAATCCAGCGAGGATGAAATCACCCAGCCACAGATGGAGATGACCCTCGACGTCATGGCCAACAGCCTGGTGTATTGGGCGCGGGATTTACGGCGGGAAAAACTCCTGGGCGAGGGGAGCCGGATTTTTGCCATGACCAGCGCGGGTGGCCAACGGGCTTGGCCCTATTACGGGGCGGTCTCGGCGGCCAAGGCGGCGTTGGAGGCCCACATCCGGCAAATCGCCCTGGAACTGGCCCCCGCCGGCGTACGAGCCAACGCCATATGCGCCGGCGTGACCGACACTCCCGCGTTACGCAAGATTCCCGGCCATGAAAAACTGATCCATGAAGCCCGGATGAAGAATCCCAACGGCCGCCTCACTACCCCGGAAGACATCGGCAAGGTCATCGCTCTGCTTTCCCTGCCGGAGTCCGATTGGATCACGGGGAATGTCATCAATGCCGACGGGGGCGAGATCATTGTTGGATAATTGGTGGATTTATACGGATTGCCCGGCGCAGTATCCCGACGACCACGCCCATTGGAAATTGTGTCCACCCAAATGACCGGTGACATCCACTACCTCGCCGATGAAGAATAAATTCGGTACCTTCACCGCTTCCATGGTCTTAGGCGATAGTTCCCGTGTATCCACCCCGCCCCGCGTGACCTCGGCTTTCTGATAGCCTTCCGTTCCCGATGGTTTGATATTCCAACCTTGCAACTGAGCCGCCAATTGTTGAATCTGTTTTAAAGAATATTGCCGGAGCGGCCGGGTCCATCCCTGCACGCCGCACCAAGTCTGGGCAAACCGCCGGGGCAACCGTTCCGCTAGCAAAGTGGCCGGTAACGCGCCGCTGGACCGGCAGCGCTTGAGCCAATCGGGGACATCCAATTCCGGGAGCAGATTCAGGGAGAGGGAATCACCTTCCCGCCAATACGAAGAAATTTGCAGAATGGCTGGTCCACTAAGCCCCTTGTGGGTGAATAACACGTTTTCGGTGAATTCCGTTTCCCGGCATCGGACGCCGGCCAAGAAAGAAATGCCCCGCAATCCGGACCAAATCGCCTGTTCTTCCGGGGGAAAGATCAGGGGGACCAACCCAGGCCGGATTTCGGTAAGGGCAAGGCCGAATTGCCGTGCGGCGCGGTAGCCCAGGCCGGTGGCTCCCAGTTTGGCGATGGACAATCCTCCCGTGGCGACAACCAACGATTGCGATTCGAAGATCCCCTGATTCGTTTGAACACGGAACGTAAGGTTTTTTTCAATTTGCTGAATAACGCAATTCAGGCGGATTTCCACCCGAGCCTGGGCGCATTCGTCCATCAGCATCTGGATAATCCGCTGGGAAGAGGTGTCGCAAAAAAGCTGACCGTGTTTCTTTTCGTGGTAGGGGATTTGGTGGCTTTCCACCAGGCGGAGGAAATCCTGTGGCGTGTAACGCGCCAAAGCGGAAACACAAAAGCGGGGATTGCCGGATACAAAATAACCGGGATTGGAATGCCAATTGGTGAAATTACAGCGTCCGCCCCCGGAAACGGCAATTTTTCTCCCGACCCGGGCGTTGTGTTCCAAGACCAGGACAGAACGGCCGCGCCGGCCCGCCTCGCAGGCGCAGAAAAGACCCGCGGCTCCCCCGCCAAGGATGATAACGTCTTTATGGATGATGACCATACGTATCCATGAAACGGTCGGTGCTCAGGGCGGGATTTCCCCTCGCAGATTCCGCCGTGTTTGTTCCATCGCCCCCCTCCAATTATACCTATTGTCTCATCCTTCCGATGCTTGACGAAGCCGCCGGGCACGGCCACAATGAACGGCGCAACCGTGTAGTGGATCTCAAACGCCGGAGTGGATATTATGAAAAAAATCGTTCTCTTGCGTCATGGCGAGAGTACCTGGAATATGGAAAACCGGTTCACGGGCTGGACCGATGTGGATCTCTCAGAACGGGGCTTGCAAGAAGCCCGCCAGGCGGGGCAAGTGTTGAAACAGGAGGGATTCGAATTCGACGCCGCCTACACGTCCGTGCTGAAGCGGGCGATCCGCACGCTTTGGATCGCCCTGGACGAACTGGACCAGATGTGGATCGACGTGTACCGCAGCTGGCGGCTTAACGAGCGCCATTATGGGGCACTTCAAGGCCTTAACAAGGCCGAAACCGCCGAAAAGTTCGGCGAGGACCAGGTGAAAATCTGGCGGCGCAGCTACGATATTCCGCCTCCGCCGCTGGAGGAGTCCGATCCCCGTTTCCCGGGGCATGACCGCCGCTACAAAAATCTCACGCCGGCGGAGTTACCCAAGACGGAATGCCTTAAAGACACCATCACCCGCTTTCTGCCCTACTGGTTTGACGTGATTCTTCCCGCCGTCCAAAGCGGCAAACGCGTGTTAATCGTCGCCCACGGCAACAGCCTGCGCGGGCTGGTCAAGCACTTGGACAACATCTCCGATCAGGACATCATCCATCTGAACATCCCCACGGGTATGCCGTTGGTCTATGAATTGGATGACCAAATGAAACCCCTGCGTTCCTACTACCTGGGTGACGAGGAAGAAGTGAAAAAAGCCATGCAGGCTGTCGCCAACCAGGGGAAAGTGAAGAAATAAACTTCTTCCAATCTGTCATTAGAAAGGATCCGGGGGACGGGGATTTCGTCCCCCTCCGTTGTCCATGGTATCCAGTCTGTCCGCCGGTTTCTCCATTTCGATCCCCCAACGCGCCGTGCTCCGCAAAATCCTGCCGAACGGTACAACCCTGCTGTACGCGCCTAATCCCTACAATCAAATCGTGGCCGTCCGGGTGTTCAGCCGCCTGGCCTCACGCCATGAACCCGGAGAGAAAGCCGGATTGGCCAATCTGAGTATGATCCTGCTTGCGGCGGGGACCACACGGCATAGTGAGGAGGAAATCGCGGACCGGCTCGAAAAAAATGGGGCGCATTTCAAGGCGGAATCCGGGAAAGACCTCAGCTGGGTGGATTTGAAAACCACCACCCACTGCCTGCGTGAGGACTTGGATACCGTGTTGGAACTGATCGACGCCTCCACCTTCCCCGAAGACAAAGTGGAACGCGAGCGGGACATCGTCCGGATGACCCTGCTTGAACAGGACGACTCGCGGCTGCATTTCACCTTGCGGATTTTTTGCCAGCGGTATTTCGGCAACCATCCCTACGCCTGGTCCAGTCTCGGGCGGATTGAAAATCTGGACGCCATCCAGCGGGACGACTTGGTCGCGTTCGCCCATGCCGCGCTCGATCCCGGCAACCTGGTGGTTTCTGTTGTCGGTGGAGATGACGGAAACGTGCTGGATATTGTTTCCGAGGCCTTCGGGGCCCGTCCCGCGCGCGGGGCCGCTTCGCCTCCGGACGGTCCGCCCGCCACACCAGCCATCCAGGAGGACACGACGATCCTCGAGCACCGCGAGGCGGAGGCGGAATACGTGGTGGCGGGGTATCCGGCCTGCGGATTGCTTGATCCGGACAGGCCCGCCCTCACCGTGATTTCCGCCTTGTTGGGGGGATCGATGGATTCCCGGCTCTTCAAAGAGATCCGGGACAAGCGGGGATTATGTTACCAAGTGGGGACTCTGTATTCGCCTCATCGCGATCATACCCCGCTGGCCCTGTATACGGTTCTCAGTTCTGCCAACCGGGAGGAAGCGTTACGGTGCATGGAAGCGGAAATCGAGCGGCTGAAAAACGAATCCGCCCCCGAAGATGAACTCCAACGGGTGAAAACCTGCCTGGCCGGGAACTATGTCATGGCCTTGGAGACTAACATGGGCCAAGCATCGTGTTACGGCAAATTCGAAGCCGCCGGCCTGGGATGGGAATACGCCAACCGGTATCCCGAGGCGATCCAGGCAGTTACCGCGGACGACATCGCAAACGCCGCCCGGAAATGGTTCACGTTCCGCCTTTTGGCCATCACCGCCCCGCCCGGGCGCTGACTTTTCTCCCTGCAAATCCGCAGTATGGATTAATATAAGGAGTGTAACCCCTCTCCCAGATACATTTCCCACACCCCCGTGCGCGGCAGGAGAATGGGCGTGTTAATTTTCAAAAGAAGCGAAACGATTAGGCCACGCTAAGGGGAATTTTTGGGACAACAATTTACTTAAATAATAATTTAATAATTTCTCACTGCACAATTCATGATAGAAGAATTGATTACCATTATCGCATCCAGGGCTTGCGCCCTGAGCTACACACATACCACGCTGCTGGCGCACGACAAACCGGTAAGCCATCGCAAAGTGACAAAATCGATAATCCGCGATATCTTAATTTCAATATATGTTTATGATGTATTTTCTCCGCAACCGGGTTGCGCATCCTGACTGGCAGGTCAAATTCATGAAAGCACCTTGCTCTCTCACCCGTCGGCAATTCTTGAAGACCTCCGCCGCCCTGGGCGCGGTCGTGATGAGCGCCCGCCCTGCCCGCGCCGTGTGGCCCCTGCAATTTCAAAGTTATCCCAAAGTGGGCATCGAACGGTGCCGCCGGTATGATTACGAGTTGGTGCGGGCCACGCTCGCCAAATTGTTTGATGGCATCGGGGACATTCCCGCGCTGGTCAAGGGAAAAACTGTGACCATCAAAGTCAATTTGACCTCGTACATGGCAGAGGGGGTCTATACACTGAGTTCCGTGGAAACTGTGCATACCCACCCTGTGGTGGTGCTGGCCGCGTGCTCGTTGTTTCAGGAATACGGGGCGCGCCGGATGATCATCTGCGAGAGTTTTCCCTCCAATGACGAGACTCTCCAGGCATTCAACAACCACAAGTACGATGTGGCTCTCTTCCAATCCCAAATTCAAAACCTGGAGTGGGAAAATACCCGTAACCTGGGGAGCGGATCGCGATACAGCACTCTGTCCGTGGGGGAGGGGGCGTATCTCTTTAATTCATTCGATCTCAATTACCGGTACGCCGAGACGGACGTGATGGTCTCGATCGCCAAGATGAAGAACCACGACATCGCCGGCATCACGTTGTCGATGAAAAACCTGTTCGGCATCACGCCCAACTCCCTGTATGCCGATCCGGGCAACGAACGGGCCACGAAAGTCCGGACGCTCTTGCATGACGGGACTACCCGCCCCGCGGCGGATGGAGAAATCCAGCCGGTCACCTCGCATGATCCCGGTTTCCGCGTGCCCCGCATCGTCACCGATATCTGCCGGGCGCGGCCTATCGATCTGGCGATTATCGATGCCATCGTCACCATGACCGGGGGAGAGGGGGCGTGGAACGGCCTGCAAACGGGTATCGCGGTTCCCAACCTGCTGATCGCCGGGACGAATTGTGTCAGCACAGACGCGGTCACCGCCTCGGTGATGGGCTACGATCCCCACGCCGCCGACCGGACCAAGCCCTTTTACAATTGCTCCAATATCCTGCGGCTGGCGGCGGACCGGAACCTGGGAACCAACGATTTGGACCAGATCGAAGTAATCGGGTTGAGCATCGAAGACGCCCGGTATTTCATCCAGCCGGGATTGGACCGCGGCTGATTCGCGTTGTAGGAGTGTCAAAATGATCTATCGCAACGTGGTATCCCTCATCGCGGGGACCCTCCTTGTGGTCTCCTCCGCCTGGCCGGGGGATCCGGTTCCGGCGTTTCACTATGACAATCAGCGGACGGGCCTCACTGCCGTGGCCGGGCCTGAAACGCCCGATGTGTTTTGGACATTCAAGGCCAAGTCGTCTCTTACCGCGTCCCCGGTGATTGGGGAAGACGGCTCGATTTATGTCGCTTCTACTGACGGCGTGTTGTACGCCCTGGCTCCGGATGGGCAAACCAAATGGACTTACACCGCCCAAGAATCCATTTACGGCACGCCCGCCATCGGGCCCGAGGGGGCGATTTATTTCGCGGACCTGGCCGGCCGCTATTATGCCGTCGGCGCGGATGGTGCGTTGAAATGGGTTTATCCTGTCCCCACAGGCAATGACCGGCGGATTCTCGGCGCGCCGCTGGTCATGCCGGACGGGCTGTCTTTTTTCGGATCCTGGAACAATGGATTTTATTGTATCGGTCCGGACGGTACGATGCGTTGGCAGGCCAAAGTCAACGGCTTGGTCTCTTCCGCTCCGGCCGCGGATGGGGAAGGCAACATCTACCTCGCCGCCAAGGATTCATCTAATCAAAATGCATTGGCCGTTCATAAATTCAGCCCCAATTCCGCTAAACCGGTTTGGACGTACACGGACAGCCAGCGGCTCGGCTCGCACCGGATCATTTCCTCGCCCGCCATCGATACATCCCGCCAACGGTTGTACGTGGGAGTTTGCGCCTCCGCCAACGGCGCGTTGATTGCCGTGAACCTGACGAATGGCCAGCGCGCCTGGTCCGTCCGCCTGCCTAAGGGCATCATTGCCTCGCCGGCCGTGGGCGCGGACGGCACGGTGTATACCGGCTGCCTGGACGGCTTGCTGTACGCGGTGAATCCGGATGACGGTAATCCAAAATGGTCGTTCCGCGCGGATGGGTATTTCGTCTTTGGCTCTCCCAGCGTGGACGGTAACGGAACGGTTTATTTCGGCGACAGCGACGGCACGCTCTACGCGCTTTCCCGCGAGGGGAAAGAACTCTGGCGGTTCGCCACGAATTCCAACATCGAGTCCGCGCCGGTGGTGGGCGCGGACGGCACGCTGTATGTCACCTCCAACGACAGCACACTCTACGCGCTGCGCCATCCCACGGTGGTGCGGGATTGGATGCGGCAGTAATCCTTCCACACTTCCGTTTCGAGTGCGACGACCTTTCCATTCCATCGAGGGGAAAAGCAACGGACTACGTTGGTATGTCTCAGATACCTGCCGCTAGGATCTAATTGTAAAGAAAAGGGAACAGGGTGTTTGTTCAAGAATACCCTCTCCCTGATCTTCTCCCAGAGGGAATGATTTATCTTTTCCCCTCTTCGATACGCCTACTCTTCACCGTCCAGTCCAGATTTTATATTATCAAGGCATCTCGAATGTAAAGACATGGTCAGGAGGAAAAAATGGCGCGCAAATCCCCGGCTTTCGTCATGGCTGTTTTATTGGTTTCATGGGGGGGGACTCTCGCGGGTTTTCCGGCGGAAGAAGCTTCCGGAGGTGAAAAGATCAAATTGCCTCCGCCCCAGGAAACGAGCGATGTGTCGATCGAAGAAGCCTTGTGGCAACGGCGGTCGGTACGCGCGTTTTCGGCGCAAACGCCCACATGGGAACAAGTCGCGCAGCTCCTTTGGGCGGGGCAGGGAATCAACCGGCCTGGCGCCAACCGGCGCACCGCGCCCTCCGCGGGGGCGTTGTATCCCATGGTGTTGTATGTGGTTCTCCCGGATGGCGTTTACCGCTATTTGCCGGAAGAACATGCCGTGATCAAAACCAAGACCGGGGATACCAGGAAAATGCTCTCCGAAGCCGGTTTGGGACAGTCCGCTTTGTACGAGTCGCCTTGTATTTTCGTGCTATGCGCGGTGTTCGAGAAAACCGCTTCCAAATACAAAGACCAAGCGCCCCGCTACATTTACGAGGAAGCGGGGCACATCGCGCAAAATCTGCTCTTGCAGGTCATCAGTTTGGGGATGGGCGGTGTTCCTATCGGCGCGGTAATCGGTCCCGAAGCCCAAAAGGCGCTCGATATCCCCGAAGGACAAGAAGTAGTATACGTGGTCGCAACCGGATTTGAGAAAAAGCCATAGAGAGGAAGCCGTCCGGCTTCTTAGCGAATCTGGTAAAAAGCATCACCGGGTGTGTTGATTTGTCTCGCGATCGTTCTTCACGCGGGCATGCTGGAAAATGAGTTCCCGATATGGGGCGAATCACCTAAGACGGAAGCCACGCCCCCGAAACGCCGAGGCTGAACAAAGGACCCGTCCGGCTTCCGGGATGATCCGCCGTATTCCGCGGGAGTGGGTGCCTTTCACTCAAGGATACAGTTCCCACGCGGCAGGGTTGGAGGGCAGATGGCTGTCGAAGACGTAGATTTTCCGGTCAATCCCCGCGATGTACAATTGTCGATCATCCGGCGAAAAGCAGGCGGCGGTCATGATGTTTTTCTCGCCGATATCGTACCGCTGGAGATCGGCCCCCGTCTCCGCGTCCACCAGGGTAGGCATCCCGTCCCGCCCGGTCACCAGCCAGCGCTCGTCCGAGGTGAAGGCCACGTCGCCATGCGCCGGCCAGAGCTCAA
>ERZ795060.1852-NODE-1852-length-23269-cov-13.839752_pt1 | contig 23269 bp, 18 predicted proteins | sample MGYA00375144_ERZ795060 | MGnify/ENA primary metagenome ERZ795060 (study PRJEB30189, sample SAMN05720157) | activated sludge metagenome | isolation source: anaerobic digester from wastewater treatment plant | place: Japan | collected 2015-05-15 ...
GTTGTACGGCTGACCTGAAATTCCATTGATTATTCCACCATTTTGTCTGTCCAGAAACAGGAATTGTAACCAATATGACCATCAACATTATTAAAAACACCTGCAATCTTTGAAAACCTCTCATTTTGCCTCCTCGTTGTAAAAAGGTCCTTTACCTTTTCTAACAACAGTTGTTGTAATCTCCTTTGTTTTCCCGTATTCCATCTGTATGACGAGTATACTGATTCCAGAGTTCATATTTTTGATATCAATCATTGCTGACATTTCTGGCTGTAATGTCTTTTTCTGCCACAGGAGAATTTTTTCTTTCCCTTTCTGAAGAAAGATTTTTACACGGGCGTCTTTTAAAATTTCAGGAGAAACATTCGCCTTAATCCTTACTTCCATTTTTTCATCGTTCTCATCATAGAAATATCTGTCTGTGTATGCAAAAATTGGTGGTTCTAACTGAAAAACCCTGTTTACTGTCTTCAGAACCTGACCAGTTGTCATATCAATGAGACGCATACTTATTTCCCGTTCTCCAGCAGGGCCTCCAATAACATATTTTTTTACAATTTCCACTGAATCATCGCTGTCTATCCTTCCAGTGTTTTTTACATCCGCAACATAACCGGTTCTGTCAATTATTTCAACTGCATATTTCAGGATTTTTCCAGTAGAATTTGTAATGGTCGCCCTTACAATGTTTGGTCCATAGAATGTTGACCATTTCACATCAGAAATTTTCACCTGTTTCAGGATGTCAGGTACAGGCAAATTTTTTAGAATAGGAAATTTCTCTATTTCATGGAATGTGCCTGATATTGAAGAATACTCATTTTGATTCTTGTTTTCTCTGCAGATATTAATACGAAAGTCATTATCTTTTTTACCGTAAAGGGCAAACATTGAATAAGGTATTTTAAATTCTGCAAATATCTTATTTCCCATGACCTGACATGCTCCAGACCAATCTCCATCAAAATTCTGCGGTTCAGCAACACTGGAATGAAGAAAATGAATCAGGTCACATCTCACTGAACGTGTATTCATCAATAATTGCGTGTAACTGTCTTTCTCTCCAAGGTTAATCATCATTTCAAAACAATCATCCTTCCAGACCCTGTCATCTCTTTTCTCTATTACACTCACAATCCTCTCGGGCTGAGAAACATCTGCGTCTATTCCAATATAAATGGCAGTACTGTCGCAACCAATCAATACCTTCCAGTTGTCTCTTAACTTTTGATTTCCATCAACTGGCTGGATTCTGTCAACAATAAATGCATTCTTCCAGCAATCATCATTCAGATTGCCATCTATTTTTGGCGCCTTATCAAACAGTGGAACATTTATGAAACTTTCTGACGATGCCCCTGCTACCAGGAATAAAAATGTAAAAAAACAAAATAATCTCATGTTCATTTCCCTTTAAAGTATTGTGAAAAAATCTTTTTGACATCAGGACTTTTCAGAACATCATTGATACAGTGCACGAGAACGATATTGCAACCATTCTCAAAGATTGTTCTAAGTTCCTTTTCAATCTGTTGCGGTGTCTTTGTTGGAAACATTTCTCTCTGGTAATAATATCCAATCATGGCGACAGCATTTGACCTTTGAAAAAATTGTTTTTCATTTTCTTTGATAGTCCTCGTATATCTCGCCACCCTCGCCAGATTCCATGGTAAAAACCATGCCACTGTCTGAGCACAGTAATCAATGTCAAGTCTGTTTCCGTAAAATGGGTCTGGTAGAAAAACAGGGTAAATATGAGTGATAATTTTGACATCGGGTTTGATGGACCTTGCATAATCGCCAAGTTCATTATAAAAAGAAACAAGTGTGTCAAGAGAAAATTTTTCCCTTGCTTTTTTATCATCAATATCTGAGTAATTTTTTCTGTGTTGCTGAAAAAGTTTTTCTGAAATATCACACCTGCAACATTGATAATTTTGATATCCGAAAAAATCAAAACTGATACCTGTGAGACCTTCAACATCAAGAACTTCTTTAATCCGGTCCTTGAAAAATTTTATCACCCTTTCATCATGAAAACATAATAAATTCTGCGTAAGAACTTCTACCTTTTTCCCTTTTGGTTCTTCGCCCCACTGGTAATTGGTTGAAAAAATGTTGTTGCTGTCTTTTATTAAATATTCCAGCGTCCGGGTTTCTTCTTCGCTCATTCGTTGAAGGGGAATATCGGTTCCTGGATTTCTTTCTCTCCACACATTGACATCTGCGAGAGATATGTTAGCAAAAATTTCCACACCATATTTTTTCCCAGCGTCAATGTATTTTTTCAACTGTGAAACAGGATATGCTGAACACAGAAAACCTTTTGCACCTATCTGTTTTGCCCCTGGTATGACTTCTTCTGGTATTCCACCTCCGCTTGCAAACAATATTGCATGTTTTTTCAAAGGGTTTTTCTCAACCTTTTTTTCTTCTGTCTTCCATCTGACAGGTTTCTCTAAAAACACAAGTTTCCCGTACAGTGATGGGTTGTGGCAAACATAGTCACCAACCACAGGCCATGTCCAGTAAAATCTGTCAGGAGACCAGGAATAGTCACGATGTACCCTGCCCAGAAGTATCCCCCATACGTCCTGTTCTTCTGGCGGACAATTACCTTTTACAAGCGGCTTCAAACCAGACCATGGTATTGCCATTTCAAAACTCCATCCTTCATCAACGTCGTGAGGTGCATTCAGTGTACCCCTGATAAATGTGGCACTGGTAAGTTTCGGACATGTCCATGTCACATGAGGCGACTCAAGATATATCTCGCCAGGTTTCAGTCCTTCTTTATACCAGGCGTCAAACAAATTATTCACTACATTAAGGTGAAATTCGATATAATTTTCGTTATCTGCATCAGGATCAAGAAACACTTTCACAAAATTATCAAAGGTCATGATGTCACATTCCAGTCTGTGCCACTCAGGGTCTTTCATATATCTGTGGATATTCACCCTTTTTGCATAATCCTCTGGGCATTCACTATCTTTCAATGATGCTCTCGCCCAGATATCAGCATCCTCAATCTCCATTCCAATGTACAAAAATTCATCATCCCAGAGTATTCTGGCAGTGGTACGATATTCAGGTTCACTGCCATTTTTCATTTCCTTAAATGTGACTGGTGTTGCAAATTTCCATGCATTCTCAGTAAGTCGTCCGTCAATATTGATTTTTTCTTTGATTTTCACCGCAACATATGTATTGATTGTTTTGTCCTGCATATTTTGTTGCTGGCATAACAATTGAGCAACAGAAACAAGGAAACATACGCCAATCAAGCTAATTTTTTTCATTTTGTACTCCTGTTGTCCACAATTTTCTGACAAGATTGATGAAATTTTTCCCCTTTATCTGTTCAATGTCTGTCTGTGAATAACCCGAGTTTTCCAGCAAGGGAAACAGGTTCTTTGTATCCTGAATTCCTTCAAGACCTTCAACTCTGTCAAAAACGAGACCAGGGTATCTCCTCTTTATAAAACCCGCATCCAGAAAATCATAGAAGTCAAAACCAAGTCCAATACAGTCAACTGAACCAGTAATATTTTTTATGTAATTCAGACATTTCACATATTCATGAATATCAGGCACAGCACCCATTTCCTCATTTTCCTGATGAATATTAAGCGCAGCCAGACCAATGAGACATCCTTTTTCAGCAAGCTTTTCTACCTGACTTCTGGACAGGCCCACATTTCTCCCAGGATTTTCAAGCAGGGTATGAGATATCAAAAATGGTTTTGTCGCAATTTCAATAAGTTGGTCAAGTCCATATGATGGCAGATGCGCTCCGTCTATAATCCATCCCCTATTTTCCAGTTGTTTAATTAATTTTCTCCCGAACTCAAAGATACCACCTTTTGAATTCTTAAACGAACCTGCATCCGCAACAAGATTTGGTTCTCCATGTACAAAACCAAAGCAACGCACGCCAAGCCTGTAGTAAACGTCAAGAAGATAAAAACTATCCTCAATAATTTCTCCACCTTCCACTCCAATGATAATACCAATTTTTTCTGCGTCCTGTAACTGCTTAAAATCATCAAACTTCTCGATTTTCACCAGTTGCCGTGTATTTTCAATTTCTTCAAGAATTATTTCAAGGGTTTCCATTCCCCTTCTCAGGGCTTTATCCGGTTTGAACCAGGGCTCCACATAAATAGGTGCAATAAAACAGTTCACCCCACCCTGTTGAATTTTTTCCAAGTGATATTTTGAAAAAATATTTTTTTCTCCGTTCTGGTGTCTGTAAAAAAAATCAAGCGGGACATCGTAATGAAGGTCTATGCAAATATGCATTACTCCTCACTTTAAACCACTAATATGACCACCAGAACGGATATCTATTTGCTGCGTATCCATTCAGGGTTTTTAAGGGGATATCCCTGAAATCATTTTTCACCCTGTTGACCCTGTTTTTCAATCCCTTTTTCCGGCACAACTCATTAATAATTCTCCATTCCCTCGGAAATATAAATCTTGTTTCGATGTCCCAGAAACAGATACCATCAATATTGTATTTATAAAAATACTCTGCAATATCAATGTAATGTTGTTCTGATGTCATCCAGGACCTTACTTGCCGCAATTCAGGACACAACTGGCAGGAAGTCCCCTTTGTAAGTTTTGAGAAATACTCCATGTCAATCACGCCTTTATGGGCAATCTCCCTGTCCTGGCCATAAGGAATAAGAACATCTATAGTCCTGCTGTCAATCCAGTTCTTTATGTCAAGATTATAAAATCTGTTATTAGCTTCGTTTATCAAAACAGTCGCAGTAAGTTCGAGTCCGGGAAATTCCTTTCTCACCCTTTCCATATAGCCTGTAATAATACTGCTTCTGAACTCAAAAAGACGCTGGTCTGTATCAGGTACTTTTCTCGGGTCTTCTCCATATCTGCTCTTAAACCCTTCCACAACCGGTTTCTCAAAAAGAACAAGTGGTACACCTCTGTGAAAGGCAAAGTTTATCCCATCAATTCCGTAAGAAGCGACTTCCTTATAAAGGTTTATACAGTGTTGCTGCACTTCAAGATACGCATAACTTAACCGTGAAATTTTTGTTCCATCTCTGTCATAGCATAAAAATCTCTGATTCTCATAAAAAAACTTTGAATACATCATTTCTTCCCAGGGTGGCTGTCCTGCTACAAATCCCAGCCTGTGATAGACATGAAATTCAAGCCCTATCTTCTTTGCATGTTCTATGGCTATCTTCAAAATGTCAAGGTTTTTGTTTCTCAAAATCCTACAACTTTCTGCATAATTTCTGTCCCCAATCCTTGGATATACATCAAGATCAATATTCGCTCTTGAACCAACATTGGTTGGATATGTGGCAACATCTCCAGCACCCATTCCCCAGTAGATTTTTTTAAAAGGTGTATCGCGAAAAACCTCTATCTGTTCCTGGATTTCCTTTTTTGTTACGGGTCTGTGATAATAGATGAAAGAATAAGCATCATTGAATGCCGCAAGATATATGTCTGGTTTTCTGTCCGATGCAATCTTTTTTTCAGCAGGCACAAGCCTGATGTATGCAATACCTGAGGTAATTCTATCTTCATCTTTTTTGCTGTAAGCCGCAATTTCAATCACTTCGTCAATCATTTCTGCTTCTTTCCAGAACACCTCATTAATAACAGCTCCCTTTGAAAGGGAATTCCACGAAACAAGATGATGAAAGCAATAATCTTTCTTCAGTTTAATCCGTATACCAGCATAAAATCCGAATTCTCCGTAAAGTCCCACGAAAATTTTGTATCTACCTCTGCCTTTTACAGGTAAACTCAATACTGGCGGGTTCACACCATAACAGGAAACAAGTAACACACCTGCCATTTTTTCTGTTTCATAATGAAATTTTCTCCAGTTTTTTCTGCCCCTTTTTTCAGAAATCGCTGAAGAAGGATAGCATTTGCTCATGTCAGCAAAATAAAGACCATCGTCTTTCTTTACTGGATTTATCGGTTTCATTTTCCTCCTTCGAAAAATTTCCAGATTCCTTCTGCCATCATTTTATGTCCCTGTGGTCCTGGATGGCAGAAATCAGTGTAAAGTTTCTTATCCCATTCTGGGTCTTTCATCAAAACTTCGTGCATACTCAGATATGGAATTTTTTTCTCTTTGCCCAATTTTTCCACAGTTTTATCATAGTCCCTTAAGGCATCTTTGCTGGTGGTCAATGGAGTTGGACCCAGAAGTATAATCAGGGCATCTGTCTCATTTTCCAGAATCTCAATAATTTTCCTCATATTCTTTTCATAAACATCCATGTTCATTCCCCTGTAACCGTCATTTACTCCAAACATGACAAAGACAATCTGGGGGTGTTCAGCAACCACATCTTCCCTGATTCTGCTTAACGCATGGAAAACATTGTTACCGCCGATACCTCTGTTCACTGCAGTAATACTGTCATATCCGTATTTTTCTTTCAATTGTTTTGTAAATATCTGATAAAATGTTTCAGCGCCACTTACCCTTGCGCTCTGTGTCACAGAATCTCCAAATCCAACAATTTTTACTGGTTTTTTCTTCATCAGGTATTCATTTTTAAACCTTGAAATTTTTTGCTCAACTGAAAGACCTGTATATTCGTTATCCACCTTTTTCACAACCACAGGTCTATTCTGTGCAGGCGCCTGAACCCTTTTTACTTTTTCAGAACCAAGATACACTGATGCCACAGGACCATCAACAGGCATCGCATAACTCATGGAGTATGCAGAATTGAACTGGACAAGACCCGGACTTGAAAATGAAATAAGATACTGTTTTTCGCCATAAACCCTCGGACATCCAAGCAGTGAATATCCCTTTTCAAGTTGCATTTTGAAAGGCGCGAATTGTCCATCAAAACTGTATACAGTTAACTCACAATCTGGTTTTGAAGAATATACAAGAGTTTCCATTCCAATGTTTGCAATGAAGTCAGTTCCGCAGAATACACCATTGACATCAGGCAAAAACAGAGTATCCCTTGTGTACGCATTCCCATTCAGCATTGCTCGTGAAGTGTAGGCGCATATATCGCCTGTTGAAACAATGTGGTACCATGGAACCCCTGACGCAAGATAGAAAATGTACTCTTCTCCCTGCTTCAGGGTTTTTGATGCCTGTGTTTTTTTCACGACCACACCATCGTCGTCCATTTCTTCCAGATAAACATCTGCGCTGTCGTCAATGCATGTTATGACGATGCAGGGATAAAAATTATTGTTTGGATATGGATTTATTCCCCCATAAAATTCTTTTCCAGTGTATTTTTCCTTTCCGGATTCATAGGTTGGATGCAACATCGTAAAATTGTTAAGAGAAGATGGTGTAACATAAACAAAAATTGGTTTTGTGGATGTTATTTCTCTAAATCCCCATGCATTCCCATAATTGATTTCAATAAATTTCTTATCCTTCAACTCAATCCTTGTTTCTTCTTTCTCAGCCAGTTTTCCAAACGCTCTTTTGTCTTCTATTCCCTTAATTGTTACGACAGTGTCTGGTTCAGGAGCAATAATCCTCACACATGCATTATCCTGGGGCTTTTTTGTTTGTGGGTCCTCAGAAGTGACGAGCCAGGCATAAAATATTTTTCCTGAACCATCAACACTCGGTACAGCATACCCTCCATGAGGATTCCTTAGATAATGCCCACCAAAATTCAGAAAAATCATAATGTTTTTGTCACTTTTCACCTCAACCGTGTGATTGAGAAACGAAGGGAAAAAAAGACCGCCATCCAGACCGCTTTCCCAGTACAGATTTTTCCGGTCAATTGCAAAAGAAAAAGGACCTCTGTTTTCTTTTGGGTTATCGCTGAGATATTTCACCTGAATTTTTGTAATACCATCTTCAACAGGTATCACCCTGAATGTTGCCCCTTTGTAAGGTGGCATCACATAAGTTTCGCCACCATTTGTTTGAAAAATAAAGTGCCTGCCAACAGCCAGTCCCTGCGCCTTCAATTCAAATGTTGACAACACGCTGCACATCAGAATCATGGCTGTAATGAGTTCTATTTTCCAGTTCATCTTTTTCTCCTGATTTTTTCAAGGTACTTTTGTGCCATGTATCCAGAATTTTGATTTTCCCTGACATTAAATTGCCTGGCAAGGATATCACCAATTCTATCGCACTCCTGTAACGCTTTTTCCATATCAATGGGTGCTGGTTTTTTCCCCACGATACGATGAAAATTCTTTTCGTAAATTTTCTCAAGAACAGACACTGGCAATTTTATTCCTCTTATAATTCTATCTGTCTCTGAAAGAAAATTGATATCACCTTCTGGCATGTAAAATTCATCGTCTGTTTCAAGAAATTTTCTCATAAACGCTATCTTTTCTCCTGCGCCTTTTCTATCAAATTGTCTGCCGACACTTATGTCTGTTCCAAACACAATTCTGTCCTGATATTTAATAAAAAACTTTCTTGCTTCATCTGGCATGGAAGAAAAATTCACATACATTTCAGCGCCTGGTGTAATGTCAAAATTTACCGACATAAATTTTTCAAGCACCTCTACTGCCTCATCAAGATTTTGAGAAAGAAAGTAAAAATGTGCAAAAATTATCTTTAAATTCGAAAATTTTGAAAGAACACGATGTACCCTCTGTCTGATTTCATCATACGAAGGATACCCTTTGGAAAAATACCCCCAGCCCCTTTTCAAAGCAACAGGATGTATTTTTTTTCGGTCCCAGAATTCAGGCGGGTCAACCACATGCCATACAATAGGAACTCTTTCCTCTTCAACTGTCTCAAAAAACTTCTCATATTCTGGCTCATCAATTTTAAATGGCATCTGCCTGAAAAAATTTGGTTTTGTCTCAAGTATTTTCACGCCATCAAATCCAATCGCCAGCATTCTTATCAATTGCTGTTTAAGATTTTTTCTCATTTCATTCTTTGAATAACGTGTTATGCCTGAATAATCAAGCCCTCCCATGATGTATGTTTCAGAAGGATATGTCGCCTTAAAACAGAGTGCCTGTGAATTTGAATTGATGCCTGATAAACTGGCAGGACTAACAATACAGAATCTCTCAATATTGCAGGATGTGAAAAAATCCTTTGTCTCTTTTATTTTTTCAATGTTGTTAAAATGGACATGAGAATCAAGAATTCCAGGAAAAACTATTATAAATCCTTTATCCTTTTTCAAGTTTTTCAGAACAGTATCCAAAATGTTAATGAAAGAATTTCTCATAACCCTGTTGATAACAATTAAAGGGATGCCCTTCAATGAAGATTCTTCTATCATATAAAAATCTCTTTCCTCCATTGACCATACTGAAACTGATCAATTCATCCCCTCATCAAAAAGAGAAAATCAACTTCGGTTACACCCTGACGGAAAAACAACCTTGATAGTTTTTACCGTAGAGGTGTGGTTCAAAACCGAAGGCGCAACAAATGTACCCTTACCCTTTTTTCTTATGATCGCTGCTTCTTTCAACAAATCTTTGATGGCTCTCTGGACAGTAATCCTGCTGACATTGAAATACTAACATAACTCATTTTCAGAAGGTAGAAGATCTCCTGGTTTGCTATTCTCTATTCTTTCAATCAAATACTCTTTAACCGTCTGGTAGAGTAGTATCATTCAGTATTCCCGTACTCAAACTATACCCGGTTTTTTATGACATATCAACACAAGACAGGTCAGGGAAAAACAACAACCTGCCTCTTTCTTTCATCCAAAATGGCAAAAATCAATAATCGAACTCCGTCCAGCAAATCCCTGTCAGTCTTTATCAAGAATCCGTGTATCAGTCAATCAGAACAAATTTCACTCTTCTTGCGATGGGCCAGGATTCCTTTGACACTTCAATTTCTCCTTCTGCTTCTGTTTTGAGCTGACTGTCGCTGATTTTCTCTTTGATTGTCAGATAATCAAAAACTGATTTCACACGACGGTCTGAAAGTTTCTTATTGTATTCTGTTTCTCCCTCTGGAGATGCAGAACCAATAAGCAACACTTTGACGCCAGGATTTGCGCGTAGAATTTCAGCGTTTTCTTTCAATGTTTTGAGTGCCACTGAAGAAAGTTTGGAACTGTCCCAGGCAAAATAAACATCTTTCAGGTTAAGTGACAATGTTTTCTGTTTCTCAACCACCTTTTCAACTGGTTTTTCAACGTAAACGATTTTTTCAACCGGCTTTTCTATAACTTTTTCTATAATCCTTTCCACCGGTTTTTCAACGATTTTTTCGACTGGCCTATCAACATACACAATTTTTTCAACTGGTTTTTCTACAACTTTCTCAACTATTCTGTCCACATAAACGATTTCCTTTTCAGGAGCGCAAAAAATGCGCCACTTGTTACCCGTTATGGTCTTTTGTTTGGGTTTTCTTACACTGACCACCTCTGCTTCTTCCTCATCAACAGGCTTCGGCTTCTTCTGTCCGACAAATATATATCCTCTATTGCCCCACTGAGTATTTTCCATGTTTTCAGGCGCTTTGTCAGGATTCCACCAGAACCCATTTCTTTCTGCATCGTACACAGGTTGACTCTGCGCTCCAGATTTGCCGTACCACGAAAAATCCTGAGGAAGGATTTTTTCAGGCGACACTGTCTGTGCCTTAGAAATGCCTGCAAAAAGCAACATACTTACCACAATCAACAAAACTGCAATTCTTCCCTTCATAAAACCCCCTTTTTTTTAAAATATTGTCCAGGGAAAATCCTGAAACCGTTTTCATCACTCTTATCATACCTTCTAATGATAAAAACTCAAACTCTTGTCTTGAGTAAATCCCTGATTTCAGCAAGAAGTTGTTCTTCCTTTGAAGGAGCAGGCGGTACCTGTGGCGCTTCTTCTTGCTTTTTCTTCAAAGAGTTTATCGCCCTTACCACAAAAAACAGGGCAAAAGCAATAATAATGAAATCAACAAGGGTCTGTATAAACCTGCCATATCCTATTACCACTGCTGGCGAATTCACTGTTGCGTGCTTTATTGTGATTGCGAGATTTGAAAAATCAACCCCTCCAAGAATCACCCCTATTGGTGGCATAATAACATCTGCCACAAGAGAAGAAACAATTTTCCCAAAAGCCGCACCTATGATAATACCAATTGCCATATCAACAACATTTCCCTTCATTGCAAATTCTTTGAATTCCTTTATCATCTTCATCATAACCCCCATCCATAAATTAACATTCACTTAACTGGTGTATTGAGTTTTGCCTCTTCAAGTTTGTAGCCAAAACTCTTGCCATCATAGGTAATCGTATAGGTGTACTGAACATCCGGTAGAATCTCTTTTTTAATAGTTTCCTTGTATTCTCTGACCTTTTCTTTCTTGGTCAATAAGACATTTAACAGTCCTGTTGGCACCCTGTAATGAGTGGCGATGATTTGTATATCATAGGTTCCTTTTTCTGTTTCAAAAGAATCTTCCACCTTTGTTCCTGATTGAAGTGTTTTTGTATTCCATTCATCTGTACCGGTCTTTTTGTATTGAAAACTCACTTCTATCTCATCACTTTCACCAAGAATTGTTGTATCCTGTTTCTTTGAATCTGTACTCGCGATGGTTCCGAGCCGTAAAATCACCTTTGCTGGAAGCATACTTTTCTTGACCTCAACAGGTGTTTCAACAACAGTGGTATCAACAGTTGTCATCTGTGCCTCATATTTTTTCTTATCGTCTTCAAAGTTCTTTTTCAATACACTTGTCTTACCTGGCTGTACCAGAATATGAAACGAATCCGCATAATCGCCGCTGACAAGAATTACTTTGTTTATTCCTGCAGGAACATTTTTGATTGTAACAGGCGGCACCTTATCAGTTTTATGACCATTGAGATAAACCGTTACATCCTGCCAGTCAGTAATGATTGTCAAACCTCCTTTTGCGGGTTCAACTTTTTTTGCAGCAGGCGCTTTCTGAACCTGTTTCACAAGCACCAGATTCACATTGGTCACTTCATAGTCAACAACCTCTGCTGTTCCTGAAACTGTTTCATAACCAGCCAAACTGACCTTGTATGTATATTTTCCTGGTTTCAATACTGTCAGGAGAGGCGTCTTGCCAATAACCTTTCCAGCAATTTCCACAGAAGCGGATTCAGGATTGCTTGTAATTCTCAAATAACCTTCCTGAGCAAACACACCAACAACACATAAAAATAATCCTGCAACAGCCAGACATAATACTTTCTTCATATTTCCTCCTTGTGATTTTCTAATGAAATTAAATAATAAGCAGATGTAACGAAGAGTTTCAGATTTTGATGTGATGGGTTTTTTTATGTTCACATCTTTTTATATACCTTTATCCCTGTTCTGTCAAGTGTTTTTACAGTCCTATTGCTTTTCTCAATACAAGAATTACATCACTTATATCAATCACCCCATCTTCATTCATATCTGCTGAATCTATCTCTGGCTCATCAAGCCCTATCGCCTGCCTTAAACACAAAATTACATCTGATATATCTACACTACTGTCTCCTGAAATGTCTCCCAGTATCCCAATGCAATTGCCTCTTAATTGTATCTGGATTGTCGAATGATTAATGTCATTTGATGTGATTGTCAGTAGAGCCTGCTTTGTCCCTGTTGATACCGGATTGAAATACACAGGTATAAATACATTATTCCCTTCAGGTATATCCTGCTGCAACATCGTATCGTCCACTCCAAATTGATTGGCATCTGCGCCTGATATCAACATCGATGTGATTCTTAACGATGATTTCCCGTAATTGCTGACAAGTATCTGTCCCTGTTTCCTTGCCTTTGCATCTCCAAAATCTAAGTCCTCTGGCGCTACCAATATCACAGGGCTTTCTGGCTTTGTACTGTATATCCACACTTCTTCATTATTACCTTCCTCGGTATCCTGCGGCGTAATGTCTTTTATCTGCCCTCTGATCTGATACTGCCCTGGCGCTACCACTAAAAATGTCTCACTTATTACTACCTCTTCAAATGCTCCTGCTGTAAAGGTCTTTTCTACCAACAATTGCTCTGCTTCTCCTGGCTTTGTGATGTATATGGCTCCTGTGAATATCGTATCTGTCCCTGTATTCTGTATCTTTAATATCGCCCTGTGGATCCCATTTTCTTTTAAGTACAACACTGGCGATGTGTTCAATGGGTCTTTCCCTTCAATGAATAACTGTAAACTGTCTTCATTAAGCCCGATATCTATATCCTGCATCTGCTTCACTTCTACGGTAATGCTTGTGCTTCCTGTTAATCCACCACTATCGGTTACTGTAAATGTAATCGTGTGAATACCCTGGCTCAATTCAACCTCTTTTGATGCATCTATCTCTCCATCTATAGAAGAACTCCATTGTCCCTGTGGTATGACCCCATCTTCCACATCTTCTCCATATCCCTTGAATACCCATTTTGTGCCTACTTCTCCCACCCATCCTTCCTTCGGCGTTACTATCACTGCCTTTGGCGCTCTGTTTTCTAACTTCAACCCTCCTACCTCATCTTCTACTGTCCCAAGTCCATTGCTGCCTATCACCTTGAAAATTATATCCTCTGATGCTGGTAGAAAATCTGTGGGTAAGACCACCTTATTGCCTTCTACTGGTATTCCTGCTGGTAACCAGCTGTTCCCTCCATCTTCACTGTACATCACAAGATACCTCATGCTTGAAGATTGCTTGCTCGTATCCTGGGTCCATCGTATCTCAACACTCTCTCCGAGTTGCTGTCCGGGTTCAAGCCCTGTAATCTTAATCGGTTCATAATCTACTCCATTCACTTCTAAAATTGGTGTGTCCTGGAAGTTATTCCACCAACCAGGTCTTGGATAGATTGCTATTAAATGAGTGTTTTCTGGAATGTCAAATGTTCCACACCAACTACTTTCTTCTGGCCAGTTAACCCAGCCAAAATAACCAGGATACGGAGAAACTACTGTGAATGGCTGGTTAAAAATTTGATTGTCTGCACTGTCAAAACATTTGATTATATAATCATTCACTGCAATATTATCATCATCCCAGTACACAGGAACATTGATTTTTCCTGTAGAAAAATCAGTAATGTCAAAAGCACTGATAGTGCCTTCTTTAATTTTATATCCACCATTAAAATTCGTTTTCTCTGTTGTTGCAGAAACAAAAATTCTCTTATTACCAGATGGTACTGCCTTTGTTAAAAATTTTACAGTTTTGTTTTCATTTCCAAGGGTTTCATTGAAATAGTATGCAAATGCGCTAAAAGTCGTCCAGTTTGGCCAGATTAATGTCGTTGAAGAACCCATAATGTCATACCAGTATTTTTCCTGGTACCAGGAATGAATTGTTCCTGGAAAATGTAAAAACCTGTTCCTGAAGCCGTTTATTGAAACCCTATCGTCATTGAGAAATGCTGTCATTCTTTCAAGGGAAAGACCTGCTGGTGGATACTGATCATATTGTTCTGTTCCTGTGTATAAACCAATCCCATGACCCATCTCGTGCAATGCAGCATCTGGCGCACTTTCGTCAACAAATATGATCCCTCTCCTTAACGCAAGACTGACTCCTGAAACTCCTTCTCCCATACTTCCTTTTGGCATCACTGCCACAATGAAATCAATCATTGCTGTCTCTCTTCCTGAAAGCCAGTCACCAACTGATGCCGTTGTATTAACCAATCCTTGTCCTAATGCAAGTTCATTTGCTATTCTATTAAGCAGTGCTGTTGTGCTGAACATTGAAAAAATTCCACCATAGAAAGTGGTCACTGGTGCTGTCCAGATATGAAGGTCTTTTCTATCAATGGGTAGCATTGCTGGTATTAAATTTTTAAGAGCACTGGCGACTGATGAAGCATCAGGAATTTTTCTTGTATAACCTGTGATAAACAATTGAACCGGTTGAACAAGAATGTTTAATTGTCTTGCATAAGAAGGTGCAAATGAAAGTGTTCCACCAAAAAGAACTTTTTCGGCCTTTCCTGCTGCATCGTCAAATCCACTGATATTTGTAGTATCCATAATAACCGTAAAATTCACAATGTCATTCTCTGTTGGAGGAAGAATAAAATTTATGGTGGTGTTTCCATAAAAAACATCATTTGAAGAATCTGAAATATCCCTTTTTAATACAATGGATGGATTAACAGGTGCTATTTCCTGCCCATCAAACACTGCTTTAAATTTCACGCCCTGAACGAGTGGATAGTTGGTTGCAACATCCACAGAAAGCAGTGTTTCCCTTCCTTTTATCAACACTTTCTGTCTTGATGTATTCTGATAATTTGGCCATGGTATCGTGTTTTGACCAACGATATAATCATTTGCCCATATATCAGGAAGAATTTTATTGCAGGTCAAATTCGGTCCTGATGTACTCCATTGTTCAATCCTGAAATGTTGTTTATTAACAGGCACTCCCCTGAGTAAGAATCTTCCACCCTGCGGATAATTCGGCAACTCATTATGCACAATAGGAGTTGAAAACCAATCAAGGTCAGGTTTTTTGTCTCCGTAATAATTTGAGCCACCAAGGTCAACAGGCAAAGATGGCACAGTATATTCAAAATATGGACCAGTTTGTCCAACAAAACTGCAATGAGAAAATATTGGCTGCATACCAGAATTATCTGACCACTTTGGATTATCAAACACTCCAAAATCAACAAAACTAACAGAATTTCCAAATACACAATTGTCAAAATTTGCCTGGTTTCTGCCATAAAAACGCAACTGGTTCAAAAATTCACATCTGCTAAACTGAGGACTTCCACCTTCAATATTGACCCTGTTTAAAAAACAGGTATCTGTAGCAGTGAAATTTTGTGCATTATTAATAAGGAATAACTCTCCATTAATACTGCACCTATTCAACACAATGTTGCCACCGCATAAAAGATCAGATATTTCTGATTCTTCTGCATTTAATGAAGCCGAGTCCACAACAAGCATTGTCCCGATTTTTGAGTTTTTCACCGCGATTGATGTATTTGGGTCAACACTGACACTACTTACATCACAATTTTCTATACTTGACCCAGAAGATGCTTCCTTGAAATAAAATTCGCCTGACCCTGTAAGCTTGATATTCCTTATAGCCACTGGCTGACCACCAAAATAAATTGTGACACCTTGTATTGTGATACCATTTTGTAAATTGATATTGCCAACTACATCAATAGAAGAAAAACTAATCTCACTGATGTCAGCGTTGATGTCAAGCGTTTTCCCTTCGGGGACATTAATAGATATAACATCCGCAGGGATATTAATGGTTTCGTCAAACAGCAATGTTCCACACACCTGACCATTTATTGTTTCAGATACTGAGGATACAACATCCTCGTCTTCAAAAATGTTATAAGTGTATGTTCCGTTTGATAGGCCTGTGTGATGAATATTGGCTGATACAGAACCACCACCTTGTGGTAAAACCTGTGAAAAAAGTATTGTTTCACCGCATACAAGTTTCACAGTACATTGTTTGCTTGTCTGGTGATCAAACTGAATATGGATATTATCAAGCCCTTTGTAGGTGATATTAATACCAGCATAACAAAAGGCAACCGCAAACAACATAAAAAACGACAAACACAATTTTTTCATTTTTTCTCCTGGCACAGTGTAATAAGTTCCTTTGCATTTTTCACCGCATATCCATAGAAATCATTGTTGAAATATACAAAAACATCTTTGTGTTTTCCATGCTTCTTCCACTTCAATAAATCTTTTGATATGGGTGATACTTCTGTGAACTTTCCCTGAAAAAACAAACCCTGTCTGCGTTTGTTTATACCGATTCATCAGAACGAATGTATCCTGCCATATTTTGTAATTCCAGCCGCTTGTTCCGATAAATCTTTTTTCAGTCATACAAATCAACAAGCAAAATTCTTCTTATCCTTTGAGTATCAAGAGGAATTTTGCTTGTTATTCCGCCTGCGTTGTAGGAAATTAACACTGCTTCTTCTGTAAAGCCAATGGCAGGATAACAGAACCCATGTTCAGGGGAATCTTCAAGAAGTTTGTGATGTTGCCATGTGTTTCCTTCATCCTGACTTATTGCGCAGACAAGCGGGGTTCTCCCCCATGAGACAGGGTGGGGTTTTTCTGTCTTGAAAATTCCAGAATGGTCGTTCCACACAGCAAAAAGATGGCCTGTTTTTGGAATTCTTTTTATCTGCATGGGGCTGCACGGTGAAACAAACTGTGATGGTCTGGGCTCTGTCCATGTTTGACCCAGGTCATCACTGAATGATTCCCATTGTCTTCCTTCTGTTCCAGGTCTTGTCCATGACCACAACCTTCTGTCATTGAGTTCAATCACTCCTGGTTCCTGAAGTCCATGACCTGATGGAAAACATTTGTAATAATTGGTCAAAGATTCCATCCAGTGCTTTCCGTTGTCGTCACTCAAGAAAAATAGAATAATTGCCGGTGAGGCAAGAAAAGTTTTTGGTTCTTCACCTGGCAGAAGAACTGATGGTCCGCGATATCTATGCAGCGCAGCAGGAACAACGATTCTACCACATTTTGTTTGAATAGCACGGTCATTGTTTACGACATAATAGCCAGGTTCGTAAGCAATTGACACAGGTTCAGAAAAAGTCTTCAGTTCATCATCACTTGTGCGGAAGTATGGCATGCAGGATTTTTTCCCATCCTTGCGCAGATACACAATGGCTATTCTTCCATCCTGAAGCCGCAAAAAGGAAGGACTCATTACATTGGTCGTGCCCTCTTTTTCTATCAAAACCCTATCATCCTTTGACCATGTTTTGCCATCATCATCTGAATATTTTGCTGCGATAACCGCCTCGCCAAAATCAGAATGAGAACCAAAAAATTTTGACCAGGCAAAAACAATCCTTCCTGATTTCAGTGTGATGAATGTTCCTTCGCTGTTTCTTGCATTTTCCCCAGCCGGCGGAAGTTCCATTACAATTTTTCCTGGCTTCACTTTTTTATTCATAAATCTTCCTACCACAGTTCCCTGTCAAAACTCCTGTATTGAAGCGCTTCTGCTATATGGCTTAATGAAATTTTTTCTGATTCTTCAAGGTCTGCTATTGTTCTTGCAACCTTTACCACTTTGTCATAACCACGCGCAGATAGATTCATTTTTTCTAATGCGTTTTCCAGAAATTTCCTGCATTCATCGTCAAGAATACAAAACTGTTTAATCTGCTTTGTGTTCATGTGGGCATTGCAAAAAATACCAGTCCCAGCAAACCGTTCCTGCTGGATTTTCCTGCATCTGGTGATTCTTTTTCTGATACTTTCTGAGTCCTCTGAAACACTATCAGAAACAAGTTGTTTTGAGCCAAGACCAGATACTTCAATTTGAATATCTATCCTGTCAAGTAATGGTCCTGATATCTTTTTTCTGTATTTGATAATCTGTGGCACTGTGCAACGACATGGCCTGCGACTGTCTCCATACCAGCCGCAGGGACATGGATTCATTGCAGCAATCAGGAAAAATCTTGATGGAAAATCAATTCTTCCTCTTGCTCGTGAAACAGAAACCTTTCCATCTTCAAGTGGCTGACGAAGGGATTCAAGAACATCCCTGTGAAATTCTGGAAGTTCATCCAGAAAAAGCACTCCATGATGCGCTAGAGATATTTCTCCTGGTTTTGGAATTGTTCCACCACCAATAATAGCGATATCAGAAATTGTATGATGTGGTTGCCTAAAAGGTCTTGTGGAAACAATACCTCCGGCAAGCATTCCAGCGACACTATGGATTTTTGTAATTTCAATCGCTTCTTCAATCGTCAGCGGTGGAAATATCGTGGGAACCCTTCTTGCAATCATGCTTTTTCCAGCACCAGGAGGTCCAATCACAAGCAGGTTATGCGCACCTGCCACAGCCACTTCAATTGCCCTTCTCGCAACTGCCTGTCCTTTTACTTCCTTAAAGTCAATATCATACTTATTCTGCACTGCAAGAATGTTATCCCAATCAACATTGTAAGGTAAAATTTCTTTTTTCCCGGTAAGAAAATCTACACATTCCTTCAAGCTCTCCACCCCATATGCCTCAATTCCAACAACAGACGCTTCAATGGCATTGGCTTTTGGAACAACAAATTTTCCACCTGATTGTTTCACGCTCATTGCCATTGGCAAAACACCGCTTACAGGTTTCACAGAACCATCAAGGGCAAGTTCTCCAATAAAATGAAATCTGGAAGCAACATCAGAAGATATTATCTGCCTTGCAGCAAGAATACCAAGAGCAACTGGCAGGTCAAAACAGGAACCCTCTTTTTTCAAATCAGCAGGAGCAAGATTGATAGTGATTTTTGATTGCGGGAATTCAAATCCTGAATTTTTGATGGCAGGTTTAATACGATCCCTGCTTTCTTTCACTGCCTGGTCTGGAAGCCCAACGATTGCAACTGATGGCATACCTTTTGAGATATCAATTTCAACACTCACAGGATATCCTTCAATCCCCCATACAGCAACTGAGTGAATTTTTGCAAGCATCAGTCCACCGGAATTATTTCACATTGCCAGGCATTATTGATTTTTGTTATTGAAATAACTTCAAATCTGAAAGCGGCGTCTTCAATTTCTTTCTTCTGAATGTACTGGTTGGCAACGATTTCAAGTTTCGCAAGTTTCCTTCTATCAACTGCTTCTACAGGAGAGCCAAAACTATCATTACTTCGTGTCTTTACTTCAATGAACACAATACTTCTGTTTTTTCTCGCGATGATGTCTATTTCGCCTGATTTTGTTCTGTAATTTCTTTCTAAAATTCTGTATCCGTTTGCTTTAAGAAATTTTGCTGCAAGTTGTTCGCCCTCAAACCCTTTTTCCCTGGCGCTTTTCATTATTATCTGTTTTTCTTTCTTAGATAATACATCTTTGCTCTTGGCGCAAGACGATTATCCTTTCTTGATTTCACAAGTTTAATACTGACAACATTTGGTGAATAAATGGGAAATATTCTTTCCACGCCTTCCCCATAAGAAATTTTACGAACCGTGAAGGTCTCCCTCATTCCTGTACCCTTTCTTGCAATACAGATTCCTGTAAAAACCTGGGTACGAACCTTTTCGCCCTCCTGAACCCTGATGTGCACTTCAAGTTCATCTCCTGGAAAAAATTCAGGAATTTCCTTTTTCGGTTTTATCTCAGATTCAAGAGCCGCTATTTTTGGATGCATGTTTTCCCCCTTTTTCTTTTATGAATTTCTCATGCAGATCAGGCCTTTTTTGTTTTGTTCTTTCAATCGCCTGATTTAAACGCCACTGCGCAATTTTTTTATGGTCCCCTGACAGCAAAACATCAGGAACTTTCAATCCCCTGAATTCCTCAGGTCTTGTATAGCACGGCCAGTCAAGAAGACAATCAAAAAATGAATCATAAACCGGTGCTTCTTCTGGCAATACTCCTGGCAATAATCTTACAACACAGTCAACAATCACCATCGCTGGCAATTCTCCACCTGTAAGCACATAATCTCCAATAGAAATCTCACAGTCAACGATGGTACGAACCCTTTCGTCCACGCCCTCGTAATGTCCGCAAATAATAATCAGGCCTTTTTCCCTTGAAAGTTCTTTCGCCTTCTGCTGGCTGAAAATTTCGCCCTGCGGACATGTTAAAATTGTCAAAGATTCCGGGTTATGCTTTTTCACTTCTTCAACTGCAAGAAAAATTGGCTCACATGCAAGTACCATCCCCTTGCCGCCACCATATACAGCATCATCAACCTTTTTATGTTTATTGCGTGAAAAATCCCTGAGATTCCAGATGCAAATTTCAAGTATGCATTTATCCTGAGCCCTTTTTATAATACTTGCTTCCAGGGGGCTGAAAATTTCAGGAAAAATCGTAATGATGTCAATCCGCATTCAATTGATTAAGAAGGCCCCGTTTTTTGATGAAACTTTTTACTGTATCAGATGGTTGCGCTCCAAGTTTGAGCCAGTGAATAACCCTATCATCCTTCACCTCAAACACAGGAGGTTCTCTGAGAGGGTCATAATGACCAATAATCTCTATGACATCTCCCCTACCATCCTTTTCATCGCTGATAACAATCACACTATAACAGGGTCTATTTCTTTTTCCTTTTCTGACAAGACGAATTCTGGTTGCCATTTTTTTCTCCTTATATATGAACAATTTCTCCTGTTTCAAGACTTTTGTGTATCGCAGTTGCAATTCTGGTTGTTTCCAGTCCGTCCTCTGCGAATGCACTTATAACGTTTTTTTTCAAATGCTCAAAACTTCCACCATTTTTCAGGTGTTGTATATTATACACAAAATCCGCAATACTTTCAATTCCATAGCCCTTATATACAGTATTTCCATATCTGTCCTGTGTTTCAAGGATAAATCCAAGATTATATGTTTCCATCCCATTTTTTGTACTGCACAATCTTGTTCCCCTGTCCTGCGTATCACACTCAATAATACCTTCTGTACCAACAAATCTTATGGATTGATTAACAATCGCCTCGAATTTTTCTGGCAAAATCCAGCACATATCAAAAGTGACAGACACGCTATTTTCAAATACAACTTTTGCGGATACTGAATCATACGTGTCAATTCCCATTTTCTTCAGTTTAATACGCCTACCTGTGGCAAACACTTGTTTTCCGTTGGACTGCAAACACCATCTCACCAGGTCAATGAAATGAATTCCCAGAAACCATACTGGAGAAGAATATCGCGCCCATGAAGAAAACCATACAGATGGCACCTCAATTCTATCTTCCATGTGAACATAACCATATTCAATAATTCCAAATTTTCCTGACCTGATGTCCTTACACAACTGCTGATGATATGGGTCGTATCTTTTATGAAAATCAACCTGAATCAACACATTGTTTTTTTCTGCTGCTTTTTTCATTTCAAGACAACCATCAACAGTCACATCCATTGGCTTTTCAACAAGAACATGTTTTCCTGCGTTCACCGCAAAAACAGCAATGTCCCTGTGGAGATGGTCTGGTGTGGCAATCGCAACTGCATCAATTTTTTCCTTATCAAACATTTCCCTATAATCCGCATAGCCCTGTACATTGTATTTTTTACACTGGCCGGTCAATACATCCTGATTGGTATCGCAAATTGAAACAAGTGTTGCAATGCCCTGGGATTCAAGTTGCCTGAACGCATGAATAATATTGGTACCATACCTTCCGGTACCAATTACCGCAAGGTTTAACATCAATACTCCTGATAAAATAACTTACGGTTATGAGCAGGTTTCAGATATTGCCTCTTCTATGACCGAGCAACCTTCAACAATTGCATCCTTTTTGATAACAAGAGGTGGCGCAATTTTCAATGAAGCCCCACCAAAACCCACTGGAGCAAAAAGCAATAGTCCTTTTTCAACACACTTTTTCACTATTTCAAATGCAGTGTCTCCATCAGGTTCAATTGTTCCTGGCTTCACGATACTCAACGCCCACACAAGCCCTTTACCACACACAAACCCAACAGATGAAAATTTCTCTTTCATTCTGTTCAATTCTTTTTCAAATACTCTTCCCATCTTTTCTGCATGCTCTGGCAGATTTTTTTCAACGATATACTCAATGTTAGCAATAGCAGACGCAGAACAAACAGGATTCCCTGTGTGTGTACTTGTCATTGTTCCTGGCTCGTACAAATCCATAATTTCAGGTTTTCCAACAACTGCTGCAATTGGAAGTCCGCTTGATATTCCCTTTCCAAGCGTAAATATATCCGGAATTACTCCATAATGCTGGAAACCCCACAATTTTCCTGTTCTTCCAAAACCCGCCTGTATTTCATCAAACACCAGAAATGCCTGGTGCTGGTTGCAGAACTCTCTCAATTTTTGAGCATATTCAACAGGGAGAAATGCAGCGCTTCCGCCCTGGTATGTTTCAGAAATCACGCCACAGATATGATCAAAATTGACACCTTTTTCTTTCAAAGTATTGATGAAAACATCAAAACTTCTGTCCTGCTGTCGAGGGTCTCCAGGAAACGGCACCTGCACCATATCAGGGTCAAGATTCCCGATCCATTCCTTCAAAGCAGGGATACCGCCGACCATCTGAGAACCAAGTGTTCGTCCATGAAATCCATGTTGAAAAGAAACAATAATTTTTTTCGCAGGACTGATTTTTTGACCTGCTGTTCTACATAGTTTAATTGCGCATTCTATGGTTTCTGAACCTGTTGTAAGAACAAAAACTTTTTTCAATGGTTCAGGCGCAAGGAGTGCGATTTTTTCCACAAGATTTGCTCTTATTTCACTTGGAAAACAGTAATTGTGAAGAAAAGGTCTTGACACCATTTCTTTGATT
>ERZ795060.1856-NODE-1856-length-23223-cov-13.746763_pt1 | contig 23223 bp, 18 predicted proteins | sample MGYA00375144_ERZ795060 | MGnify/ENA primary metagenome ERZ795060 (study PRJEB30189, sample SAMN05720157) | activated sludge metagenome | isolation source: anaerobic digester from wastewater treatment plant | place: Japan | collected 2015-05-15 ...
GGACCCTGCTGATGTCGGCGAAGTCGCTCTCTTCCAGGGCACGGGCCGCTGGGCTTAGCTCCGGCGGCGGGACGACGCGCGCCGCCCAGTCCACACTGCGGGTACTGCCCGGCGCGCTCGCACCTCCACCCTTCGGCGCAAACTGTCCACCCTTAGGGCTTCCCTTCGGGTACCGCCGCACCTTAGTCTCGTCGAACTGTCTGCCTCCGGGCCCTGCAGGACCAAACGCCTTGTTTAGCTCATCGCGACTAAGAGACTTCTGCAATGCGTCCAGTGACTCCACCAATGCTTCCTTCGCCGCAGGTGGCATCAGCAACGTCCGGTGCTTTTGCTGGCTTTCTGCGTGTGACATTTTCTCTCCGACCTCACTTTGTCTTGTATTGGTGCTCTTGTATACCTCCACGTCATTGCCGAACTCGCGACGCAGGTAGTAGAGGTCGCGAAGTGCAGCCAACCTTCCTCTTTGCCTTGCGCTCTTGTGCACTTTACGCGACCTGCCCTTCGCCGCAAGCTGGGCAAACCGCTTCTTGCCATACTTCTTGCGGCCAATGTAGGCTGCAAGCGCACCAGGGTCGTCAACGTCTCCGCGGCGGGCAAGCTTGCGCTTCAGCTGTTGAAACCTCTCCCCTGTCCCCAAAGGCGGCTTCTTGTCCTTCTTCAATGTTTACTCTTCCCTTCTGTGTTTGTCCTGCAAGTGCTGGGCAAGCACTTGCGCTACTCGCGCCGAAACTGCACGGTCAACAACAGCCTCCAAGTAGAACTGCTCCAGAACACGTCGCTTCTTGCGGTCGCCTTCCGTAGCTAACGCCTTGCGTAGACGCTCTACCTCTTTCTGCCGTACCGCAAACCACTTTTCGGCCGTACTCACTAATGAAAGCAGGTAGGCGTCGTTACGGGCACGGGCGCGACCTATAACCTCTAAGCTACGTTGTAAGCTACGTTGCAGCTTCTTTAGCGGACTCTTCTGTTCCACCCGCCGTAGCCTCCTGCATCATGCGCTTCAAAGTACGGCGCTGGTGAGCTTCGCGTAGTCCCCGAATGAAGTAAGCCAACCCGGTATCATCTACCTGGTCTGTAGGCTCAGAAACAATGTGCATGAGCCTGCTCTTGCCCTCCACCAGACGCTTCCGCGCTTGCTCAAACAAAGCACTGGTCTCAACTGTATAGACGTCTACACCCGGCCACCTCTGTGACAATCTGTTCTGTCGGCCCTCCCTTTGCTTCAGGGTCATAGCAGTCCAAGGCAAGTCGTAATGTACAAGCCACCGCGACCGCTCAAGGTTCGCTCCTGTCGCGCGGGCGTTTGAGCAGACAATAATGTCATACTGCGAGGCTGCACGCTTCGCTGCTGCAACCTTGGCCAGGTCTGTCTCCTCGCGCCCCGCGTCGTCAGCGTTGAACTGCCTGCGTGTCTCCTCAAACGCACCCGGCGAAGTGTCACCAGTGGCAGTAGCTACCCGGAAGCCCCTCTCGGCAAGCACCTGCGCAATAAGGTCCACACTTGCCGGCGACGAGGCGAATATAATCCCCGGCACCTGCCCACCGTCACTGTCTTTATTCTTATAAGATTCCGCTATCTCTACCAGCGCCTGCAGGCGAGGGTTGTGCTCATAGGGTGCCTGTTCAAGTATACGGGCGACGGCACGGTCGCGCGTTGCTGCAAGGAAGGAACAAGCGTCGTCAAGCTTCTCCGCTAAGGCTGCGCCCTCCAACCCTGTAAGCTCCTCGCGCGGTATCATCTCCGCGGCTGCCGCCCGCGCTTCCTTGCTTCCGACTGGGGCACGACGCGCTCTTTGCCAAGCCTTCTGTATACGTGAGTACTGCTCCTCTTGCCACGGCGACAACCCAACTGTGCGCGTGGTGTGCGTCTCCTCAACGCTTGAGTCTACATGGGGCACATAAACATAGGGCACACATAGCCTCTGCAGTTCCGTAGCAGAGGAGTCGGTATGAATACCGTAGCGGCGACGGAAGCTTTCAAACTCCTCAGGCGGGAACTTGTCCGGCCGTACCTTTGAGAGGGCGTCGTATACCTCCGACACATCATTCTTCACTGTCGTCGCCGTCGCCCCTAGGTAGTATTCCGAACGCGCCGTGGTGGCGTCAACACAGTTCGCCATGCGTGAGTTCGGCTTTCCCTTGCGGTTAAGGACGTCTTGCATCTCGTCAACCATCGTGAACTGAAAGTTCCAGCCTTGCGCGTCCAAGGCCTCGTTGATCGCCGCCTCGCGCTCGGCCCGCGGCGCAGTAAGCAAGAAGTGCGCCGCTTCCTCCTCGTTACCGCGGAACCGCTGCTGGGCTACCGCCCACGTCACGTCGTCGCGCCAAGCTTCATGACTTACCGCTACCAGGTCTATATCGCCCCGCGAATAGGCCTTCCGGCGACTTTCCTTGGAGATGGAAGGGTAAGCAAACACGCGCATTGTACCCGGTTCGGCGAACTTGGATACCTCCCCGCGGAACTGCCCGACCACGTGACCAGGTGCAAGCACTAGGCCGCGCTTTACCTTACCCTGTGCACGCAGGTGCGCGAACGCGCCTATTCCGATAAGCGTCTTGCCGCCTCCGGTTCGCGCGTTAATATTCAAACGCTTCACGCGCTCCAGCAGCTTGATTGCCCGTTGCTGGTGTATATAGCGGCCGCTTAGGTTCACACTGGACTTCAAGCCTTCCGGCCGCCACCCCTCCTCGTCACGTTCACCGCGCTTTATAGCCTGCGCGTCGTCATACATTTCGGAGAACTCGGTGTCAAGCGGCTCAACAATGCGCCCCCACGCGGAGGGGTGTAGGAGAAGGTAGGCATTAGGCCCGTCCGTCTGCACTACGTAATCGCCTTCGCGACAACCCAAGGCCGCGGCTATACGGTGCGCATCGGCAGCGCTTCGCTCCCCTAAGGCGCAGTCTATACGCTCGCGCGGCTTGTCCGTTGACTCCTGGAAAGCCGCCACCGCCTGCGCCATGAACTCCAAGCGGCCGTAGGCAACTCCTAAGCGCCATTGCGCCTCTCGCAGCAGGTCTTCACGTTTGCGGGCTAACGCTTGCAGGTTGAGCAAACTTCCAGACCCCGTGGGGTGCGTATCCTCAATGATATCCGCTATCTCCTGCGCCTGCGCGAAGAGTTCCTGTGCTTCCTTTAGCGCATTCTGTGCTATCTCGGCCTGGTGTTCAGCGTGGTATTCCCCTAACCGCTTGCCTAAGGTAACGAACTCCTCGTGGGACAGTTGAGCACGTAGCACCTCGGTCATTAGCTGCGCCGCGCCGGCTGAACCCAAGTAGTCAACCACTTCGCGGCGCATGCACAGGGGCTGCCGCAGCACGGCGTGGAATATCTCATTCGCCTCCAGGAATCTGCCGTGCAGGACCTGTCGGTGCAGCGGCCCGTGCTTTACCTGGGTCTCGTCTAAGTTATCCAAGAACTCAACCGCTACTTTCGTCTGCATCTGTTCGCGCAGGGACTGGGCGACGCGCCGCACTGCCTCCTCGTCGCTTATCGGTTGCAGCGAGACCATAGCCGCGCCCCGCGGTACTTTAGCCAAGTCCTGCGGCGACGCATCCAATACCTCACGCTGGGCAGCCAACAGCTGGTTGCGCTGTGTTCGCCACTTCTCATAGGCAGTGAGGACCTGCAGGGCCGCCTCAGGGTTCCGTAACTCGCTGCTGAAGTCCCCTCCGTAGCCTTCCTCTATCCAGGGCCGGTCCTCCTCACGGGCACGCTTGAGAGCTTCTTGCAAGCGCTTGCGTCGCTCCAGTTCTCCTTCGGCCGAACTGATATACCCCTGTTCCTCCGCCGCGACAAGGGCAGAAGTTACCGTTTCCTGAACAAGTTTCTTCACCCTCTCCCCCTCAAGGCCCGCTTTCCGCGCACGCTCCTCCAACGCGTCTACATAGCCCTTGCCGGTAAGAGGTGAGGTCTCGGTAAACAACTCCCCAACAGCAGCGTCACCCAACTGCTGCGCAACCTCTTCATCGTTGAGGCGCACAACCGTGTCGCGAATAGTCCGATAGAGGCGTTCGGCTGCTTGCACCTGGTTGCGCCGGCGCAGGGATTGTAGCCTCCGCGCTGTGTCCTCCCCCATCTTCTCCTGTACCTCTTCGGGAAGTTCGTAGTCTTCCCAACCCTGCACTTGGGCGATGGCGCTGAGGAACTCCTCTTCAGCACGTTGCATTGCCTCGTCAACCGCGTGAATAGCCTCTTGCCGCCGCTGCCGCTCCTCCGCAGACATCTCTTGTACCTTCAGCACGCGTTCTGCTTTAGCCTTGGCGCGACGGCGACGCGCTTCTACCTGGTACTCCTCTGGGGACTTTATTCCCGTAATACGGCGGTAGTTCAACGAACCTCCCGCCCCTGCAACAATATGACCGCTATTACCTCCTTTGCTGTCCAGCCGGATTAGTACAGGGAAGCCTTCGGTGCCCTCCCCGTGCGGGTGCAGTGTAACCCAGCGGTATAGCGGGTTGTTGCGCCACACCGACGGGTCTACAAAGGCCTTATGCAAAGCGCGGCGCTGCGACTTCTTCCAGGTACGCAGCGCCTGCCGGTCGTGAATGCCCGGCAGTACACCTATAACATGCCCGCACAGAGGACACAGTTCGCCCGCCCAGGTACTGCGGTTAGCCTTGATTAGAATACTCTGACGCTTACGGTGACGGCACAGGTGAGAGGGCAAGGGCCACTTCATCGCACGCCTCCCCACCGGTACTGCCCCAGAACCTCATTGGCATTCTGGAACCTTTCCAGTGCGTCGCGGTGTTCGCGGTCGGTCTTCGCTTGACGCATATCGCGCAAGGCTTCACGCATTCGTCTGCGCAGACGCGCCTGGTGTCGCGCAATGCGCCCGTCAACAAGGGCAATGTTGACTAGGATGTCGTCAAAGGCGTTCTTGTTCTTCTTAGCCATTTCTGTCACCTCGCGCGTACGTTTGTCGGCGGCGCTACTCTCAGAAGAGTGCGGTACCGGCGAACGAACCAGTCTCTTGCTTCAGACTGCTTGCTATACAGGGACTTAGACATTATGCCGCTGAGTTCTATCCCCGACTCCTCCAACAGGGACGGTGCCGTGGCCTGTATGAGCTTTATCTGCTCATCAAGCCGGTGCCAGTCCTCCGACTCGAAGGGCGAGTCGGTGCGGTAGCCGAATATCTGCACGTCGCCGTGGCGCGGTGACCGACAGATTCGGCCGTAAGTCTGTAGCTGCTCAGCAGCGTCCTTCGGTGCGCCCAGGACGTGTAGGTAGGACCCCTCCTGCAGGTTATGCCCCGTGCAACTTGAGGAGTCAATAATAATGAAGCGGCAGTTCGGGTCGTTCTGCCACTGGGCCTTGCGTTTGTGTACGTCAGACGCGTCGGTGCCTTGGCAGATATTCTTTACTTGGCTACGTCTAAAGCCGCTTTCCAACAAGGCCGCAGTAACCATCTGTCGCTGTTCCGGCGAACTCACGTATATAACATGCTTGCCGGCCGGGTCCTCGCGGTCAATCTCCGCAATCTGGCGCAGCATCTGTTGCGCCTTAGGGTTCTCGCGCCAGTCGCCGTCGTCAACGTTGCCGCGGTGCATTTCCATTAGCGCTTTCAGCGCCGCGGTCCTGCCTCCCTTACCACGGTACTGCTTTATAAGCTCAGGAAGACGGGCGTCAATCTCCGCCTCTCTGCGCCTCTGCGCCTCGCTAATGCTAAGTTCATGGTTGCGGTGTGTAACCTGGTAGGGCCGACTTTCCTGCTTTGAGCTTGAAATGTAAGGCGCAAGGACGTCGTTGAGCAAGGTCCCCAAAGCCTCACTTTGCGCATTCGTACCTGCGCCGAACCCCGTAAAGGCCCGCTCAAACTGTGTGCGCGGGCCTAACGCGCCAGGGTTTGTCCAGTTGACAAGGTTATAGGCTTCTACCGCAAACTCGCGTGCTGGTGTAGCGGTAAGCGCAATCCGGTGCTGAAAAGGCATGCGGAATATACGTCTCGCCTGTGCTCCCAAGCGGTGAGAACGCGAAGAGCGCAGCATCTGCGGCTCGTCCACAACGCAGGTGTCAAACTTTGCAGCTTCAATAGCGTCGGTATCAAAGGAAGCCTGCCGGTGCGCCGTTATATATATACCCGGCCCCCGGTTGTATAATCTGGCGCGTTTCGCCTTATCCGCGCCCGTCTCCGGAATCACATAGACTGGCAGATCAGTGAAGCGCTGAACCTCCTCCGCCCAACGTTCCACGTGCCCGCGCGGGACTATTACCAGTCCGCGGTGGTTAGGGTTCTCCGCAAGTTTGTGTGCGATAAACCCAACTGCAGTCAGGGTCTTGCCTGCGCCTGTCACGCGGGTAACCATGCCCCCGCCGGCCTCAAGAAGCCAACGAATATCATTACGCTGCGCTTTACGTAGACGAAGGGGAGTTTCCTCGCGCTTGCCCGTTTCAGGGTTCAGGGAGACTATTGTAGACTTGAAGCCCGGTGGCGTATCCGCCTCAGTAACCTCGCTCTCATCATTCTTAATAGCCTCCCACCGCTCGTTTCGTTGCGCCTCATAAGACTGGTAGTTAATGAAGCGTTGCAGGCCGAAGACACTAGCGCGAATCTCCCAGTTACCGCTGCGGGGGTTGAATAGCACCCTTGTTCCCTTCTGCCCTTCGCGCAGCTTCAGCTCACGCAGACGCTCCTCTGCGTACTCACGTGAGTCGCCGCAGAGGATGGTAACCTCCGGTTGCTGTCCCTCTTCTATCATACGCATAGCGGCCAATAGCGCTGCCGAAGCCTGCAAGGAGCCTAAACCAACGCCCAAGTTGTCGCGCTGCCGCTGCAGGTTCTGCGCCAGTAGCTGGTCGTAGACTAAGGGGTTGAGCACACCTTCGCGTTCACGAATCTTTCTCTCCTCTGCTATGAGCTTCTGGTTGCGTATAAGAATGGCTTCCTCGGTGCGCACCTGGTTCTCGGCGTTGTACTCCTCTAGGCGGGCTATTATTCGCTGGAATGCCTCGCGGTCGACGCGGTGGTACAGGTCCCACGCCAGCGCCGCAGCCGCTCCCTCCGGGGTAAGAGCGCTCACCAGCCGGCCGACGTCAACGCGTCGCCGGAAAAGCTTGCCGACGATTCCGGTCAGGGCGCTGCTGGCCCCTTCTATAATCTGTCGCGTCATCATGTTAGGGCCGGCGACAGGGTTGCCCTCCTCGTCACGGACAAGGTTACCCTCCCTGTCCGTCATAGGTGCGCCCCAGTGCTTCTTTGCGGCCTGGTAGAGGGCGTCAGCCCGGCGACTGGGCGGCGCAGCGTGGTACTCCTCTATACGTCGCTGCAGCTCCTGTTCGCTAACCGGTTCGGCCTCAATGGAGAAGCGGGCAAGCACGGCGGCAGGCTTGTCTACCGACTTCGGCATCTTGGCGACAAGTTGACTAATCCTGCGCCGCAGCTTTGCAACCTGGAGGGACACCTCATGGAAGTTGCGGTACTGCTCAGTCACTTCCTGCAGGTGCCTAAGGTCGCGGATTATCTGCTCAGGACGTCTGAACGCTGCCTGCCTCTTCTCCTTAGGCTTTTCCTCTTTCGCCTCCTCAGGTTCCTCAAGCCTCTCAAGAGTGGATAGCTTCTCCAAGGCTTCTGCCGTAGCTCTTCTCTCGGTTCTTTCTGCAGCCGGCCTCTCCGTTGGGGGTTCTGGTTCCGTTGCCACCTCCTCTGCTATAGCGCGGTCAAGAACGTCGCCTATTGCGCCGGCTTCAAGGTTGTGCTCAATAACTGCCGCTACGTCCAGGTCCTCCTCCGCCGCTTGTTTGTTTGCCTCCGCTAGCAGCTCGCCGGTGGTAGGCGGTTTCGTCTCAGCAGGTCCCTGGACAACAGTCGTTCCCTCCTCCGACGTTGCTGCTTCCCCTTCCAGCTCCTCTTCCGATACAAGCACGGGAGGCGGAGCCTCATGCGCCTGCTGCATTAGCTGCTGCAGGGACTCCTCCACCTGGTTGCGTACTGTTGATTCTATCTCAACATCGGTGGCGTCTTCTGCGGGGAGGGAAGGCAGGACAAGACGCGAAAGGTCTATTGGGCCGGTAACTGGTAGCTCGGCACAGGCGACGCGTCGCGCCTCGTTGAAGCTCATTCCGCCCTCTACCAGAGCCTCAATGTGTTGAGCAAGCGCACCCACTTCGGCCTCATAATGCGCTATTGCATAGTTGTGCGCATGCCGCAAGGACGACGTGACAGCGTTAGCCCACCGTTGTGCCAACTCCTCCCTACACCCTTGCTCTAAGGCGTACCTGTGAAAGGCTTTATTAATAGCCTTCAGGTCGGCGGAAGTTAGCACCCCTACGTGAAAGCCGATTGCCTCCTGGTATGCTCGTCGCGCCTCACGCACTCGGTTGCCCAGCTCCTTGCGCTTCTTACGGGCTTCCTCGCGTAGGGGCTTGAGTTCCTCCTGTATACGCCGACGTTCTTCCCGTACCTTACGCTCGCCCGGAGTTAGCGCCCCCGCACCAGACTCAGGCGACATGACCATGTGCCGGTAAGCAGCGCCAGAGTCATAAGGCTTGTCCGGATCAAAGGAACCCGCTCGCAGGAAGGGCGTGCCCCCCGTTACAGTGAAAAGGCCGTCTGGGCGTTTAGTCAACAGGAGTCTACGTCCTCTTAGCGGCCCCTCCTTCGTGATGGTAACCCAGATTGAGTCACCTACCGGAACCGCGTCCCAGTCAACGTGTCCGTCGGCCATGGGCGTGCGGATTACTGCCTTATGTAGCTTACCTTCGTCAGGGCCGTCAGCAGGGGCCAAGTCTCCCTTCTCTAAGCGAAACCTACGAAGAAAGTCATCAAGAAGAACGCCATTCCGAAAGCGAAGCCTTGTCTTCCGCTTCGCACCGGGACAAGTCTTCTTACCTCCGCTCACCGCCTTACGCAAAGAACTGGCGTACTCGCGAAGCCACGCAGAAAACCCTGCTTCGGCCTCCCGCAGGTCCGGCCACCGCAGGGACTTTGCAATAGGCTTCCAGCCTGTCTCAAACGCGCCGCTGGTCTTAATACGGCCGCCGTTGTCAAGGTAGTGCTGCCACAGCGGCTTGAATACGTAGTCGCGCTTTGCCACGTCAGGGGTGTGCCCCATGAACTGCGCGACGTGGTCAAAGGCGGCGTTGACTACGTCCTCCGGGTTCTGCCCCTTTCGCACAGGGTGGCTTTGCAGGTAGTCGTACATGAGCAAGTTGGCACACCAGGTCCGAAAGTCCTTCGGCCTAATATCCCAACGCCTCAGCCGGCGGGCAACGTCATACTCACTTAGGTTATAGCGGTTACCGCGCGAGTCCTCGTACCAGAGTAACTGCTCGCCGGGTTCTCTTCCCTCCATGAACTGTTTCACCTTCCTAGCTAGCTGCGGGGAGACCACCGCGCGTTCCCAAGGTATCTTGAGCTTGCCGGGGAAGCGGAACATGATTTCGTCGCCCCGCACCGTAACGTGCTCAACACGAAGGGAAACTGCGCCAAAGGTCTCGTGGGCAGCCGCCATCCTCAACGTGCCTATACGGAAGGCCAGGTGCCGCATAAGGTATACTGCTACCGCAGTAGCACTTGCACGGCAGGGTTCCTCATAGCCAAGTGCAGTGTCTATCCACTCGTCTATCTGGCTAATATTCTGCTGAATGCGCAGACAGGACTCAAACTTCTTCTGCTGCCGTGCGTCAAGTTGCTCCTCGGTGTATTGCCGACGCCTCGGAGCCTTTTCTTTGCTCTTCTTGCTCTTCTTCGCAGGACGGCCGCGTCGCACGTGACTGCGCACCGGCTTGTAAGCGCTAGTCTTGCGGGACCGGCGCAAGTACTGTCTGACCGCGACCGTTGCGGCCTTACCTATGTCCTCCTTCGCGACTACCTGACTGGGGCGCAGGACCATCCACACCTGTTGAGGCTTGTCGGCGGAGGCGTCAGCGCCGAGACTGTAACTTATGCTGTCGTAACCAGCGCGGCGTAGTAAGCCGGGGAGGTAGAAGTGGGAGAAGGGAACAGTTGCGCCGACACTGGAGTCGCGAACCTTCACGTTCTGACGCAACTCCCATAGCACATCCTCAACTAGCATCACCCCCTCTTCGCCCCAGCGAGTTAGTTCGTCGTCAAGGCCCGGCGCACAGATATACCTGCTTTCTTGTAATGCCCGCCTGAGGGACTCAGCAACTTCCGGCGTAACACGCTCGTCCAGCACAAGGGGCTTGCCCGTGTCAATGTAATACTTAGGGGGTTCCCCTGCTAACTCCCTCGTAGTCTCAGGCTTACGTATTCCGACAACATCGCGCAGCCACTCAATGTCGGTGACGACGGTGATGGCAGGGAAGCGGTCTTGCAAGCGTCTTACCATCTCACCGAAGGAGGTCTCGCCCTCAACCCAAGGCTGCAGGAGTTCGTCAAGCTGTTCGCGTTCCGCACCGGTAATGGCGGGGTTCAAGTCGGGGTCAAGCAGGGCAATAGCAACCTGTTGTCGTTCCCACGGGGAGAAGGTGCGTTGTGCAGAAGACGTCCCCTCAGGACCTGCGGCATAGCTTCTGCTGGTAGTGAAGTAGAAGCCAGTCCCGTAGGGACCGTCAACCGGAGAGGGACGTCCTAGGGGAACCTTTCCCTGGTTAGGCAGGGAACGACTGGACGCAGGAGCGAGTGCGTACACCTCAAGGACCATTGCTACGCCTCCCGTCGTACTGCACTTTCAAGCATGGCTTGCGCAATCAAACCCGCCTGCCGCAGCAGGTTGAGTTCGCTGCGAACGTTCTTGCCCGTAAGGTGCCGGGATAAGAGGCGCATGTAGCCGCTAGCTAACTCGTGCGGCTCGTCGGGGAAGAGTTCGGAATGAGCAGTTAGCTCTATGATTATTAGCTCGGCAATACCCTTTAGGTACTGTCGGACAGGCGCGGGGAACCCCCTACCTAGCCTAAGCAGTTTCCTTAGGAGACCGGGGAGAGGAGAACGGGCGGCGTCTACGGACTTACGCACGCGTCTGCGACGCTTACTTGCGGGGCGCAGCTCAAGCCCAGTCTCACCCTTAGCCAGCTTCTTTGCTACACTGCGCCCTTGCTTCTGCGCTTCGTGGAAGGTGTCCCAGAGCCTGTCGCAGTCCGTCATTAGGTCACGGCGGACGTCGCCTAGCAGAAGGGCAATAGTACCTTCCATTGAAGTGAAGCTCGTGTTATGGTCAGGTTCGGTATAGTGCGCGAACTCATGTACGCACATGTGAAACAGGTAGTTCTCCAACAAAGCCCCATCCCTCATATGCTCCTCAATGTGCGATAGGTCCAAGGTGAGAGTAGAACGGTCATCTATCTCCCTGGTCTTTATAGAACCGCGAATGTCCGGCGTGACGGAACCTCGAACTCGTCCCGTCAGCCAACCCTTACCGTACCCCGACTCGCCGTAGTACTTTTCATGGCGAAGGCGAGTTTCGGCGGCACGGGAGTAATACTGTGCTATAAGTAGCCCAGCTAGCTGGTCAAGAGTTATCTTGCGCGGCTTGTTCCCTGATACGCTTTCAACTTCAACCGCTCTACAAAGCTCAATAGCGAAGTCGGCAATATCCAAAGCCTCAGCAGGGGAGATGGCACCCTCCCGCAGGTAGCGCTCTATCGCCTCTATCGCCCTAGTGCCAAGAGGCGCAAGCTTCTGGATATCAATACCTTCGCCTACGGGACCCGCGAATAAAGCGGCCCTTACCTCCTCAACCCAACCCTTAGGTAGGCGATAGTTACGCCCACGCTGGAGCAACTTCTGCTCACGTATTCTGCGCATGCGCCCAACCCTGGCGTAGTGGTCTAAGAAGTCGCGTTCTTCCCCGCATTGAGCAATAGCACTCACAAGAGCTGCTATAGGATAGATGCGCTCTATAGCATCAAGCATAGCCTCAGGTGCACGGTCAAAGCTCCACCTACTGGACGGGTTGAGGGTCCTTGAGGAGACTTGCTCCATTGGGGGAGAATGCACAGTTGAGCTTACCTGCTCTGCCAGTCTCTTCTGTTCCTTCTTGCGAATAATATCGTCTATGACTGATTCGATAGCAGACTCAATGTCACTGTCAGATATAGCCAACCGGTGGGGGTCAAGGGGGTAGTCGGAACTGCCGGGGCGGTTGTTTGTGTCAATGTCTACTACGATTATCTCGTCTTCAAGGGTGTACCTCTGCTGAACAATCTGGGCAAGTCCGCCGATTCGCACAACCAGACCACCGTAGTCTGCGAACTCCCGAATAACAGGCTCGCCAGCCACTATCCGACGCTCATTCTCCTTCTCGCGACTTATTACGTAGATGCGGGCTTTATTGCTACCCGACTTCGAGGTCTTAGTGAGAGCCGGCCGACGCCCCTTTACCTGAAGAGGACTAATATTAAAGCGGTCACCATCAGCTTCGGCGATAACCTCAATGTCGCCGAAGTCGGAGCACTGGATAAAGGACAAACCAGGGCCGCCCTTTAGGCCGAAGTCAAAGGCAGGCCCTGCGCCGTGCGTAACCGTTGTGCCCACGGTAACCGTATCAGCCACGTTCTTCAAGCGAATAGAAGTACCCCTCCTGAAGTCTACCTTCTCAACGTAATCCACCTTCCCTATCATATCCGAATCAAGGCGAATGCCGTTAGTCTCTATCTCCCACTTGCCCCCGTTCGCCGGGTCGCAGGAGCTAAGGATAACAGCCTTAGCGACTCCGAAGCCGCCGACGCTTTCCCCTGTAGGCTTCCCCGTTGAACCCAGCACAAGGAACTTGTTGACCAGGGTGTCGGGGTCCATGCCGACACCGTTGTCGGTAAAGGTAACCTCGTACCTGTCCCTCGGAGCATTCGCATCCACTCGGTACGTAATCTGCGGCCTTTCGCCCGGACCGTAATCCCTACGACGTACGCAGGCGTCGCGTGCGTTCTGGAACATCTCACGAATAGCGTAACGCGCCTGGTCGTAGACAGTCCCGTAAGCGCCAGAGGCATGGTGAGACCACATTACCGAGGGGTCAATGCCGTACTCAATGAGTCTCCCTACGTGGATAACGTCACCGTACATTACCTCGTCTGCTTGGCGTTCTTCCCTCTGCGCCGGCACTTTCGGCTTAGGGGCAAAGCGTCCTCCTTGCCTGCTTCCCTTAGCGTGGCGGGGGTGTTTAGTCTCAAACTCCGGGTCGTTTGGAATAAGGATTGTCCGCACGGGCTTGGCGGGTTTAGTAGCCTTTGCGGGCTTAGCAAGCTTAGGCATAGCTTCCTCCTTATCACATCACCTTACCGGTACGGCTCACGCGTTTACTTGCGAACCGCTTTGCCTTCCCGGCATAAGGTTCCCCAAGTGCTTTGGGACTAATGCTCAGGTAAGGCGTACGTTGCATTCTGCCGCGCGGTGCAGAAGCAGGCTTCTCCACCTCTTGTAGCACGCACTTGCAGTTAGTAGTGCAAGCAAGTGTGCCCGACTGCGGGACGACTGCCAGGTAAGCTAGCTCCTGCGCGGAATAGGTTCCGTTCCCCCAACGGCCGCCGAAGGGCAGACTGTTTTCGCTTGTGTACTGGCTTAGGTTGGGCAGAGGCGTCCCCGACAGGTAGGCACAGTCGGGGCAGTGCTCAGCGTCGGGGCGCATGACCCAACGCAGGTAGCGTCCTGTGCTTAGGTTTGCATACAAGAACCCCAGCCAGAATGCTTCGCGGGTGGCATTGCCGTAGAGGGCAGCGCGTCTCTCCAAGGGCATGCGCAGGTCGCCCCGCACAATGTCGTCGAGGAAGCGCTCGACAAAGACGTATTCGTTGCGACGCAGGCGTTCCAACACCTTGCTTTCAGCGTCACCAGGCGGAGTAGTTACTCCTGCCGCAGCACGCCCCAATAGGAGCTGTTCGCGGTAGCTATTGCGAATGAACCCTTGCAAGGCGCGTTCGGTGTCGTGTCGCGCACTTTGCAAGTCGGCAAACATCTGCTCGCTCAGGGCGGGAGAGACAGCGGCATCAGAAGCTAACGGCGTAAGTCGCGCCAGCATATGAAAGTTGCCGTAAAGAGCAACAGCGACGCTGCGGGCGTTAGCGACAGCGTCCTCTGATTGCAGGTAGGGCCACGTCGGGGTTTCGCCCTGTAATGCCTTAGCCAGAAGGAAAGCTTCGGGACCCTGGGGCGCAAGTAGTTGTATGAGGGCCGCGACGTGGGGCCTCATTCGTGTTTCTCCTTAGTGCTTGCCTCAATACGGTTAGCTAACTCACGCAGGTAGCGAACCGTGTGCGACAAGTAGGCGTCGGGTTCAGTGACGGGGTCGGGTTTGTCCTGCAGGGACTTATCCAGGGACTTATCCAAGGCTTCCAGCGAACGGGCAAGTTCGATTCGTTCGGTTTCACTAGGGTCAAAGAGGTTCTTAGCGGGTCCCGGCGCTATCTGTCGCAAACGGGGCAAACGGCCGGAGTCCTCCTCTTCGTTTAGGGAAGCTGCTAATGCCCCCCCAGGGCCGCCTCCCATTCCCATTGGAGGCATGCCGGGCATTGGAGGCATACCTCCACCCATGCCGCCGAAACCGCCGCCGAAACCGCCGCCGGCAGGTTTCTTAGCTTGCTCCTTCTCTTGGAAGTAAAGCTGTTGGACAATGCCTGCGGCACCGGGCGCGTCAGGCCATTGAGCATACTTGCCCCCGCGGTTCTCGTAGATTACTTCGGTAATGCGACGCAGCTCAGCAGTATTGTGCCGGGTTGCCGGCCACCGTTGCATCACCAGCTGCTCAATCTCGCCCCAAAGTTCGGTGTCCAGGGGGTCGCGCCAAGGCGGGTCGCCTAAGTCGGCGCGAACTTCGTTGATTGAGTACGCACCTAGGTTGAGCTTCTGCGCAGCTAACTGCAGGCTACGGGCTTCGTCCTGTCGGTGCAGGGAGGTCCAGGTGAACTCAACGTCGGGGCAGATGGGCCAGATTAGGGTCTCGTTGATAAAGTCTTGCAGGAACAGCATCATGGGGACGAAGCCCGTATCGTAGCCGTACAGGATTCGGGTTAGGGGGTCGGCTTCTTGCATTGCTTGGCCTTGTTGGCGAAAGGCCTGGAAGTTTATCTCCTCCGGTGCCATCTCAAACAAGGAGCAGAGAAGGTTCGTCAGGAAGGTTATCCACTTCTCCCAGTGCATATCAATACGGTCATTCTGCCGCAGTTGGGTCCACCGAATCTCGGAGCCGACGTCGCCCAAGAGGACCAGCATCTTGTGCCAGTGCCCGCGGTCACTAAGTCCGCTTATAATAGAAGTGCGAAGGTTCTCAATATATTCGGGGTCCCATTCGCCAGCGAGGGAGAGGATACCGGGAGGTATGTGTGAGTCATTGAAGAAGGCGGTATTGAATGATATTCCATTGATTACGCCGGTAAGCACTTCGGCGCAGTATTCCAAGGGCGAACGCCCGTACTCGGAGGTCCAGTCGTCGGCGCGGAGGTTCCGCGCAGCGTAGCTGATTTCGTAGTCAGCGAACTCGCGGACCACGTGGTTGTAGTGGTCTACCTCTACATAGGCCACGGCGTCGCCGAGTTCGGGGCGGATTTCGGGTTTGTACCCGGCAGCACGCACCGGCAGGAGCTGCACGTCTTCCTTCTGGCGCGGGTGGCGGTATACGAGGGACGTAGTCCGAATGCGTGCTCCGTCAAGTGGCCCGTACCAGACGGGCGGGTGGTCGGAGGCATAACGGGCGAAGCGCTTGTCGGGCCAATAGGCCGGGTGAGAAGCGGGGTCAACAGGCGACTCCAAGCGGATTACAGCGGCGTCAAGCACAAGCAGGTCTTCTACGAGGATAGCGAGGGTCTGGTCAAAGCGCAGCGCCTTCTCTTCGCCTTGCCCATCCCAACGGGCGACGCGGCCGTCAGAGCTACGCCGCCAGTCATAGCCGCCGTAGTGCACAAGCTGAGTTATAGCTTCCAACATGCGCATCTCGGCCTTGCGCGGGCGGCGGTCGGAGTTGCGTAGGCGCACCTGGAAGCCAGGCATGCGCCGGTTCTCGACCGGGTGGGCGAACATCGTCGCCTGCGTCTTGCGCTTGTTTATAATAGCACGCACGAGGGGGGTGGCGGCCATGCGTCGGAGAAGCGCATGGGTCATACCGGTGAGCCGGCGCGGGTCGCGAACCCCCTGGTAGAAGCCGGTTGCCCAGAGGGCGGGAATAATGCGGTGCGGCACACCGCGCGGGAGACTGTCACGCACCATGTTGGCTACGGCCTGCAGAGGTGACTTCGGTATAAGCTTATCCATTACACGCCTCCGAAGCAACGAGAACGCGGTCCGCAGGCTGACGTTGCCGGGTGCATCACGCCTGCCAGTCGGGAGTCACGGGGAGGCGAACCCCGACCCGGTCTGACGGTTCGCGGGCGTAACGAACCGCGGACCGCGTGCGCCCATTGTGAGGTGAGCCGCGGGCTATTGTTTATCCCAGTATACGGGTTCCCACGCATTGCGACCGCCTACTACTCCTTCGGGGACCGGTATATAACCCGGTCGTATGACAGGGACATGCACCTGTTCGGTGGCTTGCAGGCGCAGGTCCGGACGCAGGTCTATCGCCGTGAAGGTATGCCCAGCGCGGCGGGAAAGCATCTGCGACGCGACAGTTGCGTAGTTGTGTGCATGCCGCCAATGGTCGGGACCGACGCTGCGCCACAGTGCCTTAGGCTGGTTGTCCTCCTGCATCTCAAGGCCACGCACCATGTTCGTGACTTCAGCAAGGAACTGTGCTCGCAGAGCGTAAGGCATAGAAGGGAATACGTCCTGCTGGTTGCGCAGGCGGCGGGCGGCGTAGTCAAGGGTTGCGGTGCGGTCGCAGTCAACGCGACGGTTGTTTCGGTCAATGCGCAGGTTTGTGCGCTCGCGCGGAGGCATATTGGGGTACCATGCAAGGTAGACGCGGCCCGCGAACTTCTGAGCTAACAGACGGGCGTTGTTTGTTTCGGGCTGCGCGTCTATGACGAGGAGCTGGATGTTGTACAGGCTCATTAGCTCCTCAAGGCGCTGCCACCCACATACTTCCAGGTGTAGGTATATGTTCATACCGTCAGGGTCGGTGCGCCCAATCATTACTCGGTGGCCGGCCTCGCGCGAAGACTGGTCACACCCGGCAAAGGTCGGGGCAGTAGAGGACCGTGCAGGAGCGTAATCAAGAATGAGCTTAGTCACAGTTTCCGCGTCAAGCTCAACGTCGCCGGCCGCGGCAGGAAGCCCCAGAACCTGGTTAGTGTCCAGTTCGGGGAACTGTCCGGCGTTCATAGCTTCGGCAACGCGGTCGGCAGGCCAGTTCGGGAGAAGCATGCGTGGGATATGGTACATGCGCCAGCGGCGCATTTCGGGCGGCCACGTATCCACCCAGCGTCCCTGCGCAATGTGCTCGCGGCGCAGCTCGTGTCCGCGGGCGCAGATGTAGAAGGGCACAGGCACGTCAAGTGCAAAGCTGTCGGGATAGGTCAAAGGACGCTCGTCGCCGCATATCGGGCACTTCACCAGCCACTCAGTCTGCGTGGATTCCTCCCAGATTGCGGCAATACCGAACTTGGGGACAGTGGGAGTGCCGACAACGAGGTGCCGGTCCCAGTTAGAGTGCGCGGTGCGGTCCTGGTACAGGCGCAAGGTATTCGGACTGGAAAAATCAAGCTCGTCATGCACGACCATGTCGGCGGGTTCGGAAAGCGCCTGCGTGTCCTCCTGCGCACCCCGGAAGAAGACAACACTCACACCCTTGTGCCCGTCTCCGCGAAAGAGCTTTGTATGTACGTTATTGATACCGCCGACGCGCTCGCGCAGGTAGTCACTGGCTTCAATCGCGGGCCGGGCACGCGTCGCGCTGAAGTCCTGCACCGCCTTGTCGGTGTGCATGGTGTAGATAATGCGCACTTCGCAGGTGTCGGCAAAGTGGAACACATCGCTTATCGCGATGGTCGTCTTACCGACCTGCGAGGCCGACATCAGCCCCTTGTACTGGCTCCTGTCGGCAAGCGGCTGCACCATGTAGGGGTACAAGTCAAAGTCCAACCGCCCCCCGCGCTCAGTGCGCATGTACTCCTTCGCCCAACGCACCGGTGCCGAAAACTGGTCCGCCATGCGCATCTGCGCCGCAATGCGCTGCAGGCCCGCAGACACCGCCAAGCGCCGCTGAAAGCGCTCCCCGTATTCGCGCTCTTGTACCGTTTCCGCTATACTTGCCCAATCACTCATGTTCGCGATAGGATAAAGAAGTGTTCACAGAAAAGACAAAGGGGATTTTCAGGGCGCGTCGCGCGACACCCCCCTAACGCGTCGGGGACCCCCCTCCGCCACCTGTCGGATTCGCGTCGCTCCTGTGACACTTTCTTTAACGCCTCCGCGCCCCTGTGTCCTGGCCCTTGCGCCCCAGCGCCCCTGCCTGCGTGCTTGCGCCTATAAGTGTCTTCACTGGGGCACCTGTGCCCCCGCGCCCCTGCCCCTGCGTTCCTCTCCCTGCTGGGGCACCTGTGCCCCTACCTCTGTGCGCCTGCGTCCTCGTACTCGTACCCCTGCGCCCCGTGTCCCAGCACCTGGGCCTCGTCCTCTGCGCCTCTGCGCCTTGTGCCCCAGCGCCCCCAGCCCTCACTACCGCGCTCCTCCCCTGTTCCCCCTCTGCGCCTCCTGTGCTTGCGCTTCTCCTCCTTGTGCCCCTGTGCCCTGGGTCCTCTCCTCCTGCGCCCCCTATTGTTCCTTGTTCCTCTCCACTCCTGCGCCTGCGCCCCTGCGCCCCTGTGCCTTCGCTTCTTCACTCCTGCGCCTGCCTCCTTAGCTGGGTCCCCTTGACCCTTACTTGCGCCCCTGCGCCTTGTGCCCTTTCGCACTGGTTCCTCTGTGCCCCCCCCCGCACTGGGGCACTTGTCGCGCTGGGGCACTTGCGCCCCTGCACCTATGCACACCCCCGCACACCTACTTGGGCCTTGGCGCTCTTGCGCTTCGCACCCTTGTCGCCTCACCTTTGTCTCTGCGCCCCAGCGCCTGTTCAACCTCACATCTTCGTTGTGTCCTCTCGCCTGGTTCCCTGCGCATGCACCTTTGCGCCTCTTCGTCTTCAGGCACTGGGGCACTTGCCCCACACTGGGGCGCTGGGGCACTTGCGCCCCTGCACCTATACATATACCTCAGCACCCTGTACACTTCGCTTTGCACTGGTTCCCTAACACTTGCACCCCTGCGCCTGCCCACCCTTTGCCCTTGTGCCCCAGCGCCCACTTGCAAGCACTGGGTCCTCTTCTCCTGCGCCCTCACCCCTACACTTACACGCGAAGGGAAGCGCTGCACGGCGGAGGGCGGCCGTACCTGTCGCGCCCCCCTTCGCGAAAGTTATCCTCCATATTGTGCCGCCAGGTCCTCAAGCCTTCGCGCAATCGCTCCCCGCAAAGCCTCGTCGTCCACTACCTCCGCGATAACCTTTGCGACTAACTCAAGCACTTCCGTCAGTCCGCCCGGCTCCAGCACCACGCGCACTCGCATCCCCTCAAGTGCCTCCCGGTGCCGCGCCTTCACCTTGCTCAGCAGGTCCAGTGCCTCCAACTTCTGCTTCGGACTTGCCGCCGGGTCGGAGACAATCTGGCGGAAGGCAGTGTATGCCACCGCCTCCAACTCCTGCCCAATATCAGTAAGGTCGAAGCTCTCCAGGAACCGCGCGAATGCCGCCCGCTCCTCTGCGCTTAGGGAGGAAAGATAGACGTTTGTGACACTCTTGTCGGACCCGTGTTCGTGCAGCGAACACGGGCCAGAACCCAAGTGGGGCGTGCCCGCCCCCGCGGGCCGCCGGCAGGGTTCGCCAGACTTTGTTTTCACGCCGCAGCGGTTGCGATTCACGTTTACACGTTTACACTCCTGTTTACAGTAAGCGACTCGACTTCACAGTAGCCCGACGTGGCGCACCTGCATGCGCGTCGCCTTGCGCGTCACCTTGCGGGCTACTTCCGCCGCGACAGTATAACACCAGTTCCGCGGCTTCCGAATCGGGCCAGCACGCCTGCGTGTAATACGGATTGCAACCTGCAAGCGTGCCTCCTGGATTAGGTCCTCCACCTCAAGTACTGGTGTCTCCGGTGCGCGACGCAGGCCGTGGCGCACACCCGCGACAATCGCGTCGTCGTAAGCTGCGACAAACCTCCAGCCTACATCATAATCCACGGCCTTCACCTGTATAGACGTCTGTACGTCTACGTCACTATTAGCAGGGTCGCGCCCTTGTCGTCCTCTTCTATTCGCCACTCATAGCTTCGGGCCGCGAAGCCCAGTGCCGTCAGCGCCTTAGTGCGAATGAAGTAGCGCTTGCCCTCCCGGTGCACCGAAAGTGTGACACCTGCCTCCTCCTCTTCCTGCGTTGCCCGACGCACCACCAGGCCATCACGGTGGCGTAATATCACCGCGCGAGACTTGTCCTCGAAGCCCACCTTCGCTGCCACGAAGGCCGGCAGCGACACCGCCATGCTCGGCCCCACCTTGACCAGCGAAACCTCCGGCCCTGCCCTCCGGCCACGTCTGCCTATTACGTACTTATCCGTCGCGGCTTCCGTCATAGCCCTTGTCCTCCTCTTCCTTGTCTCCCGGCTGATATATACGAGTCTCCACCGCCTCATAGCAGCGACGACTGTCACCGCATACCGGACACCGCGCCGCCTCCGGCCTGAACTCCAGACAGCGCGGACACCACCTCTGCAGCTTAAAGCCACGCATGTCTCCCATTAGTCTTCTCCCTCGTCGGGGTAGATACGCCTCCCCGTCAGCTTCTCGTGCACCCCCAAGCCGCACACAGGAAGACGAAGAGGAACACCAGAACAGCTACGTCCGCAAGCCTCCTCACCTTCGCCCCTCCTTTCCTTGGCTACTTCCCCAATGCCTCAAGCAGAAGTTCGCGTAACCGGTCGCGCAACGCCCGCGTTTCTCCCCCCTCGTTCTCCGCCGACCATACACCCACCGCCACCTCGTATAGCTCCTGTAGACAAGGCGGCAAGCCCCTGTCCCAGACACAATGCACCCCCCGCCCCGCCTGCTGCAGCAGCGCCGCTACCGCTTCCTTCACTCCTACCCCTGCTTCTAATGCCTGCAACGCCTGCTGCAGGCAAGACCGCAGCGGTCCCTCCTTCACCCCGTGCACTGCCCCCCGTCTCCAAGTGCTCATACCCTCCGCCTCCCCGAATACCTACTTCCGTTCTGTGCCATTACTGCCCTCCTCACTAGTACAGAACACCTCAGTCTGCTGTGCGGTCCTCCCTTATATAGCTCACTTCGGTTGGCGACACCTCTCGCCAAACCCACCCCGGCGACTCCCGCAGCACCTTGTACGCTGCGGCCGTAGCCGGCACCACTACTTCAATCAGCGTCGCCGAACAGGCCAGCAGCTCCCGCACCAGTGCCTCGTGGTCAACCTCAACGTCTGTGCCGTATGGGGCGCAATAGCAATAAGCGCCCTCCACGGCGTAGCGCCTGACTACCCGCTCTGGTGGCGCGTCCTCGACCTGCACCCGCTGCAGGCGCTCGTGTAGCACCGGCAACGTCTCGACGACCTCCGCCAGCACTGCCTCGTTCACGTTCTTCTCCGCCCTAGTCTCCGGCCACTGCTGCGGGTCGCCGTGCCTACTGCGGAACCACCACCACCAGCTCCAAACTCGCGTCGCCCGTAGTACCGGGTCCTCTATGCCAACTTCACCGTAGGGCCAAGGCTTGTCGGCCGCGAACAAGAGCAAGTCGCCGAACTCAGCGAAGCCACCCGCTCTCCGCAGTGCAACGTACAGGTCGAACACAAGGCCGTCAATGTCGTTTATAGTCTCCACCCTCATTAGAGGCACTTTAAACACATTTCCGACGTGAACCGGCTCAACATAGATTTCTGTCAGTCCCTTCTCCGTTCGCTTCCGCATCTTCCGCATTGTCCCTCTTCGTCCCTCTTCCTATGCCGTTAGGGGGAGGGAAGCGGCTCCCTCCCCCTACGCTACTCAGCGCCGCTCGCTACTCCTGTCGCCAATACCGCGCGATGCCTGGCGCGGCCTTTACCGCCGCCTCGCGCGACCGCGCGATGGCGAAGAGAGGAGTGCGCCGCCCCCTCTTCCCCTCCGGAATGGGGGCCAGGCCCCACTCATCGCCCCGCAACCCCTGCCTGCGCCAGAGGTTGACGCCCTCTGGCAACGTCTCCACGAACTCCCACTTGCGCTTCATGCTTCTATGTTATTGTGCTGCAGCGCCGATTACGTCATGCACGAACCGCTCAACCTCGTCAGCGGAAACGTAATCCCATTCCTCCCACTCCTCACTGTCACAATAGACAGTCACAACCCACCACTCCTCCTCTTCAGCCTCTTCGTCCTCGTCAGTGTCGGGAAGCACCGGCTTCGCGACAGCCCTGTAGTCCTTTCCCTGGTAGGTAATAGACGATTCGAACTCGTCCGTGGCCCCATTATACAGCCAGACAATCTCCATTGCTCTCCCTCCTGTCTCTGCCCTGCACCCTACATTAGCATTATACCGTACCCTAATAGCCTGTCAAGCACCCCCCTTGGCTTAGCTCAGAAGTTCGCGCTGAGCTACAACACCCCCTACCGGACGCGGTCGCCCAGCTCCTGTCGCCACTGCCGGGCCAACGCAAGCAGCAGCAACGCAGGGACACCATGCAGGCTTACCTCCTCCTCATGCTGCCCGCGCGGAACAAGCAGTGGAACACGCACTTCCGCCGTCCAGGTCAGTCGCAAAGAGGACACCGCAGTGAAGAACCGCTCCGCTACCGCGGCATCCTTACGCCCGAATGCCGCGGAGATACATACCTCCCCATGCGCGTTCGTTGCCTCAATGTTGCATGTCCCCCAGACGACCCTGATGAACTCACGGTCGTCGCCAAAGTGCCTGACACCTTCCTCATAGTATATCTCGTGGCGGGCAAACTCCTGCATCACCCGCCACGCCGCCTCCCCCACCTCCCCCTCCGCTACCTGCAGTGCCCTTGCCCTGTAGACGTATACCATCGCTCTCTCCCTTTCCCTTTCCTTTGTTCCTCCTGTGCGGAAGTACCGCCACCGCGATACCTCCGCGCAGAAGGGCCGGCCTAAACCGGCCCTTTGAGACTACAGCACAAGAAGCCAGCCCTCCTCAGTGCCTACCACGCGCGGGGCACCGGGCTTGTACCGCAACGTCCAGGCCCCTCCGCAACGGCAGCCATGGACGCCGCAGGCCTTCTGTTGCCAGACCCGCGCCTGAGTAGGACTAAGCCAGAATACTTCGTCCCCTTCACTGACCCGAAACGTATGCCTAACGAAACCGTGGAACCCCTCTGCCTCAACGGTTACCTTCATGCTACTCCCTCCTTCTTTGTGTCGCGGCA
>ERZ795060.1861-NODE-1861-length-23192-cov-4.230151_pt1 | contig 23192 bp, 25 predicted proteins | sample MGYA00375144_ERZ795060 | MGnify/ENA primary metagenome ERZ795060 (study PRJEB30189, sample SAMN05720157) | activated sludge metagenome | isolation source: anaerobic digester from wastewater treatment plant | place: Japan | collected 2015-05-15 ...
CCGATCGCTCTGGCGCTGGCGCGGGATCTAGCGCCGGCCATTGATGCCGCGCCGCTCGCCGTTCGTGATGTGGAGCAGGTGACCGGCGCGGGCATCCGGGCGACCGTGGACGGGTCGCGAGTCGTCATCGGCTCGCCGGCGTTCGTCGGCGCCGAGGCGTCAGACGCCGAGCAGGTCTCGCTGGCCCGGGCCGCGGAGGAGTTCGCGCGCGAAGGCCTGACCCCGGTGCTCGTCGCAGTCGACGGGCGTGTCGTCGCCGCCGCCGGCGTCGGTGATCAGGTGCGCGCCGATGTGCCGCGATCGCTGGAACGCTTGCGCCGTCTCGGCTGGGATCTCCGCATCCTCTCGGGCGATCACGAGCACTTAGTTGCGGCGACGGCCTCCCGCCTGGGACTCGGGACGGCCCGGGGCGGTTTGAGCCCCGAGGACAAACTCGACGCGGTGCGGGCGGCACTGGGTCGAGGACGCGCGGTGGTATTCGTTGGAGACGGCGTGAACGACGCCGCGGCCCTCGCCGCCGCCGACGTCGGCATCGCCGTGCACGGGGGCGCGGAAGCGAGCCTGGCCGCGGCGGACGTGTACCTGCATCACCCCGGCCTCGGCGGCATCGTGGAACTGGTCGAGTCCAGCGCCCGCACGATGAAGACGATCCGGCGAAATCTCGTCGCCTCGTTCGTGTACAACATCATCGCCGTCGCGGGCACGCTCGCGGGCTTTGTCACCCCGCTTCTGGCGGCGCTCATCATGCCGGCGAGCTCGGTGACGGTGCTATCGATCGCCTCACGCTCCCGCACGTTCGATCCGCCCGCGAGCGGAGCGGACCGGGTCGAAGGAGACACGCGATGAGCATTCTGTATCTCGTGGTGCCGCTCGCCATCCTGCTCGCCGCCGGCGGCGTGGGCGCGTTCATCTGGGCTGTCAAGGGCGGCCAGTACGATGACATCGACTCGCCGGCTGTCCGCGCCATCCACGACGACGATTGATCGGGTCGGCGGAACGCCGAGCGGCCCTCTGGGGTTACGGCTGAAGCCTCGTCGACTCCCAGCCATCGCCCTTTCGGGTCCAGACCGCGCGGTCGTGCAGCCGCCCCTGCACTCCCTGCCACAACTCCAGCCGCTCGATGACCAGCCGGAACCCGCCCCAGTGCGGAGGGCGCGGGATGCGGGCACTCCCGGCGGAGAGCATGTCGACGCCGTGGCGTGCCGCCTCTGCCGCGACCTGTTGGACCAACTGGCCGCGGCTCTGCAGGGGTTGGCTCTGGTGGCTCGCCCAAGCCCCCAGTTTGGAGAGCAGCGCCCGCGAAGCGAAGTACGCATCGCTCGCCGCGCTGTCGAGCAACTCGGCCCGTCCCTCGATCCGTACCTGGCGCTGCGCGTGGGGCCAGTGCATCACACAGGCCGCGTACGGATTGCGCGTCAGTTCGTCACCCTTGCGGCTCTGGTAGTTCGTGAAAAAGACGATCGACGGAGGCTGATCGTCGATCTGCTTGCACAGCACCACGCGCGCCGACGGGCGTCCCTCCGGCGTGCTGGTCGCCAGCACCATCGCGTTGGGGTCGTCGTACTTTCCGCTCGCCGCGGCGTCTTCGAACCAGTCGCGGAACATTCTCACAGGCGATTCGGGGAGCGTGCCCGGCAAACCGCCGTGACCGATGAGCGATGCGACCGCCGACGCCAGGTGTTCAGTCAGTGAGGCCATGTGCCGCAAGCATATGGACCTTTGACCGGTCGATCGGGGGCGCGTCCGGAAGGCACGGGGCGTCTACCGTTGGACCGGTTCCTCATCGGATGCCGGCGCCGGGGCGGGGCGGGACCGACACCAGTCCGGGGCTTTCGACATGTCCAACAAGGTCTTTGCTTCCGCCCAAGACGCGTTCGCCGACCTGAAATCCCGCGGTGTGCTGCGCGACCACATCACCGTCATGGTCGGAGGCTTCGGCCTGTGCGGCATCCCCGAGCACCTGATCGCGGCACTGCGCGACTCGGGGGTGAAGGGGCTCACGTGCGTCTCCAACAACGCGGGCGTGGACGACTTCGGGCTGGGTCTGCTGCTGCAGACGCGACAGATCAAGAAGATGATCTCCTCGTACGTCGGCGAGAACGCCACGTTCGAAAAACAGTTCCTCACGGGTGAGCTCGAGGTCGAGTTCAACCCGCAGGGAACGCTCGCCGAGCGCATCCGCGCCGGCGGCGCGGGCATCCCCGCTTTCTATACCGCCACGGGCGCGGGGACGATCGTGGCCGAGGGCAAGGAGTCGCGGGCGTTCTTTCGCCCGAACCAGGCCGTGGGCGGCGCCACGATCCCGGACCGATTCGCCGGCGGACGGTCGACGACGCACACATCGCCCGCGCTGGGCACGCCCAAGATTCCATTCGACAACCCGCGGCGGGAAGGCGAGCCCCGCGAGTACGTGCTCGAGACCGGCCTGTACGCCGACCTGGCGCTGGTCAAGGCCTGGAAGGCCGACGAGTTCGGCAACCTGGTCTATCGCAAGACCGCGCGGAACTTCAACCCCATGATGGCGACCGCCGCGGCGTTCGTCATCGCGGAGGTCGAGGAACTCGTGCCGCTCGGCTCGATCGACGGCGACAGCGTCCACACGCCCGGCAACTACATCGACCGGATCGTCCGCGCCACGCCCCAGAAACGGATCGAGCAGCGCACGGTCCGCAAGTGAGACCGGCGCACGGGCCGGAGGCCGTCAGTCCTTGAGCGAGCGGAGCTCGTCGCGCAGAATCGCGGCGAGTTCGTAGTTCTCCTGCGAGATCGCGGCCTGAAGGCGCTGTTTGAGTTCGGCCTTCTGGCTCACGGGCAGCTTCGGCGTCAGCGCGTCCTTCATGCCCTTGAGGATCTGCACCTCGTTGCTCTGGTCGAAACTCCCGGGCGACTCGTGCGAGGCGTAGTACTCGCGCAGCGCCTCGAGCCCCTGGTCCAGCGCGTTGATCGCGGCCTTGGCCTCGTTGTCCATCAGTGCCTGCGAGGCCAGGGCACGGGTCCGCATCATCACGATGTACGGCCTCACCGGCTCCAGCGCCGCCCGATCGCTCTCGCTCTCCCCGTACTTAGCGCACAAATCCAGCACGCGCAGATTCCGCGACGTGTCGCGCACGACACCCTCGAAGTCTTCCAGCACCATCAGGCAGACGTAGCGGTGGTAGTACTGCAGCGCCTCTTCGCGCAGTTCGCGGCACGCCTCCTCGTCCAGCACGAACTCGGCCGCCGAGCCGTGAGACTGAGTCTGCTCGTCGAGCCGGTGCTCGTGATACTCCAGGAGCGACTCGAATCCGTGCGGACGCAGGCCGTCGGGACGGCCCGACGAACGCATCTGCAGAATACCCAGGTCGAGCCGGAGCTGAATCCGGCTCTCTCCGTCGGTTCCCTCCACCAGGCGCACGTTGATCTTGCCCGGCTCGTAGGGCCACTCGTCCAGGATCCGGGAAAGGTCCTGAGCTGCCGGCGTGGGCTGGCCCTGAGGCTCGGGCGCCGGGGTTCCCTCGGAGTTGGAAGGCTCTCGCTCGCTCACGCCTGAAAGGTCTCCTGCGGCTTCGAGCGGGCGCGCTTGAGTGAGGTCGACATGACCCGATTTTCACCCAAACAACATCCACCCGCACGGTGCGTTCTGCTCAACTTTCTACGGTAGCCATCGGCGTGAGTTCCCGTTGACGACAGCATGAAACGAGGGGAAGTCCTATAACCCAAGAAGGGTGCAGCAGTTACCCCTCCACCAGACGTACGGGGCGTATGTCAGCATGCCGAACGTCGTCCGTCCTCAAGCCCAGTTCGGGTGGTCCATCTGTGGCGTTTTCATCAACTGGACGGACTCTAACACACCCGTGTTTGGGGGATTCGTCAAGGAGACTTGTCCGCGCGTCGATGCAACCGTGTCGACGACCCGAACGAACGGTAAGGCAGGCACTCGATTTCCGTGAGCGAGTTGCCGTTCGACGGGGAGAGTCGTCGAAAAGGGGCAGCGTGAAAGTGCGCAGCGCAAGACTCACCCGACCCGCGCCGAGGGGCGAGATCCAATCCGGGCTTCAGCTGTACCTCCGCCAGATCAACGAGGTGCCGCTGCTCACCGCGGACGACGAGAAGACCCTCGGGTGGGCCATCATCAACGACAACTGCCCGCGTGCCCGCGAGCGGATGATCCGCGCCAACCTGCGCCTGGTCGTCTCGATCGCCAAGAACTATTCGGGCCGCGGCCTCACTCTGCAGGACCTCATCGAGGAGGGCAACGTCGGCCTGCTCCGCGCCGTCGAGGGGTTCGACCCCGCGCAGGGCGCGCGCTTCAGCACTTACGCCTCCTGGTGGATCAAGCAGGCGATCAAGCGGGCGCTCATCAACGCCGTGCAGCCGATCCACGTGCCGGCGTACATGGTCGAGCTCATCGCCCGCTGGAAGCAGGCGAGCCAGAAACTCGAACGCGAACTCGGCCGCCCGCCTGGGCTGCAGGAACTGGCGGACGAGATGCAGCTCCCGCTGAAGAAAATCCGCATCATCAAGCGCGCCGTGAAGGCCTTCCGAGCGCCGTCCCAGACGCCGCTCGACGATAACGGTGAGCCGATGAGTCTGGGTGATCTCGTTTCGGACGAGAAGGAGACACCGCCGGACGAGTGCGTCTTCCGCGATGATGAACTCAAGACGATCCGGCGCTTGCTCGACGCCATCGACGAGCGCGAGGCCCGGATTCTGCGTCTGCGCTTCGGCCTGGACGGTCAGGAGCCGCTGACGCTCAAGCAGATCGCGACCGAGATCGGCATCTCCCGCGAGCGCGTGCGTCAGATCGCCGACGAAGCGCTCCGCAAACTCAACGCGCAGATCAATGAAGACACGCCGGGGAGGCTGTTCCGCTCGGGGCTCGGGTGGGATGCGGATGAAGACGCCGCACCCAGCCCCTCGCGCCGCAGCCGCCTGGCCAGTTGACGCGCGGCGACCCTCTCCCCTCTTGCTTGAGGGCGCCGAGATTCGGTCTGTCTGTTCAACCTCTCTCGCCAAGCATCCGGGCCTTCAGAAATGAAGGCCCGGTGCGTTCTTTGACCGGGCTCACAGCGCTTCGATGCGCCGGCGCGTCTCCTGCTCGCGCAGGTCGCGGAACAACTCGCCCAGTTCGCCCGCGAGAATCGTCCGTAGCGGGTACTCCCCCGGCAGCCGCTCATCGGCGACGATCCCGTCCTTGTACCGGTACGTGCGGATCTTCTCGCTGCGCTCGCCCGAGCCAATCTGAGCGCTGCGAGCGGCGCTGCGTGCCTCGTGCACCTTGCGGCGTTCGAGTTCATAGACCCGCGCCATGAGCAGCCGGCGCGCCCGCTCGCGGTTCTGTTGCTGGCTCTTGCTCTCCTGCATCCGCACTTCGATGCCCGTGGGCCTGTGAAAGAGCTTGACGGCTGTTGCGACCTTGTTCACGTTCTGACCGCCGGGGCCCTGCGCCGTGGTCACGTCTTCCGTGACATCGTTCGCCCAGTCGATCTTCACCTGCACCTCTTCGGGCTCGGGGAGCACGGCCACGGTGGCCGTGGACGTGTGCACGCGCCCCTGCGCCTCGGTTGCCGGCACGCGCTTGACGGAGTGAACGCCGGCCTCGAACGCCAGATCGCTCCACACGCCCTCGCCGCTGACGTTGACCACCGCCGACCGCACCCCCCCCACGCTCGGCTCGGTGGCGAGATCGAGCGTCTCGAACTTCCATCCCTTCGCCACGGCGTACTTCGCGTAGACGTCTAGGAGATCGCGGGCCCAGAGCGTTGCCTCGTCGCCGCCCGTGCCCGCACGAACCTCGAGAATGACCGAGCCGACGGCCCGGTCGTCGGCATTGACGAGCGCTCCTTTGGCACGCTCGATGGCCGCGGCGGCCTTGGCTTCGACCGCGGGCAGTTCTTCGCGGGCCATCTGGGCCAAGTCGGCGTCGGCCCCTGCCGCGACTTGGCGGAGTTCGCGGGCTTCGGCGGTGCGGGCCTGAAACTCCGCGTAGTCTCGCACCACGGGTTCGATGGCCGCCTTGCGGATCGACAAGTCCCGCATTTTTCGGTGATCGGCCAGCAGTTCCGGCGAGGGGTCCGACAGTTGGCGGTTCAGGTCCGCCATCTGCGCGGCCAACTCCTCCAACTTGCGGATCAGCGCGGCGGGCACGGCCGAGTTTTGCGGCGACTGCGTCGAGGACATCTCGGGGCGATGTTACGCGGGCTGTGTCGAGAACAGGAAGTTCTGAAGCGTCTGCCTGCGGCTCACGCTTTCCGCCCCGAAACCATGTACGTGATCGTCGCGTTGCCGCAGTGGTACGTGCCGGCCTCCATCGCCGCGATCTCGGCGCCCATCTGCCGCCCGGCCTGTTGCCAGCACTTCTCGAAGTCTTCGTCGCCGCCGCCGCCGCCGGCCAGGAAGTACCGCCGCGTCGTTTCCCGGTCCCACACCCAGTGCTCGCGGGCGTGCCAGTCCTTGAGTTGCGCCAGTTCGGCGCGCTGGTACGGCCGGTCGTAGGGCGGGAACATCGGCGTCGCGCGGTCCGACATGTACACGCGGATGTCCCGCGCACCGAGTTGCGCCATGAACCCCGGCACGAGATCGCCGACGGAGTTGAAACCCAGCCCCAGCGCCCGTTTGCCGCGCTGACACGTGAGGTGAAACCGGAGCGTGGCGGCGACCACATCCGTGGGGAACGTGTCGGTCACGCTGCTGAAGACGCCCATGCTCGCCATGTTGCACGGCTCAACGGCCAACACCAGACCGCCGGGCTTGGTCACACGCAGCATCTCACGCAGCCCCTCGCGAGCGTCGGGCAAGTGGATCAGCACCGTCTGGCATGTCACCAGATCGAACGATCCATCGGCGAAGGGGAGCGACATCGCATCGCCACGGACGTATTCGCATCGCGCCGCAAGCCCCGCGCGCTCCGCCCTTTGGGTCGCCCCGCGCACCCACTCCTCTTCGCGGTCAACACCCATGATTCTCGACGCGGCGGGCAGAACCTGCGCCAGCGCCCGCCCCCAGTGCCCCACGCCGCAACCCACATCGAGCACACTCCCGATCCGCGCGAGGTCGAGCCGTTCGGCCATCAACCTCAGGAAGTCCAGGTTCCACCAGAACTCCCGCATCTCGTTGAAGAACTCGGCGGAGTGCGGGCGTTGGTCGCTGGGTAGTTGCTGCTCGGCCATGCGAAACGCTCCATGTGCGCGAAGTGAGCCTGATGATCTCGGTGCCGGCTCGAACGACTCGTGAGCCGCTGACACACCAACGCCGAAGAACAATGAACGACCCGCACACGTTACACTCTCGCCACCATGAAGAGCAACGCCGCTACGCCCGAGGCGTACCTGGCCTCGCTCCCGCCCGACCGCCGGGCGGCCCTCGAGACCGTGCGCAAAGTCGTCCGCGACAACCTCGACCCGGTTCTTCGGGAGAGCATGCAGTACGGCGTCGTCGCTTACTGTGTGCCGCACGAGGGCAAGGGCGGCTGGCCGCACGGCCACCACACCAACCCGAAACTCCCGCTCATGTACATGGGCCTGTCGTCGCAGAAGAACGACATGGTCGTCTACATGCTGTTCCTGTTCCTGAACGAGCGCGAACGCGCGTGGTTCGACAAGGCGTGGAAGGCGACCGGCCGGAAGAACCACCTCGAAGTGAGCGGGGCCGGATGCTGCTTGCGGTTCAAGAAGGTCGACGACCTCGCGCTCGACGTGATCGCCGAGGCGATCCGCCGCATGCCGGTGAAGAAGTACTTGCAGGACCACGTGGCGATGCTGGCGCGGCTGGGCAGGGGGCCGGATGGAAAACCACTAAAGGCGGTGAAGCCCCCGATTGCCGACGGATCAAAGTTTAAAGTGAAGGTCAAAGCCGCGAACGCGAAGGGAGTATCAGGCACACCGAAGAACAGCAGGGTCGCCAAGAAGAAGCCCGCTGGGAAGCGATCGTGAACAATCCTGCAAGACACCTGCTTAAGTCGGACCGAGCCGACAAAGCAGGTACCTCCGCGTCATCGAGCAGCACTCCATACTCGTCGCGGCGTCATCCCCCGATCAAACCGCTCGCTCCACGAGAGACACTCGATGCCGAAAGAGGTGCCGAGTCAGCGTGACAGAGAGCCAGTCGAGGTGCCAACAGCCGTGGTCGCCACATGACGCCCCGGCCTTTCAAGCGTCTTGGGCATCGAGACCGGAATGCCGATCTGCTCGAACCATGTCGCCCGGCCCCAATATCCCCGCTGCTCAACAATCATCCCGCCCACTACGCGAGAGAAACCGCAGCCCCGCAGCGTGAACGCTTGTCCGCTCGGAGCCCGGCCCAAGAAGGGCCCCTTCCACGTCCCGGTGCCGATCCACTCGAGGATGGCCCATTCTCCATCGGAATAGTGACCGATCGGAGACGTGATGTTGTCGGGAAACGCGGCGGAGAATTCGCACAACATCGATTGCATCTTCTCGCGTCCAACGACCGGTGGGCCGGCGGCGAACTGGGTGTTTACGGCGTCAGACGTGTATAGCGACGCCGTGGCTGCGCTTCGCACGCGTTGAAGGCGCTGACCCACAACTCGACGACCTGCCACGGGGTTCTGCACATGTTGCGGATTCCCGGGCGGCGGGGTATCGGCCGCCAGTGAAGGGCTGGCGCCGCTCCAGGAATCAGGGTGACAGGATTCGAACCTGCGACCTCGTGGACCCAAACCACGCGCTCTACCAAACTGAGCTACACCCTGGTCAAACGGATTGTATCGCCCGCGCTCGCGGTTGGTTCAGCGCGGCCCGCCCGAGCGCGGCTTGCTGGCATTGGGCTTGGACTTGGACCGTGCTTCCTCGCGGTTCAGGCGTGCGATCAGCCGCACCGTGCCCGCCGCGAAGCCGATCCCTAGGCCCGTCACCAGCCCCGCGCCCGACCAACCCTGCCAGCGGTCGATCAGGTAGCCGACCAGGCCCGCGGCGATCACGGAGAACAGGAAATCAAACCCGATCGCCATCGCCTTGCCGAGTTCGCCCAGCCCGCTGAGCGCGCTGCCCAGTCCCACTCGGTCATCCCGTCCGCCCGCTCCGGAGGCCAAGCGCCCGTGCTTCGACGGATGGTCGATGGGCGTGCGGAGCACTTCCGGGATCTCCAGGCGCGGATCGGGCGTCGGCGAGTACGAGCCGAGTTCATCCGCGCCGCGGTCCTGTTCACCGTCGCGCGGCCAGTCCTCGCCCGGAGTTCGACCTTCTTCGCCGCTCACAGCCCGGCCGCCTTGAGCGCGTGCTGACGCGCGAGCGCGATGGCTTCCTTGACTTTGCCGACGTGGGTACCGCCGCCCTGGGCCATGTCGGGCTTGCCGCCGCCCTTGCCGCCGAGCACTTCCGAGGCGACGCGCACCCAGTCACCGGCCTTCAGGCCGTGATCGATCATGGCCTTGGGCACCGCGGCGATGACGGCGACCTTGCCCTCTCCCTCCTGCACATCCATAAGCATCACGGCCGAGCGCGGGCAGGCCTGTACCAGCGCGTTCACGGCCGACTGCAGCGCCGCGCGGTCGCCACCGGCGTCGATCGTCGTGACAATGACCATTTCGCCGCGTGCGGCGGAGTCCTGGCCGATGCGGCGCGCGGTCGCGACCGCCTGCTGCTCCTTCGCCGCGCTGAGTTTCTTGCTCTCCGCCTTGATGCGGTCCTGAAGGCCGGCGATGGCGGCGCGGAGCTCGACCTTCCGCACGCTCGGCAGCGCGAGCGTGTCGACCTCGGTCTGGATCTGCGCGACCTCGTCGGTGAGTGCTTGCCCGCTCAGACCCGAGGCCTGGCGGATACGTGCGGCGAGGGCGTCGGCGGCCTGGATCGCCGCGGCCGCGGGAACGCCGGTGAGGGCCGTGATGCGACGGATGCCCTTGGCGACGGCCTCCTCGCTCACGAGCGCAAAGGCGTGGATGTCGCGGGTGTTCTGCACGTGCGTGCCGCCGCAGAACTCGACGGACGCGTTGCGCCAGCGAGCGTCGCCGGGGTTCTTGAGCAGATCCGCGACGCTTGCGCCCACGGAAACCACGCGAACCGGGTCGGGATACACCTCGCCGAACACGGCGCGGAGGCCCGTGACGCTCTTGGCCGCGCCCAGCGGTGCGATCTGGATGTCCACCGGCGCAGCGCGATCGATCCAGGCCTTCACACCCGCCTCGACGCGGCCCAGTTCTTCGGGAAGGACGGCCTTGGGGTGCGAAAAGTCGAACCGGAGACGGTCCTCGGCGACGAGCGATCCTTTCTGGTCCACGCCGTCGCCCAGCACTTCGCGCAGCGCGAAGTTCAGGAGGTGCGTCGCGGTGTGGTTCGCCATGATCGCGGCCCGCCGGTGCGTGTCGACCAGCACCTCGACGTCGTCGCCGACGCTCAGTTCGCCGCGGGTCATCTCGCCGCAGTGCACGACATAACCGCCGAACGATCGCACGGCGTCGACACGGAACTCGCCCGGCCCGGCGCGGTGTTCGCCGGCGCGGCTCTCGCGCAGGGTGGTGAGGCGTCCGGTGTCGCACTCCTGACCGCCCATCTCGCTGAACATGCTCGTGCGGTCGAGGATGACGGCCACCGCGTGCGCCTGAGAGCCGGCGCGGACGTGCTCGTCGAAGTTGTGCCCGTTCCAGATCGCCTTGACCGTCGCGCGGATGCGCCGGCCGTGGTACTTGTCGGAATCGTCGGTCTTGTCGACCTTGAGTTTCTCGAGACGCGCGATGGTCTCGGCGGTGAGCGCGAGGCGATCGCCTTCGCCGGCGAACTTGCCGCCCGAGCGGGCGAGTTCCTTGGCCTGCTCCATGAGTTTCTCATACCCGGCCGTGTCGACCTTCAGGCCGCGCTCCTCGGCCATCTGCATCGTCAGATCGATGGGGAAGCCGTAGGTGTCGTGGAGTTTGAAGGCGTCCTCGCCGGAGACCACCGCGACGTCCTTGTGCCCGCCGCCGGCCTGGCGAACGGCCATGGCGCGGTCCGCGGCCTCGCCGAAGAGTTTCAGGCCCCGGTCAAGCGTCTTGCCGAAACTGTCTTCTTCGTCCTTGATGATTTCGACGACGCGCTGCGGGTTCTTCTTGAGTTCCGGGAACGCATCGCCGAAGTTCTCGACGACCGTCGGGACCAGCGCCGAGAAGAAGCCGGGCTTGGCGCTCAGCACCTGGCGCCCGTAGCGCACGGCGCGCCGCAGGATGCGCCGCAGCACATACCCGCGCCCGTCGTTGCCCGGCGTCGCGCCGTCGGTGATCGCGAACGTCAGCGTGCGGATGTGGTCCGCGATGACGCGGTACGCGGTGTCGATGTTTCCCGCGTCGTGTACGCCGAGCCTGCCCGTGTAGGGTCGCGCGCCCGTCAGCCGCTCGATGGCGGCGAAGATCGGGAAGAACACATCGGTGTCGTAGTTGCTGTTCTTGCCGTTGAGCACGCGCGTGAGTCGCTCGAGCCCCATGCCCGTGTCCACGTGCTTGGCCGGGAGCGGCTTGAGCGTGCCGTCGGGCTCGCGGTTGAACTGGATGAAGACGTTGTTCCAGATTTCGATGACTTCCGGGTCGCCGGTGTTGACCAGCGCCCGCCCGGACTTGGCCCGGCGCGCTTCGTCAACGCGCCCGTCGAAGTGGATCTCCGTACACGGGCCGCACGGGCCCGTGTCGCCCATCTCCCAGAAGTTGTCCTTCATGTTCCCGGGGAGGATGTGGTCGTCGGGAAGGAACTTCCGCCACAGCGATCGCGTCTCCTCATCGGGCTCGAGACCGAGTTTCGGGTTGCCCTCGAAGTACGTGGCGTACAGCCGATCGGCACTGACGCCGTAGACCTTCGTCAACAGTTCGAACGACCACTCGACGGCTTCCTTCTTGAAGTAGTCGCCGAAAGACCAGTTCCCGAGCATCTCGAAGAACGTGTGGTGGTACGTGTCCTTGCCGACATCGTCGAGGTCGTTGTGCTTGCCGCCGGCCCGGATGCACTTCTGGCTGTTCACCGCGCTCTTCAGGCCCGCCAGCGGTGAGCCCGGCGCGACCGTGCCGAGGAAGATCGGCTTGAACTGGTTCATCCCGGCATTGGTGAACAGGAGCGTCGGGTCGTCGTGCGGCACGCACGGCGAGGACGGCACGAACTTGTGCCCGGCCTGGGCGTTGGGCTTGCCCTTGAAGAACTCGATGAACGTGGCGCGGACACGCGAAACCGGCCAGTGGGCCGCGTGCCCCGCGCTGCTGTGCGGGCTCGTTGTGCGCATGGGTGAAGAGGATGGGGGAGTGGCGGTCATAAGGGTGCTGGAGGATAGGAAGCAGGCCAGCCAATAGCCCCCCGATCGCTCCGCTGATCGGCGAGGACCGATCCCCTCTCAGTCCTTGGTTCCCTCGACGCGCCCGGGGGTCGTGTACTTGGCCAGGGCCCGCTCCAGGTCCACGTTCATGATGTTCGCCAGCGTCGCCAGCCAGGCGATCACGTCGGCGAACTCCTCCTCCAGGTTCGCCCGCTCGGAAGCGGTAATGGGCCGCGTCTTTCCCGCGCGATTGTCGTGCAGTGCGGTCGCCAGCTCCCCCACTTCCTCCATGAATAACAGAAACGTGCCTGCGGCGCCCCGGGCGGAGTCTGTCGCGTAGTACCGCTCTCGGATCAGGTCCTGGAACGACGCGATGGTCAGTCCGGGGTGGTGTGCGTCCATGACCGGATCGTCGCCCGGCGGGGGACACAAGGCAACCCCGCGGCGAGGTGCGCCCGAGCGGACCACCGCAACCGTCGTGTTAGGGCGCACTATACTTGCGCAACCGCCGGCCCGGCTCGACCCGGAACCGCATCTGCCGCGGGCGGGACCGGGCGGGGACAATGGCAGCCGCCGCTTCAAGGACGAACCGATCAACCCCCGCCGGAACCCCGACTCGTGAGGCTTGCCCGATTCCAGATCCTCCTGTTGCTGGCGATCGCGGGCGCGCTCGGCGCGTGCGACAGCCGGTTCCACTCCAGCCGCGCGATGCTCGAGAGCGCGCACGAGACCGGGGCGTTTCAGGCGGCGGCCGAGGTACTCGACGACCCTCAAACGCTCAGCGCGTATGGCGAGCGGAACAAACTGCTGTACTGGCTGGAGCGCGGCTCGGTCGCGCTGGCCAACGGGCGGGACGCCGAAGCGATCGACTCGCTGAACAAGGCGGACGACTACATGGAGGTGCTGCGCAAGCCCACCACCGGCGACGAGATCGGCATGTGGCTGCTCAACGACACGGCCGCGCCGTACTACGCGTCCTCGTTCGAGGACATGTACATCAACGTGCTGAAACTGCTGGCGCACCTGCAGGCCGGACGCGTCGCCGCGGTCGCCGATCCCCTCGCCCCCGCCGAGCAGCAGGCCTTGGGCGCGGCTTCCATCGAGGCCCGCCGCCTCGCCTCCAAGAGCGACTTTCTCCGTGATCGGTACGTCCGTGCGGCCGATGCGCTGAAGCGGACCAAAGACTACGCCGCGGCCCGCGCCGCGCTCGGCGATCGCGTCGAGTTCTCGCAGGACAACCAGTTCGTCGAGAGCCCGCTGGGCACGTACCTGTCGGCGGTGACGTTCATGAAATCGGGCGAACCGTCGCTGCAGGAGGTTGCCGGCAGGCGCCTTCAGAGCGCGCTGGACCTGCAATGGGCGACGCAGTCACGGGTCAATCGGACGGACTTCGCGGGGCTGGGGTCGATGCAGGCACGCGATGCAAACGTCCTGTTCGTCGCCTTCTCGGGGCGGGCGCCGACCAAGCAGCCCGAGCGCTTCGGTCCGGTGCCGATCTACTCGTACACGCTGTACTTCGAGGTCCCGCGCCTCGTGCCGCACCCAAGCCGGGCGAACTCGGTGCGCGTGACAGTCGAGCGAGCCGGCGCCGCCGATGCGGACGCCCCGGCTCAGGCCTCGGTCCTGTCTCAGGATCTGTCGCTGGTGGAGAACCTCGGCGCCGTAGCCCAACAGCACTTCGACCGAGAACTTCCGGGGATCATCACGCGCACGATTCTCAGGAGTTCCGCCAAGGCCGCGGCGTGGGCGGTGGGCACCGAAGCCGCCCGGCGTGCAACCCGCAAGAAGGAATCGGCCCAGGCGGCGGTCGAGATCGCCGGCATCATCGGCGGCCTGCTGTTCGTCACGCAGACCGAGAAAGCCGACCTGCGATCATGGCTTTTTCTTCCGGCACAGGCCCACGTCGGCCTCGCCCGGCTCGAACCCGGCACGTACCGCGCCCGGCTCGACTACCTCTCGTCCTCCGGCGGCACGCTCTACTCCGGGCCGTGGCGCACATTCGACGTCAAGCCCGGAGAACGGGCCCTCAGCACCGTTCTCGAACAGTGGTGGAACTGATTCCACCAGTACCGACATTCTCTCGAACCCGGTTTCTCTGGAACCAAGGATCAACCATGAACACGTACAACTCCAACACTGTCCGAACTTTGCTCACGCTGGGCGCGATCGCCGCGGGCCTCGCCGGCGGCTGCGAGCCGTCCAGACGCGACGTGCAGCGTGTCGACCCGGGCACGGTCGTTGACGTCGACTATCGGTTCAACGACACCGACGCACGCCAGGTCTGGCAGGGCATGAGCAACGACGCCCAGTTCCGCGGCTGGATCGACCGCTGGATGGCCGAGCACAACGGCCAGCGTCCCATCATCATCGTCGGGCCCATCAAGAACAAGACCCAGGAGTACATCGACACCGGCCTGTTCACCCGCAACTTCGAACGCGAGATGCTCAACTCCGGACGTGTCCGCGTCGTGAGCGCCAAGGACGATCGAGGCGACCTGCGCGACGAGCGCCTGCAAGGCCAGGAGTGGAACAGCCCCGAGACCCGCAAGATCCTCAAGAACGAACTCGGCGCCGACCTCATGCTCATCGGCGACATCCTGCAGGTGAAAGACCGCTCCCTGAACGGCCGCACCGTCGTGAACTACTACCAGGTGAACCTCGACCTGACGAACATCGAGAGCAACGAGAAGGTGTGGATCGGCTCGGTCGAAGTCAAGAAGGTCAGCACCGAGCGTTGAGTCTGCCCACGTCAACGCCTTGTGACGGCACCGACCTCCCGATTCGCGCGTCTTTGTCTGGTTAGCCATCCTGCGGGCGCCGATCTCCGGATCGGCGCCCGCTGTGCTTTGCCGATGACGCCGAGTTCTCACACGCTCTGCGCTCACTCCCGCCGCCGCCGTACCCTTTTCCCATGAAGATCGCCCTGGGCCTCATCCTCTTCGTCGTGGGTTTGGCCGTCACGCTCGCCGGCATGGGCTCGGCGGTGCGCGACCTCGCGTCGATCTACACCAACGCGCTGGAATCGCCGCTCGATGACCCGGTCGTCGGCGGAGACGGCAATGCTCGCGGTGGTTCCGCACCCGGCGCGGCCGTGGGCGAGAAGGCTATCTCCGACCGCATGCTCCACTCCGTGGCCTTGGGTGCAATCGGCATCCCGCCGCTGATCATCGGGAGCGTGCTGCTTAAGTGGGGCCTGTGGTCCAAGTGGCGTTCCCGCCGCGCCCGGCGTGCGGAACTCCAGCGCCAGTACGAGTCCGCCCTGGCCGGCTCGCGCGATCCGCGCCCCATGGCCCACCCGTCCCCCGGTGTTCCATCTCGCCCCGCTCCGCCCGGAACCCAGGGCCCGGGCGGGCTTCCCCGTCGCTAAACTCCACCCATGCCCCTCACCCGTGAACAACTCGCCCAGCGCGCAGCCCGCGAACTCCGCGACGGCATGATCGTGAACCTCGGCATCGGCATCCCCACGCTCGTCGCCAACTACATCCCGCAAGGCGTCGACGTCTGGCTGCAATCCGAGAACGGCCTGCTCGGCATCGGACCATTCCCGCCCGACGCCGAAGTCGACGCCGACCTCATCAACGCCGGAAAGCAGACCATCACCTCCCGGCGCGGCGCGAGTTTCTTCTCCTCCAGCGACTCCTTCGCGATGATCCGCGGCGGGCACATCGACCTGTGCATCCTCGGCGCGATGCAGGTCTCGCAGGCGGGCGACATCGCCAACTGGATGATCCCCGGCAAGATGGTCAAGGGCATGGGCGGCGCGATGGACCTCGTCGCGGGTGTTAAGAAGGTCGTCGTCGTCATGGAGCACTGTTCCAAGGACGGCGCGAGCAAGTTCGTGCCCGAGTGCTCGCTGCCGCTCACCGGCCGCTCCTGCGTCGACATGCTCATCACCGACCTCGCGGTTTTCGCGAAGACCGGCGGCGCCGGCGCACCGTTCACGCTCATCGAGACCGCGCCGGGCGTGAGTGTCGACGAAGTGAAGGCCAAGACCGCGGCACGATTTGTCGTGGATCAGTCTGTCGGAACCTCCGCCTGATGCTTGACAGTCCCGAGGAAGAGCAAATGAGCCGATTCGACAGAATCACCATCGACCCGCAGCGAATGGGCGGAGTTCCGTGCATCCGCAACCTCCGCATGCCGGTGGCGACGATTGTGGGCCTGCTCGCCGAGGGCCAATCTCGTGAGCAGATCCTTGCAGATCATCCGGACCTGTGCGACGAGGACATCCATCAGGCCCTGGAGTACGCGGCGGAAGCGCTCCGCGAACGCCGACTTCCGCGTGCAGGCTGATGAACTTCCTCATCGACAACAATCTTGCGCCGTCGCTCGCGCTCCATCTGATAAATGCGGGTCACCATGCATGCCACGTCCGTGAGATGGTGCTCCACCACGCCAGCGACGAGGCCATCTTTGAACATGCCGCACAACATCAGCGTGTGATCATTTCTCAAGACACCGATTTCGGCACCATACTTGCCTCTCGGCGGGTGCGATTGCCCTCGGTCATTCTCTTTCGCTGCACGCGTCGATCGGCGGACTCGCTCGGGCCGATTCTTCTCGCGAATCTACCCGCGGTTGTCGGCGACCTGGAGAGTGGTTCTCTGGTCGTCATCGACGACACCAGCGTGCGCGTTCGACGGCTGCCGCTGCTTTAGGCACGGCCGATGCCGGATCGGTCTGCATCACCCCGTCGCGTCGCGCCCGCAATCCGGGCAGCGTTGGCTCGGCACGCCCTTCATGCCGTACCCGCAGTGCACGCACTGGAGACGCCTGAGCCGATACATCTTGCGGCCTGCTCGGACGAGGAGCACAAGGACAATCCATACCGGCGATAGCGCCACGATGAAGATCACCACGCCCCAGGCTTGGCCAAAGCGAGTCGGCGCACGGAGCAGTTTGCCGAGGCCGCCCACAGCCACCATCACACCAGCGCCGATGACCGCGAACTTCCAACTCCGCCAGCGAGCGCCCTTGAACTGGCCTGACTCGCGGTAACACACCTGCTCCGGTGCCGCACTGCCCAGCATGCCGGGCCGCTGCACATGGCGAGTGTCCCCGAACGCGTGGCCGCGTGGCGGGCGTGGAAACCCGCTCCCCGCAGTCAGCACTAATCTAATCGGACTCCGGTCAGTGCCGAGTGGAATCGACGCTCGGACAACAGCCAAGACCGGAGTGAGGCACAATCCCCGGCAAGGACGCGGCGAAAAGTGGGAAAAGGGCGCGAAGCTGCTGGCTCCGGTCAGCCCGAATGCGACAGGATAGCCCCTGTCGGGGGCCGCGAAAGCCCTCGAATCGACCCAATACCGCCGTTCCACGGTTGAAATGCGGCCGAGAGGAGTCGAACCTCCACGGGGGTGAGCCCACTAGAACCTGAATCTAGCGCGTCTGCCAATTCCGCCACGGCCGCTCAAACGCTCACTTGTGAAGGCAAGGGTATTCCGGAGGTCACGCGCGGGCAACTTGGTCGCCGACTGGCCCCGCCAGGTCTCGGGCCGTCGTCCTGTTGGATTGGACATCTCGGAGGCGTCATCCCGGCCGCTCGTCCCCACCGAGGGTTCGCACCGCTTTCGGCGTTGCCCGCATGTCCGACCGGGTCAGGAGTTCAGCCGCTTCTGCAGGCTCTCCAGCGCCTTTTCCCACGCCGCGAGTTCCTCGCTCTCGTCCCAGAGTTCGCGCAGTTCCGAATCGGCCACCACCCGAGCAATCGCGTCGTGCGCCGTTTCGATCAGTTCCTGGTCGACCTTGAGCCTCCCCCGGTTCCGTTTCACCCAATCGTCAGCCTCCCGCGGCAGTTTCTCCGGCGGGTGGCCCTTGAGCGCCGCGACGATCTCCGCCGCGGCCAGCGCCATCTCGCACACCGGCGCCTCCAAGTACTCGTCCGCGTCATCGGCGAGCGGACCCTCGAGAGCGGCCACAACGACCGAGAGGTCTTCGGACTCTTCCAGCTCCCAGACCCAGTCCAGAGCCGTGTCATTCTCGAACGCGTTGACGCCCCATGTGCCCATAGATCGCGAGTATACCGGCGCGACCGCGATCGGTCGGGCCCGTCGCCGCCCAGCGCTTATGATTGGGCGTGTCGCAGAACGACCCCACGATCGCCCGCCGACCCGCGGCACAGGCCAGACGCCTGTACCTCGACAACGCGGCGACCAGTTTTCCCAAGCCCCCCGCCGTAGCCCAGGCCATGGCCGGGTACATGACGGAACTGGGTGCCCCGGCACGGGGCCTGTACGCCGAAGCCCGTCAAGGTGCGGAGATTCTCCGCCTGTGCCGCGAGCGGCTCTGCGAACTCTTCCACGCGCCCCGCGCACCCGATGGCGGCCGAGGCGAACAGAACGTCGTCTTCACCCTCAACACCACCGACGCCCTGAACCTCGCCATCCGCGGCAGCCTGGTCCACGCCCGTGCCCGATCGCGAACGCCCGTCGGCGTCATCACCAGCGATGCCGAGCACAACTCGGTGCTCCGCCCGCTCGCACGCCTGGAGCGCGAAGGTGTCTGCCGCTGGATGCGCGTCGCGGTCGATCCGCGCACCGGGCTGCTGAATCCGGACGACGTGATCGACGCGGCGAGGGCGCTGACGCTGAGTGGGGTGGTCCCGGCACTGGTCGGCATCAACCACGCGAGCAACGTCACCGGCGCCGTGCAGGACATCGACGCCATCGGCCGGGGCCTGCGCGATCTGACGCAGGGCCGGACGCTCTTCCTGATCGACGTGGCGCAGTCACTCGGGCACATCGACGTGAACGTGGAGGCGGCATGCGTGGACCTGCTCGCATTCCCGGGTCACAAGGGGCTGCTTGGGCCGCAGGGCACGGGCGGGCTGTGGATTCGCCCGGGCGTCGAGCGGCAGGTCGACACGGTGCGCGAAGGCGGCACGGGTAATCGCTCCGAAGATCCCGAGCATCCGGAGATCATGCCCGAGAAGTTTGAAGCGGGCAGCCACAACGCCGTCGGCATCGCCGGACTCTCCGAGGGTGTCGCGTGGCTGCTCGAGCAGGGCGTCGACCGCATCCGCGCCCACGAACTCGAGCTCACACGTCGCGTGCTCGCTCGCTTCGACACGCAGTCCGGGCGCGGTGACGCAGAATCCGGCGGCGAACTGGCCGGCTTGCGGTTGCTCGGGCTCGCGCCCGCTTCAAGTCGCGTCGGCGTGTTCTGTTTCACCCACGAGCAGTTCGAGCCCGCGGAACTCTCGATGCTCCTGGAGACCGAGTTCGGCATCCTGTCGCGGCCGGGCTTGCACTGTGCCCCGCTCGTGCACCGCGCAATGGGGACCTTTGACCCCGATCGCGGCATAACCGGTGGCGCTTGCCGGATCAGCTTCGGCCCCTTCGTGACGCCCGACGACGTGGACTATGCGTTGGAAGCGCTGGCCAAAGTCTGCCAGTCCGCCGCGGCCCAGAGATAGGGCTCCGGGTCCGGCCATGGCTGACCCCGCCTGCGCGAACGTGTCCGCTCGATATTGCGAGTCAATCGAAACCGAAACTTGCGAGAACTCGGCCGGGTCACTCTCGACGAACGCACCAGTCGAGGTTCAGGTGTTTCCCGGTTCTCAGAAGCGAGCAGGATCGACAAGTTGAACTCGATGAGCCCCCAACTTTCCGGGAGTTCGTTGGGGTCGAGAAGCCCTTCAGGCGCGGCTATCAGGAGCCCATCCGCCAACCCGTAACGCGCGACCCGTTCGAACTTCGTGCCCGATTCCAGCACGCATCGAAGGCGATCGCGAGCTCGCTCTAACCTGCGTGCACTCGGCCAGTTGCACCGTCTCAAGTCGATCTGCGAGGAGTCACCGAAGAGATCGGGCTGGAGGACATAACTCGGTGCTTCTTCGCTTTGCTGCAGCGCGAGTTTGAGCGATGCGGACTCTGCCTGGACGCAGAGCTGGGCGGCTTCAACGTGCCGCCGTTCAAAACGGTCGCGAAGGAAATCGTTTCGAGAGGCTTTGCACTCGATGACAAGTGTCTGAGATGGCGAGAGTCGCGATGATTCCCCGCGCAACGACCAATCCCATAGCGGGCGAGCCTTCTCGGATTCGACCGATACCACCCCGGCGACGTCGAATCGGAATCGGGCGATTGGGCACCGGACCTCCGTTGCTGCGACACCCGCCAACGAAGACTCGATCCAACGCTCGACGGCCTGTTTCAGACGCCGATGAACAGCGCCCTCGCCGTGCGCCGGATTTCGTGTCAAATCGTTCACGCGACCCGTCTCGGGGAGAAGCCAGACGCTGGCAGGGCTTTCCTGCGTTTGATCGCGCCGAGCCCGGATGATTGACGTAGAGTATCCAAACTGACCGCGACGTCAGCCCGTCCATTTCGGTTCTTGGCTCGTCTGAGACACGCGGGTTTTTAGAGAATCATGCGCATGGGTGCGGCAAGACTGCGTGCCGGCTTCGAAGTCGATGGAACGGTGTCGATGAGCCCGGGAGTCGCGTTGATGTCAGAGAAGAGCCCCCAAGGTACCGCACGGAACTCGACCGGCACTTCGGCGGCACCGCTCAAGGTGCCGCAGGTTTGCTCGGTGCTTGTCGCCGATGACGAGCACCTGATCGCCACGAGCATCGCGGCGATGGCTCGCGAGATGGGGCACAACGTGACCGGAGTGGCGGGCGATGGCGAGGCGGCGGTCCACCTCGCGCGACAGAGCCGCCCCGATGTGGCACTGCTCGACATCCGGATGCCCAAACTCAGCGGGATCGACGTTGCGGCGGTTCTGTACCGCGAGCTCTCCGTGCCCTCGGTGATCATTTCCGCGTACTCGGACCAGGAGCAGCTCGACAAGATCCGTCAGAACGGCGTTTCGAGCGGCATCTATGGCTACCTCATCAAGCCCGTCGAGGCCGACGACCTGCGCGTCGCGCTGGGCGTTGCCCTCGTCCGCTCGGCGACGGACCACGCACTCTCCGATCGCGTCGAGCAGCTCGAGCGCAACGTGGCGAACCGGCGCGTTGTCGAGCAGGCCAAGTGGGTGCTGGTGCAGAAGCGGCAACTGACCGAGCCGCAGGCGCACGAGAAACTCCAGAAACTCGCGCGGGACCAGCGCCGGCCGCTCGCCGAGATCGCCGGCGAAGTCATCCAGCGCGGCGACCTGCCCGGGGCCTGATCGATCTTCCGCCTACTGCAGCGCGCGCCCGAGTTTCAGGCCGGCAAACGCCAGGAACACACAGAGGGTGTTTGTTGCGCCGAGGTAAACGATCGCCTGCGCGGCCTTTCCGTTCTCGATCATCCGGAAGACTTCGAGCGCGAAGCCCGAGAACGTGGTGTAGCCGCCGAGCACGCCGACGATCAGGAACATCATGCGCCGATCGGTCGAGAGCCCCGTTGGGGCGACGAACGCCGCGAAGAGGCCGACCGCGAGGCAGCCGGTGAGATTGACCAGGAAGGTGCCCCAGGGGAAAGCCGCGCCGGCGGGCGCACCGAGCCAGGCGAATCCGATGAGGTATCTCAGGATGCCGCCGATCGCGGCGCCGGTGCCGGCGAGCAGCAGGTTGGGCAGGTGGGGAGTTGCCATGACCGAGCATAGCGGCTTGCCTCAGGATCTCCGGCGCAAGAAAAACGACCCCGCGAGCACCGTGGCCCGCGGGGTCGGGAAGAGGTCGAGATGCCGGATCGTTCAGCGGCGCCGGCGAACGGCGACCAGGCCGCCCAGACCGAGCAGCGCGGCGGAGGCCGGAGTCGGGATGCTGTTGGTCACGACGAAGTACGAGAAGTTGCCGTCCGGACCGGTGCCGAAGGGATCGGCAACGATGCTGCCGTTGAGAACGAGTTCGTCCGTGCTGGTGCCGACCGAGACCGGGTTCCGCACCTGCTGGCCGATCAGATTGGGGTCCGTGCCGGTGCCGGCGCTGAACGTCACCGCCGTGACCGTCATCGTGATGACCACGTTGTTGGGCAGTTGGATGTCCAGCGGCTCGAGCGCCGCGGCGCCGAAGTTGAATCGAATCGAAGACTGAGCCGCGAGGCCGCCTCCGCTGAGGCTCGCGAGGCTGAACGTGCCGGCGTTGAAGCCGTCGACGAACGCCAGCGTGTTTCCGTCGAAGAAGTTGAACTCGGCCGTGAACGACGTGATGCGCGAGGTCGAGCCCGCAGCGTTGAGGTTGTAGAACGAGAACCCCAGGTCCGAGAGCAGGTTCACGCCGTTGGGCACCAGGGAGACCCGGTCGCCGTCGAGGCGATTGAGTCCGGTGACCAGCCCGCCGTTCAGCACGCCGCTGCCCTGCGGCGCCGACCAATCGGCGTACGCGAGCGCCGTAGCGCGATCGAGAACGAGGCTGCCCGGCGTGATCGTCCCGTTCGCGCGGTTGAGCGTGTACATCCCCACATCGAACGCGGTGTGCGAGAGCACTTGCGCCGAGGCAGCGGAACCCGCGATCGCTGTCGCGAGCGCAGCAGAAACAAAGGCCAGCTTCATGGATCTCTCTCCTTGCACCTCGGGGTCACCGGGTGCGACCGTTGTGTCCTGAACCCCGGGCGAGAAAGAGTCGCGTCGCCGGTGCCGGAACTCGAAGGCACCGTCGCCGCCCGAGGCCAAGACGTCGAGAAAACTACCACCGCTTCTGGGCAATTCAACCTATTGCGTGAGCCTATTTTCACATTGGAGGGTTGTGCATTTGGTGCATAACCTGCCATGCGATAAGCGTTTGCATTCGTTCTCGGACGCTTGCCCGCAAGCCCCGGACGGTCAACCGTGGGTTGCACTCCCTCTCTCGCCTTGGATCGGAGCCCCTCCCGATGCGTGGAAGTTTCGGATGCCTACGGCGTCGCGCAATCGCGTGGAACGCGTTGGCGGTGCTGGGTGCTGCGCCCGCCGGCCTTGGCGCGGTGCTGTACGACAACGGGCCGATCATCACGAATCCGCGCGGTGGCACGGGCTTGATCGCCGGGCAACCGATCAGTCAGGCCGACCCGTTCACCGTTCCCGGCCAGTCGTTTGTCAGATCGGAAGAGCACACGTCTGAACTCCAGTCACATTGAGCCATCTCG
>ERZ795060.1869-NODE-1869-length-23088-cov-7.967004_pt1 | contig 23088 bp, 22 predicted proteins | sample MGYA00375144_ERZ795060 | MGnify/ENA primary metagenome ERZ795060 (study PRJEB30189, sample SAMN05720157) | activated sludge metagenome | isolation source: anaerobic digester from wastewater treatment plant | place: Japan | collected 2015-05-15 ...
CCGCGTTGGCCTGCTTGCGGATATTGTCCCAGCGCGCCTCCTCGGGCACCACGAACGCTCCCACCTTGCGGTACTCGTCAGGATCGCTGACGATCATCTCCATCTGGAAATAGTCACTCTGCGGCTCGGCGACCATCTTCTCCAATTCCGTGCGGCGTTTCTCGTAGCGCATGGAAAGGAAGCGCAGGAAGATGATCGGCAGAACGTAACGTTTATAGTCCGCTGGCTCAATGGAGCCGCGCAAATTCACCGCCGCCTGCCAGAGTTCCTTCATCAGGTCGGGGATACTTCCGTTATTGTTACTTGCTGTTTTGTATTCGGCTTTCGCCTTACGAGGTGACATTTATGGACTCCAATGGATTTCCAGCTTGGGGTAATTATAGTCGCTTCGATGGGCGGAAATTCGAGTCAAATTCTTTGCAAAAACAAGAAGGCTGCGCTTGTCAGAAATTGTAAAACCGAAACGGTAGCCTCTGTATCAGGCGTCCCTGTTCCGAGCAAGATATCGTCATTTTCTCCTAAGCATTGATTGAGCAATCAACAGGATTGGGATCTCAACAACGATGAGGGCTACAAGGAAAAGTAACACCTCTGCGGCATTTTTGTCTGTCGGTAACCAAAGATTTAGCCAGCTCCATAGGGGCTTCACTACTCCAGTTGAGAATGATGGTATTGCCAGCACTCCGAACACCAGCGTAAGCACGGTCTGCAAAGCGACCAATCTTCGTTCTTCTTTAGCAGACGTTTCGGAATGCCGAATTGTTATAAGTTCAGAGATAGCTTTCTGAAGTTCATCTACTCCCATAGCTTTCCAACCCCGCACGAGCAGATCGCGAATCTCTCCATACCCCGATATATTGCTGATTGCATCCTGTACTTCGACCAAACTTTCCCTTGAATTGAGCGCTGTAGCAGATGTATCAACTTTGCCCACTAATTCGAGCATGCGCCTGTGTAGCATGTAACCATATTCTAGCATTTCGCAGGTTACTTGATTGGGAAAGATCAGGCGTACGCTCCGGGGAGTGGTCTTGGATATTCGACTGGCTATCCCTTTCTTGCTCCACGTCCATAACGATCCGTTTTCGCTGATATATGCACCATAGTCGCTAAACATGCGATCGTTCGGTGGGAGAAATTGTTTGCCCATTGAACTACGTTTTTCAAATGCTCCTGCTTTGATCCAGCCAAATTGATTTTTGAACCTCACATGATTTTGTTGAGCCGTTGCAGCCTGATCTTGGAATTCCAGCAAATGTACATGGGTCCTGCCGACAGTTGCTTTACCAACCGCTAACGGTATATTCGGTTTCCACAGCAACGCTTTTCCCTGCCGCAAACCAGGAATTGTGATACTAACTGCGTGGAAAATATCTTTGGCAAGATCGTAGATTGTATAGGGCTTGTAGTTAGGATCCTGATTCTTTGATTTGTCTGCTTTCTCTTTTTCTAGTACTTCTAGATCCCAGAGCGGGATGTATTGAAATTCAAGACCATCATGTTGGTCAGAAACTGTATTGTTCTCTATGTTATTTCTGATCTCCCGATCCAACCAGAATGATGCGATTTTCAGTAATAACTGTGACTTCGGCTTTTCAGTTAGTGCAAAGGCATGCTGGGCGGCGATTCTTAAACCGGGAGGAATCAAGACGTTATCCCAACTTTTCTTGAAGAGATTTACATATTCTTCTATGAATCTCTCTAAGGTTATGTTCTCGGCTGGGGAGATAGTTCTCATCTCTATCAGGATTACACCTGTTTCAAACACCTTGATGACTGGGTAGACTAGGTACGTGAAGTCGTTGGAAATCAGAACGCACTCTCCAAGATGCCCGCGGATGTATCGAGGCGGAAAATCCTTTGCGCGCGAATAATTCTGTAGTTCTACAAAGCGAAAATAGGTGCTGTCCATCAAAACTTGCCCCTCATATCCTTCCGGCAGTTCATCCTTAGACTTGATCAATGCTTCTGTTAGATTGGCTCCAAGTGTAATATCCATGTGCCCCTTTTGAATTTGCGACTTTTTAAGCCAGAAATAATCCCCATTATCGAGAAAGGCGCTGCGTATTAATCCTGAAGCAACCATGTTTCTGGCAGCCACCTCCAGGTTGTTTATCGGATCAACAAAATACGATGCAAAGGTATGCCATATTTCCCACTCTTTCAAGATCATGCTATTTTCTCCTTGATTGGATCAAAGAACAACAATATCTAGCAATTCAATTTCAGATTTTGAAAGTATAGCACAACAGATGCTATTAGCTTTGTAGCATCGCTGTAGGGTGAACACAATACGCGAAGAAAGGTTCTCCCAAGTAAGATTTATTGCATTTCATCTACTAGAAACCCAGATCTCAAGGAGGAAACGAATAGCTGACTCCATTTTTAAGAGCATCATCTTAAGTTGGAGATCAGAAAATTGCGTTGTTACCTGGTGGGTCCCTTGTTGAAATAATTGTAAAAATGCCAACAAGGACACAATATCCTTTTCTACGAATTCAGAGAAGACATTCTGATTCAGGGCTCGGCAAATATATAGAAGTCGAGCCCTGCGGGTCGGCTTACCAGCATCAAAATGCTTTGGTGACGTGCTCCATAAGTTAATTTCATGATCGGGCGCAAGCGTATGCAACAGATGAGTAAACAACTCTCGCAAGGAAGTGGCGAAGTGACGGACACGATCAGGATTCGTAGATGTCAACGATAACCGCGCACCTTGCAAGAGAACAACCAGTTCAGGATTTAATTTATTCAGTAAATCCACAAGCCTGTCATCAGTTTCTTTCCGCGTTTCATCGATGATTAATGCATTTTCTTTTTCAAACCCAACATCGGTCTCGTGAGAAGCACTAATTGCGTTAATGACTGATACCCCGTTATAGAACTCGACCGCAGGAAGCCTGGAAATCACCGGCGAAAAAGCAAGGATTGATGTCGGTTCACTCTCCAGTTTGTCAAATAGTTTGAAATAAGCAGCTGAGAAGTTCCCGAAGGATTTGATTATTGCAGATTGCATTTTCGAGCTTAACTCGATTGCGCTACCGACTTGATCCCACGGTATCCTTGCCAGTAAAGCCTGTGACAAAGCTGCAAACTTCGAAATCTCTAAAAAATGGGATTGCCAAAGGGCATCATTCTGTTGAAGTACATTGGCAATCTTGGGAATCGCGAGTTGTTGCCTTTTCCATATCTCTGATTGGTAAGCTGCATTTTCAAATATCTTATTGATTTGGGATGTTTCCAATGAGAGCAATCGCTCAATCGATTTGCTTACCGCGTTCATCTCTTGAAAAGCAATAGGTAGTCTTGGTAGGTTACCAAAATCTGCGAGTTTCGCTTGCGCCGCAATAATTGATGAAAACCTTTTAAATACTTGATCGTTCTCCGCCAATATACGCTGGATTGCACTGGACGTGGCGAGAAGACGATTCAATGATTCGGGCGGAAAGACCACAGGAATCATCGAACGTGAAGTCGCCGGCTTCTGACCTTTTTTCTTGTTCTCAGCATCATCCATAAATAATTTGCCTATCTAGATCTAAATGATGTCAAAACTATTATAACGGTTCGCTCCAACACCTAATTCGCACATTCCTACAGACATCTACTGGATTTGAATCTCAAAACGATAGAATCGACGAATTACATAAATTACGAAAATAATTCCTCCACCACTGGATATTTTAAGCAACGTGCCGGAATATGCTGATTTTATGAACAGATTTGGGTCGGTATATTCCGGTGATGATTAAAGAATTCCTGCGATAAGTATACTGCACCCCCGTCACGCCACTTTCACTACTTCATCATTCTTCTCGTTCGAACTCTCCCGAAGGCTGATAAGTGTCATCTACCAAATCCTTGGTGAACCTGGGTTTGGTAGATTTCGGTTTGGGTTGTTTGGGAGTCCTCTTCTTCGGCTTAGGTGGATATTGCTCCAGATCAAAGGATAATTTCCGGGTGGGGTTTTCCTTTCGCCGGCGTTGCGTCTGATACAGATCTTCGTGCCATAAACCAATCTCATAGTCTGGCAACATCCCAAACTCGCGCCAGTCATGCCCAATCATCGCCAAGTTTGGCATTGTGCGTGAAATACAAAACGGGAATTCCTCCACCACCCACGGTGGACCCATCACACAAAACACAATCGGCATCTCCCACTTCTTGGCATGTAGGTAAGCATTCCAGACACGACCGTGATAATTCCGTTCCATGATCTCTTTCGAACTATGTCCGCTATCCACTTCCAGCCAGAAGAGTGTTTCGCGACCGTGGTGTTTTCCCCAGGCCAGCGCGTCGGGGATTCCCTTTTGCAACGGCACCTCCGTCCAACTCTCCCAAATCTCAATAGATGGATACGCGGCTTCCAGCCACGCCCGCCACAGACGCGCCACGCGTCGGTGACGCTCCCCCGCGTATCGGAATTCACGCCGATACTGCGTAAAGTGCGTGCCCTTCGGAAGATTCCAGGAACGGTGCGCCAGGCGCAATCCCTTCGTGCGGATCTGCCAGCCATCATACTTACCGATCCTTTTCCACTCGATCAAATTCGCTGCCTGAAGTTCCTTCAACAGATGGCGGACATGCGTTTCGCTAAAGCCGGCCAGGGAAGTGACCTCTCGAGTATGCCCTGTCTTCAATCGCGCAAGGATGCGCAGAATTCGTAGTGCGTTGGCTTTGAGGCCGTAGTCAACCGCTCGAAATGGCTGAGCCAGCCAACGTTCGTCAGGAATGCTTACATGATGTGGACCCGGATAGGGTTTGAAATCCAAGGCGTCTTGCGGTGTTTGGTCCGCCGGCAGGATGGCAATCGGAAGCCTTCGCTTCACCAATCGTTCCAGTTCCCGCAGATACCAAGTACCAGGAGCCTCCACAGAAACCCACAGGGCAGACGCCGGTCGCGCTTTTTTCAATTGGTTGCAGATCAGATCGATGACACGCGCTTGTGCATAAGGCGGCAATCCATCCGTGGCAGACAGGCTGTGCTTGAAAACATCGAGTTTCACCGTTCTGCCGATCACATCGATTGGAGTCCATTCCAAGGCAAGCTTCATGTCAATATTTCCAATTCCTCGGCATGCTCTTGCGTCCGTCTGCGCCCCTGAGATGCAGGATAAAGCCATTGGCAGCAAAACGATTATCTTCGATGCGGCTTTTCAGATACCCCGATAGCTCATCCAAACTTTCATGGTTGGAGGCGATTACCGTCAAGGCTTCCTGGCGGATGGCACGCTGGTAGCGCGCATCCAATAGCTGGAAGATGCGTTCCCGCGCCCAGTCGGTTTGCCCAGCCTTGTCCAACTCGTCGATAGCCAGCACGTCCAGCGAAGTCCACCAGTCCATGCGCCGCACCAGTTCGGTCATCTTGTTCTCGCGCTCATCATAGGCCAGGCGGATGTCATCCATCACGCCGGCCAAGTTGGCATACGCGGCACATTTCCCGGCCTTCAATGCCATTGCCGTCGCAACCTTGAGCACCAGACTCTTACCCTGCCCAAAGCCGCCATGCAAAAACACCACGCCGTACCCGGCTGTATAGGCACGCCTGGTGATGTTGCAGGCCAGGTCAGCCTGGTTGACTCCTTTCTTCACCAAGTCCCAGGACAAGGTACGAAGTTCATCGGCGATCAAGCCGACACGTGGATCAATCTCACCAGCCTGCAATGACTTCTCCACAACTAGTGCCTGTGCGCGTGGGCACCGCTCCGCCTTGCCGAACTTTGGATGTCCGAGCGGTACCTCATAGCGGATGTAACCCACGCCTCCGCACAACGGACAATCGGGCAAACAATCTCCAGACCAGGAGGAGGCAGGGTGAGGCGGAGTTTCGGACCGATCCAGATGCAATCCCGCCGCGATGTTGGCAATGTGTTTGGCGCTCATCCCACACTCTCATTGCCAGCCTGCATGTGCGGTGCCAGTTCGGCCTCCATGCGTTTGCGCAGCAGGTCATAGTCAACTTGCTCAGCCGGCTCATCTTTCGGCTTGGACGCCTTTTGCCATTTCTTGCGCGGTTTGGGGATCTGTCCAACCGCGGCCCACTCCGAGAGCCAGCACAGATTGGTCTGGCGGATGCCGCGCGCGTCGGCCTCGGCTGCAAAGGGTTTCAACACCTGTGCTGCTGCCTCCGGCGAGGGGAAGCGTTTGAGAAAATTCTCCAGGACTTTGAGCGCCACGGCGCGTTGCTCCGAATTGGGAATCGTCACATGGGTTGGCCGTACAAGGCGATACAGGGCTTCAGCGCGTTCTTCCAGGGAAACAATCGGATTTGGCTCCGCAGCGGGAGGGGAAGAAGTAGTAGAGTCACTGACGTTAATTAATTCCTTTAATACGCAAGGGGAAACTGGTGAAAATTCGCGCTCCTGTTTTTCAGGTGAAAAGTTTTCACCTGAAATCTTTTCATCAGTTTCGGGTATTACTTTTCTCACCTTCGGTAAACTCTTTTCTCCGTTTTGCAGTTGGGCAAACGTGGATCGTGCCAAGGGTGAGGCCTGCTCGCTGGCCGCGATCTCCTCGGTGTTCATCCCAGCGGTAACCTGGTAGACCGATCCACTGAATTTGCCCCGGCCGCCCTTGCCGCGCGCGATGCGCCGGACCTCGCCGGCTTGCTCCAACTCGCCGATCAGGTTGAGGATGTTGCGCTCCGTCTGCCGGCATTTGATCGCCATCTGTTCGAGGCTGGGGTGGCAATAACCCCAGTCGTCGGACCAATCCGCCATCGCCAGCAATAACAGCAAGGGCGCACCGCCCTTGCTACTGTGTTTCCAGACCCGGTTAGTAGACTCGACGCTCATGCCAGACTCTCAATGGCAGAAGCCAACAGGAAGCCCTGTGGCAGGCATTTTTGAGGAGGCATAGCGCAGGTTGTCCTGCTCCAAAAGAATCGCTCTCCGTTCTTCCTGTTCAGGAATGGTATGCGGCCATATATGCGGGGATAGTTGCGGCTGGTACACGGCATAGTGGCGGCAGATATGCGGCGCCGCATACAGTACAAAACAGTCATCAAAACTCCTTCTTCGTTTTTCGGAAAACGCGAAACTCGATTCATGACCTGCCCCCAAATAAGGTCATTTTCATGGACAGAGGCACCGGCTGAAAACGCAGTTGACCATTCTGATATGCCTCCAATCCATGCCGTAACAAAAACGCAACCACCTCGCCGACCGGCACATCCAGTTCCATTGCCAGACCACACAATTCATCATGCAGTCGGTTTGGAAAACGATACGAGACGGCGGGATGGATTTTCTTCTCCCGCTGGGGATTATTTCTCCGTCTGGTCGGGATTTCTTTGCGTGGACCGTTCGCCTCTTTCCACCCTCTGGCCTGGTCGCGCGGAAAGAGCGTCATCTTCCGCCCCAGCGGATTCGGGCGCGCTTGCAGCACCAGCCTCTCATTATCCACACATTCCAATCCATATTCCAGGCAGGCGCGGGCGACTTCGTCGGCGGTAACGTTCAAATGGTTCGCCAATGCCAGAACCTGTTCACGCACTTCAACCGGGACGTTCACGTACCGATACGGACGGTGGGCTTTCTCCCATGTCCGGTTTCGCTTGGCCGGTCGGCGACCGTATCGGTTCCAGACTCCAGCCGTATCGGCAAGCGGGATCTTTTCAGCAAATTCACTTGGTAACGAATCGGTTGCCGTATCGGTTAGCATATCTTTACGCGGCATGGCTCTCCCTATGCTTTCATAACAATGTCTACCAGCCGGCCGTATTCCCGGGCCGCCCTGGATCGCGGCGCATGTTCAAAGATGGTCTGCCCGAAGGCGGGACACTCCGCCAGCACCGCGGCGCGATGGATGGGAGGCAGGATCAAGTCCCCCAGAGTGGAACGCAATGCATTCAAGTTGAGATTGTGTTCCTTGACGTTCTCCATGAAGAAGGTGGGCAGTACACCGAACAAGCCTCCCTGCCAACCTTTCTCGGAGGCGAGCCGCTTCATGGTCTCCAGTACCTGGCGCACGCCATCCGAACCCAAGGCTTCCACCGGCGTAGGAACGATCACCAGATCGCTGGACCATAAGACGCGCTCCTGAATCCCGCCCAGGCTGGGCGCGCTGTCCAGAATCAGATGGTGATAGTGTGAAGTGCAAAAGCGCTCTAGGGTCTTCCGAACCCAAGAGACCGGTCTCTCCTGGGAATTGATCATGACTTGGGCGTCCGCTGTCTGCTTGTTTCCGGGCAGCAGCCAGAAATTCTCGCGGCCGGTCCCGATGATCTTGTTTTGGATGTAGGCGGTTTCGCCCGCGCCGGTATCCATCGTGAGCAGGGAGTAGATGCCGGCGGAGGCAGACAGGTGCAAGGCGCGTGCTGCCTGCCCCTGCGGGTCGAAGTCCAACAACAGCACGTTCTTGCCGCGCTGCGCCAGGCCGTGCGCCAGGGTGACGGCCGTGGTGGTCTTGCCCACCCCGCCTTTTTGATTGGCAATGGCGATGATGGTGGTCATTGTTGATAATTCCTAAACCCTGAAATAAGAATAAAAGTCTGGAGAGAAACAAAAGAACGTGTCATCGAAAGCAACCACAATGAAATGTTTTTACTTGGGTTCATCATTCTCGCTATTGAGGTAAAACCCTGAACGTGGAGATACCGGAAATGTGGCTCCTTCCAGGCAGTAGGATGTTTCTATAAATTGACGCGCAAGTTCCGCAATGTTTTGGCACTCCCTCAGAGGCAGCAAGTCAAGCATTCGGAGTAGATCCTCCCGCACCGATTCAAAATCTTGCAATAAACGCACATCTGTCAATTGCTCAGCCTCCCAAAACAAGTCTTCTGTCGACTCCGTTCCTTCAATATCTTCCTCAAATTCTTCAAACATGATGGTGAGGATCGCGGCCGATGGCTTGAACCACGGATTCTGGCGCAGAAACTCTATTCCCTCCGGCGTAAAGTGACAATAATTGGCAAATGTTTCCAGGGTCGCGTGATTGTGCTCCGCCATTTTTTCGAGGTAGGACAGAAAGGCATTTTGAGGTGGTTTTGTGGTTTTTTGGTTCATGAGATTCTCCTTTTTGAAATTGTTTTGGATCATCCATGCCAGGAAAAAGGCTGGGGATTAATTTCACACCACTGGCAGGAAATGGGATGCCCAATAACCGCCAGATTAAAAACCACAAGGAGCAGGGGAGGGTAAATACTGTCGGTATCGTAACCTGTTGTGCCGGCAGTTCTCCCATGCCTAGCCATTACCGTCAGCACTTTCATACCCTTCCCAACTATTCGATACACTCGCACGCATGAATTACATCTGCAAAAAGAATTTGTGCCTTGTCAAATAGATCCATACTGTTCCACCAAATCACCTTCCAACCCACCCGGGGAAATCCCGAATGAATACCCGTTTGAAGCTACCCCATTCCGCGATTGTCAAATCCCCCGGCCTGCTTCCGATGTTATACAACGTCCGCGAGTTGGCCCAGGCAGTTGGCGTGGTTGAACGCACTCTGCGCGACTGGCTGGCAAATGGCGCGCCACATGTGCGTGATGAGCGGGGACACCTTTGGATTCACGGCAGGGAATTTGCCCGCTGGGTGGCAAGCCAGCGCCGGCCTGCCCGGAAATCGAAGTTGAAAGACAACCAGGCATACTGTATGCATTGCAGGGAGGTGGTTGAGATCCTGGAGCCGAAAACTGAAATGGTTCGCGGAAAACTAACGCACACGCGTGGGAACTGCAGTCGCTGCAACCGCGCCATCCACCGTGGTGGACGGGTGATTTCCAATCCGGTTTCCATACCATCCAGGATGGATGGTCAACACGCATGAACAATTCAGAACTTCTGGTTCGTCGTGAGAACTATCTCATCGTTCAGGAATATCTGGAATATCTTTTGAATGTGAAGAATCGCAATTCAAAAAGTGTAGAACGCTACCGGTTCTGGTTACGCTGGCTATTGCTGTGGGCGATGGAACAACCCCTGGAAAAAGCCGACAGGATCAAGCCTCCCTTCTCCCACTACATCAGCACGCTCGACCTCGCCCCGGAAAGCCAAAAGAAGGTGATGGAAACGGTGCGAGCCTTTTTCCGTTGGGCAAAGATGTACCATGACCGGCGCTTTGCCGCCCTGCCGGCCTACTGGGTGGAGGATTTGAATCCGATCAAAGTGTCACGCGGAAATTCCATCGATTATGTGACCTTGGAGGATGTTTTGAAGATTGTGCAGCTGCCCATCGACGGAAATAATCTCGCCCTCCGCCGGGATCAGGCAATGGCAGCCCTGCTCTTCCTGAGTGGAGCACGCGCCGGCGCTGCCACCAGCCTGCCCATTCAGGCGCTTCATCTCGAGGCGCAATATCCGTTTCTGGAACAGAAACCCGCTCTTGGTGTGCAAACCAAGAATGGAAAGAGCGCCACTACGTTCCTGCACAATATCCCGGAACTGCTGGAAAACGTCCGTTCCTGGGATGCCTTTGTCCGGAAAAACTGCCCGGGAGGGTATCCCTGGTATGCTCCCATCCACCAACGCTGGGGCGAACAGCGTCTGGCTGATCTGACCCCTGGCAAACATCGGAGCATCGCTCTCAATCGCCGCCTGACCATCCTGGAGCAGGCGGCGGGGCTGCCGCACCGCTCTCCGCACAAATATCGGCATGGCTATGCCGTTTACGGCCTCCAGCATTGCCAGACAATGGCGCAATATCACGCCCTCTCGCGCAACCTGATGCACGCCAACATCGCCATCACCGATGAATGTTACGTTCATCTGGAGGAAGCCGAGCGCGGCAAACTGCTGGATCAGATATCTCGCAATCCCTGTCAGCAGGCGGACGATGAATTGCAGGCCTTGCTCATGAAATTGGACCGCCAGGATCTGCACCGAGCGATCACCCTTGCCGCCGGGTTGTTGATGAAACGCTGAACATGTCCCTGCTTTGGTCGCCAAAGGAGAGAATGATTTCCTACCTGCAAAATACCCGTTGGCTGGTTGCGCTCCTCGCCATGATCCTCATGGAGAGTGTCCTCCATCATTCCGATAACAATCGTCTATTCCAGGGAACATTACTTTCCTCCGGTCGGGGAAACGCGCCATGTGAAATGAACGCGTCTCCCCAATCCATTCCTTCTTTACAATCGCCAGTTATCCGCGGGACTGGCCTTGCGATGCGCCTGCTCCACATCCACCTCAGCGATGCGGGCGTAATGCTCGACCATGTCCAGGCTGCCGTGCCCCAGGAGCGACTTGAGCGTGAAGATGTCGCCGCCCGAACGCAAATAGGTGATCGCAAAGGTGTGACGGAAACGGTGCGGATGGCATTTCCGGACGCCGGCCTTGTCACCCAGTCCCTTGATCACTTGGCGCAAAGCATCGCGTGTGAAGGGTCGCTGGAATTTTCCGAGGAAGAGCGGAGCATCCGGGTCTTCGCCATCCTCGCGTTCAGTCAGGTAGCGCCACAGAAAACGTCGCGTCGATTGACCCATGTAAACCACGCGGCCCTTGCCGCCCTTGGCCTTTCCCTCCTCCCCCGCCCGGACCACGACGCGGCCGGTCTTCATATCCACATCCGCGATGCGCAGGGCGCACAATTCACTGGCGCGCAAACCCGTATCCACCAGCGTCAACAGGATGGCCTTATCGCGTTTGGCGGTGGAACGCTGCATGGTGAACTTGCGCCGGCGATCCGTATCTGCCTCCTCGCAGAAGTCGCAAGCCTTGATCAGGAGTTCGAGCTCCTCTTTTTTGAAGGGTTCGACGGGCGGATCTTCCGGGACGCGCGGGCGCGGGATGCTCTTCATCGGGCTGGTCAAGTTGAACTCGCGGTTGGCCCAGGTGAAGAAGGAGGCCAGGCTGATGTAGATGTTGTAGATGGTCTTGGGAGTCAGTTTGCGGGAGTTGCCACCAGTGATGCGGCGCGGCACATAATCGGTGCGCATGTAATTCAGGTAAGCCAGGATGTGTTCAGATTCGACTTGGAGGATATCCCCATCCCCTTGATAGTCGATCCATTGCTTCAAGTCGCGTCGGTATCCCTCTACGGTTCTTGGCGCAATGCCTTCGGCTCCCTTGTATTGCAGGAAACCGGTCAGGGCTTTGGAGACTAACAAGCCTGGAGGTCGTTGGTTCATGAGATTTTCTCCTTTTTGGGAGACTCTCCGAACCAAAAACCGCCGGGCTATCCGTTTTACAGGAGCCTGGCGGTCTTGGATTGCGATCAGGTAGCGGGGGCAGGACTCGAACCTGCGACCTCCGGGTTATGAGCCCGACGAGCTGCCACTGCTCTACCCCGCATCGGTTTTTAAAGCCCGCAGAGTTTACCATCCAATCAAGGCAAAGTCAAGCAAATTTTGGAATGGAAATATGCTCACCCTCCCGCCAACGCCAGCAGTCCCGGCGGGACCCAGAAATTCCCCAAGCCCAGTGTGCTGAGCGCCATCGAAAAGAGCAGAATCGTGAGACCGACCCCGATCAGGATGCGGTCTTTCATTTTGTAATCCAGTTTTTGCAGCCAGGTGCGCGGACCGATGCCGAAGGCGCGCAAGTCCATGGCGTCGATGATGTCCTCGCTGCCGATGATGGCGTGAATGGTGACGGGGACCATCAGCGGGCCGATCTTCCGCACCTGCTGGATGAGTCCGCCGCCGATCTTCTCCAGCTCAAAGCCGCGCGCTTTCTGCGCGTCCATCGTCAGTTGGAAATCGCGGCTGAAGGTCGGGATGAAGCGCATGGTCAGGTCCATGGCGTAGGCGATCTTGTCGGGCAGTCCCAGCCCGCGGAAGGTGATCCCGTACAGCGCGGGGTTGAGCGAGTAGGGGATCAGGATCGTCATAATGGCGATGCTGAAGACGCGCACGAACTGGCTGACCCCAAAGAAGGCGCGCTCGACAGTGACGTCCAGCGCGGGCGTCCACCCGAGGATGGAGAAGGGCGCTTCGAACCGACGGATGAGATGCTCCTGCGCGTAGAGTTCCACCCCGCCGCGTCCCGTCAGGAAGGTGAAAAACGCGAAGATGGTCACGAAGCCGACGATGAACAGCAGCGCGCGGCGGATCTCGCTCCACGTCACGCCCGAGGTGAGGAGGACGAAGAGCGCGATAGCGGCGAAGAAAATCAGGAAGCGCACGTCCCAGAATGCGAGCGTGGAAAAGAGGAAACAGCCGTAGAACATCATCCAGGCGCGCGGATCGAAGGACTGGATGAACGAGCGGGGCCGGGAGCGATAACGCCAGGCGACTAACATAGACAGAAGATGATAAGAGAGTAGAGAGCAGGCAGAGAGTAGAGAACGGACTGTTCTCTACTCTCTATTCTCTTCTCTCTTATCGCCCCGACTGCCTCTGCACTGCCGCGTAAGCCGCGACCAGCAGCGGGACGAGGATGGCGGCAAAGATCAGGTTCGGACCCGCCGCGGGCAGGAACTCGCCCACGATGGCGGCCGTCGGGCTAAATCCGTTGATCCAGATGTCGGAGATGGCCGCGAAGCCGATGCCGAGGACGTTGCCCAACATGCCCCAGATGACCGCCTCGCCGACGGCAGCGTTCTTCCCGAACGCAAAGCGGACGACCAGCACCAGCACGAAGCCAACCAGCAGGGCGATGCCCGCGGTCAACGCGATGGGTTGGTCGCCGAAGACGTTGTTGGCGGGATCGAAGAACATCATGTTCGTCTCACCGCGGTTGAGGAAGTAGACGACGGTGGCAAGCAGGACGAGGGCGCCGCCCACCCACAGGACGGTATCGGTGGCTTTCTTGCGGCTCGCGAACAACGCGGGCAGTCCCGCGATAAAGCCGACGAGTCCGTTGCCGATGCTCCACTGCGGGGAGAGGCCAAAGCCAGAGATCGAGTCGCCGAACATGTTGCCGACCGCGCCCGTGAAGAAGCCGACGATGGGGCCGAAGGCGTAGCCGAAGAACATCGGGATGGCAATGGCGGGACGGAGCGCCACCTGGCTCAGCGAGGGGACGACGAACACGGTGGCGTTGAAGTACCACGAGAACACGGCATACAGCGCCGCGCCGATAGCCATCCACACCACCTCGCGCGTGCCCACTTCCCAGGCTTTGTTCTCTTTGGTGAACAGATAGACCGCGAAGGCGATCAGCAGGCCCACGATCACAAACAGGAAGCGCAGGCCGAGCGTGGCATTATCGGTCTGGAAACGCTCGATGCCGAGCGTATTGCCCAGCACGAACACGATGATCGCGAAGATGGCAAGAATCGCCACCAGCCAGATCAACACGGAAGACATACGTTTATCCATCTCATTCTCCTTTGTGAAAATTTGATTACGTTTGTTCAGGAATCCCGAAATTAGACGGCGCAATTCAGGAATCCCGAAGTTCTACTTCGGGGTGATCCGAAAGCAGAGCTTTCGGATTCCTGCAAAAGCCAAAGCCTTCGGATTCCTGAAAAAGCCAGAGCTTTCGGATTCCTGCAAAAGCCATAACCATCACACATGCGCCAGCGCTTCCGCGCGCAGGAACCGTCCCGTTTGGGGGAAGCGCTCCACGTTCAGGGCCAGGAGCGAGCTCGGGACGACGCGGCAGGATTCCAGTCGAGGGAAGTCGCGCAGGACTTCGTGCGGCGAGCCGTCGGCCACGAGTCGCCCATCCGCCACGAGCAGGACGCGGTTGGCATAGATCACCGCCAGGTCCACGTCGTGCGTGATGAACATCACCGCCTCGAAGCCGGGCATCTGCAAAATGGAATCCATGAAGTTCATGTAATTCCGATAGTCCTGCCCCGCGGTCGGCTCGTCCATGACGAGGATGCGGGAGCGCATCGCCAGAATGGCCGCGATGCTGACGCGTTTTTGCTGGCCGAACGAAAGCGCCAGCGGGGGGTCTTGCTCGAACTCAGACAAGTTGACGATTCGTAACGCCTCTTGCACCTCCTTTTCGATCTCTTCCTTTGGATGCTTCAGGTTTGTCGGGCCGAACGCCAGTTCCTCGCGCACGGTCGGCGCGAAGAGCATGTGGCTCGGACTTTGAAAAACGTATCCGAGCGTACTGGCGATCTCGGCCACGCTCGACTCTTTTGTGTCCTTCCCGTTCACCAGCACGCGCCCCGATTTCGGTTTGAGCAGGCCGATGGCGTGTTTGACGAAAGTGGTCTTGCCCGAACCGTTCGGCCCCAGCACTGCGATCACGTCGCCGCGCCGGATCTCGAGATTGATCTCATGCAGGATTTCGACGTCCGCTTCGTAACCGAATGAGACGTTTTCGAAGTGGACCAACGCCTCGTCCTCTGGCGCTTCCGCCTCGCCTCGCTCCAACGTTCGGCCGGCCGCGCCGGGCAGGACGCGAATCTCCGCCGGGGCGGGATCCTGCTTCGCGCGCTGGACGATCTGCTCTGCTGGGAGTTTCACCTCGTGATAGTTCACTACTCTTGATAACCCGTCCACCTCGCCGAGGTAACGGATCGTCCCCTCGCTCATATACATGACGCGTTCGGGATGGATGCGCAGCACGTCTTCGACGCGATGCTCCACCATCAGGACGGTCATCCCCTCGTCGGCGAGGAAGCGCACCGCGTCGAGCGTCTCGCCCGCGGAGGCGGGATCGAGACTCGCCAACGGTTCATCCAATAACAAAATGGATGGGCGCATCGCCAGCACGCCCGCCAGCGCGACTTTCTGTTTTTCGCCGCCCGAAAGCAGGAACGTGTCGCGGCCGCGCAGATGCGCGATCTTCAAATGCTCCAGCGCCTCGTCGGCGCGCTGATAAATTTCCTCGCGGGCGAGGCCGAGATTCTCCAGCCCGAACGCCACCTCGTTCAGCACCTTCGTCCCGAGGATCTGCCGCTCGGGGTCTTGCAACACCGTCCCGACCTTCTGCGAGATCGTGGACAGTTTCATCTTCGCCGAATCCTCGCCGTGGACGAGGATTCGTCCGCTCACCTCGCCCTTGTAACTGCGCGGGATCAGCCCGTTGACGCAACGGATGAGCGTGGTCTTCCCGCATCCGCTCGCGCCCGCGATCAACAAAATTTCGCCCGCGTGAGCCGCGAACGAAATATCATGAATGGCCGCGCCCTGCCGGTCGCGGTAACGGAAAGATAGATTTTCTACGACAAGAGGAGAGTTGGACATTGCGCCCAATTATCAACGCAGTAGAGGAGACTGTCAAGAAGTCTGGTTTCTTAAGTGAGGAACTTCGTCACTTTGACGTTTGTGATTTACTACGCTATACTTTGTCAGTCGCCAGTCAAGTATCTGACAGCCCGCAAATCAGGTTGTTGGATCAACGACTATGAGACTATCAGACCAAAGACCATCAGACTAACAAGGAGTCCCTCATGGCTTTCAAACTAACCTACGCCACCATGTTCAATCCGCCCGAGGAATTGCACAAGGGCTTCGACAAAGCCGTTGCCGCCCTCAAGCAGAATCTGGGACGGGAATATGGCATGTTCATTGACGGCAGGGAGGTGTTCGCCGACGAGAAATTCGAAGTCCGCTCCCCGATCAACACCGATTGGGTGTTGGGCGTAATGCAGAAAGGAAACGCCTCCCACGCGCAGATGGCGGTTGAGGCCGCCCGCCGCGCCTTCCCCGCCTGGTCGCGTACCCCGTGGCAGAAACGCGTGGCCCTCGTCCGCAAGGCCTCGAAACTGATCGAAAAGCGCATCTTTGAGCTGGGCGCGGCGATGGCGCTGAACGTGGGCAAGAACCGCATGGAAGCCCTCGGCGACGTGCAGGAAACCGCCGACCTGATGTACTACTCTGCCCAAATGATGGAAGAGAACAAGGGCTTCATCAAGCCAATGGGCAAAGACCCGCTGGTCGGCTATGACGCCACGAACATGTCTGTGCTGAAGCCCTACGGGGTATGGCTGGTCGTCTCGCCGTTCAACTTCCCCTTCGCGTTGACCGGCGGCCCGACCGGCGCGGCGCTGGTCGCGGGCAACACCGTCGTCATCAAGCCCGCCACCGACACCGCCTGGATCGTCCGCCTCTACGCCGAATGCCTGCGCGACGCCGGCTTCCCCGACGGCGTGGTGAACTTCGTCACCGGCCCCGGCTCCACGCTCGGACAGGCGCTGGTGGACAGCCCCGAATTCGACGGCGCCACCTTCACCGGCTCCTTCGACGTGGGCATGAAACTCTACCGCGACTTCGCCAACCGCAACTACGTCCGCCCGGTGGTGCTGGAACTTGGCGGCAAGAACCCCGCCATCGTCTCGCGCAACGCCAATTTGGACGACGCCGCGACCGGCATCGTCCGCTCGGCCTTTGGCCTGCAGGGACAGAAATGCTCCGCCGCCTCGCGCGTCATTGTGGAAGCGCCCGTCTACGACGAACTGGTCTCCAAACTGAAGACCCTCACCGACAAACTCGCCATCGGCGACCCGACCGAGCGCGCCACTTACCTCGGCCCGGTCATCAACAAGGGTTCCTACAACGACTTCAAAAACTTCACCGAAGAGATCAACCAGGCCGGCGGCAACTTCCTGACCGGCGGTCACGTGAAGACCGGCGGCGACTTCGACAAAGGCTACTTCTGCGAACCGACCTTCGTCACCGACCTGCCCTTCAGCCACCGCCTGTGGCAGTATGAGATGTTCCTGCCCATCGCCACCATCGGCAAGGTGGACAATCTCGACGAAGCCATGCAGATCGCCAACAGCGTCAACTACGGCTTGACCGCCGGCTTCTACGGCAACGCGGCCGAGGTCAGATGGTTCTTCGACAAGATCGAAGCAGGCGTGACGTACGCCAACCGTCCGCAGGGCGCGACGACCGGCGCGTGGCCGGGCTTCCAACCCTTCGGCGGCTGGAAAGGCTCCGGCGCCAGCGGCAAGAACGGCGGCGGCTACTACTACGTGCAGCTCTACATGCACGAGCAGATCCAGACCCTGATCAAACCCGCGAAGAAGGCCGCGAAGAAAAAGACAGCCAGGAAGGTCGTCAAGAAAGCCGTCAAGAAAACCGCCAGGAAGGCGAAGAAATAATCGCCTCGCGAATTAGAATCAGCAGAGCGAGATAATATCTCGCTCTGCTTTCTCACATGAAAGATTTCGTCGCCCGCGTCGGAACGTTCTTCATCCTGATGGGAATCGGGTCGGCCGCGCTCTTCATCGCGTCGGACGCCTCGACCAAATACACGAGAGGCAGCGCGAACTTCAACCTGCTCTGCATCGCGGTGGCGCTGCTTCTGGTGGGCTTCCTCTTCCGCAAGACCGCCGCGCCGCCCCAGGCCGCGGAGCGATTCCGTTACATCAAGAAGATCCAGGCGCGGCGCGAGGCGGCAAGACAGGAAAAGATCAAAAAGAAAAAAGAGCAGGAAAAGAAATGAGCAAACTCCTCCCGCTTTCCGAGGCTGTCGCGAAATTCGTCAACGACGGCGACGCGGTGTACGCCGCAGGTTTCACCCACCTCATCCCGTTCGCGGCGGGACACGAGATCATCCGCCAGCAGAAAAAGAATCTCACCCTGGCCCGCGCCACGCCCGACCTGATCTACGACCAGATGGTCGCGGCGGGATGCGCGCGCAAAGTCGTCTTCTCGTACATGGGCAACCCGGGCGTCGGGAGCCTGCGACTCGTGCGCGCGGCCATCGAACGCGGCGAATTGGAGTGGGAGGAATATTCCCACTTCGGGATGATCACCCGCCTGCAGGCCGGCGCGTCGGGACTGCCCTTCCTGCCGATGAAGCAGACGGGCGCGTCGGACCTCGAGCGGGCCAACCCGTCCATCAAGCGGATTCCCGACCCGTACGGCGGACCCGACCTGATCGCCGTCCCGGCGCTCAACCCCGACGTGTCCATCGTCCACGTCCAGCGCGCGGACGCGAACGGGAACGCGCACCTGTGGGGAATCATCGGCGAGCAGAAGGAAGCCGCGTTCGCGGCGCGGAAAGTCATCCTGACGGCGGAGGAGATCGTGGACGAGTCCGTCATCCGTTCCGACCCGAACCGGACGATGATCCCCGGCATCATCGTCAGCGCGGTGTGCCATGTCCCGTTCGCATGTCATCCCTCCTACGCGCAGGGATACTACGACCGCGACAATGAGTTCTATCTGGCCTGGGATAAGATCAGCGAATCGCCCGAAGCGGTGACAAAATATCTCGACGAGTGGGTCTTCGGCGTGAAGGACCGCGCCGAATACTGGCAGAAACTCGGCGCGCAGGAGCGGTTGGAGATCGAGCCGCAGATGAGCGAGCCGATCAATTATGGGAGGTATTAGGGGGACGGGTTGCGGGTTTAGTACGCGCAGGTCTCGCCAGTGCGCGAGGAGTAGTGTTTGGTTTTGATCATGTCGCGGACCTGGTCGAGGAGTTTTCTTCCCTGGGGAGGTTGGGCGTTCATACTATTCCATTTTTGGGGCAGGATGTGTATAATGATCGAAAGATTAAAAGTGATTTTACCAGATAAGCAGGTTAGACGGAAGTACATTTCCGTTTAACGTTCCCGTAGAGGCGATTATGCAGAACGCATTCCATATAACACTCCAATTTGACAGATTATGCAGAACGCCCGTTTGTATAACGTGATTGTCGGGCTATTAATGTGTTCCATCTAATTAATAGTTGGGCAGTTCCTTGCATAATAAGTAAGTTTTCATCGTGCTATAATGTGAATAGTTGTTCTAATAATGATTTCTGGCAGGTGAAAAATGCTTGAATACGAGAAAAAACTAAAGGGCGCTTTTTTTACTTCTGGCGATGTTTCCCATTATCTATCTGACAGAGTAATTGAAAGAAAGACGCAAACTATTTTAGAGCCTTCCTTTGGCGATGGGTCTTTTATTGACGCCATAACTGACCGTTATATTGAATTAGGATGGAAAGAGCATCTCAAAAAAAACCTTTATGCAGTGGAAATTCGAGAAAGCGCAATTTCCCAATACGCTAATAATCCATTTTTAGATTCAGAAAAATTTATTTCAAGTGACTTTATCGCCGTAGAGCCTTTTCCAGTTGATATTGTGATTGGAAATCCTCCTTATGTTGGGCTAAATAAAATCCCTGCAAGCGAGCAAGAACGAGCGCAACGCTTACTTTCATTGCATGGTTTTAATATGCAATCAAGTGGCAGTTTATGGTTTCCGTTTATCATGCACTCATGCGCTTTTTTGAAAAACGGCGGAACATTGGCTTTTGTTTTACCGTTTGAAGTTACTTACGTTAGGTATTCAAAACAATTATGGAAATATCTAAGTCAGCATTTTTCGGAATTAACGATAGTAAGAGTTTTTGAAGATATTTTCCCCGATGTTGACGTTGAAACGGTTTTGCTTATTGCAAAAGGCTATGGCGGCTCAACAAATTTTGTAAATTATGAAATTTACGATACAAGAATCCATCTATTCAATGGAATGATGTCTAAAAATGTAAGCATTTCAATTGAGTCTATTTTGAACGGAGAACGCCCTTTTGTATCTAATTTACTTGATACAAGCCATCTTCGGGTAATCAATAAACTTCGTTCTAAAGGCTACATCAAACCAATCAGCGATTTTTGTAAATTCAAAATAGGTTACGTTAGCGCAGACCAACCTTATTTTCACCCCACAGCCAAAGATATTAAGTCTTTTAGAATTTCTGACAAAGATTTAATTCCAAGCATTGCCAATGCTAAGGTTTTGAAGAAAGGTATAGGACTGGAAGTTAAACCTAAACAAGTTGAAACAAGGTTGTTTTATCCAAAATTGGCGAAATCCAATCACCCATATATCAAGCATGGCGAAAAGTTAGAAGTTCACAAAAGATTCAAGTGTCGCCAAAGAAAACCCTGGTACATCACGCCTAGTATTGAAGCCCCAGATATTATTTTGACAGTTTTTGGTGATAAACCCAGATTGTATGTTAATTCGGGCAATTACCTTGCATCGAATAGCCTTTTATGCGGATTTCTAAAACAAAAAACTGTGTCACAAAAACAAGTTGCGTTAAGTTGGTATAACTCATTAACTCTTTTGTCAATTGAAATGAAAGTGCATTCTCTTGGCGGTGGCGTATTGGTTTTTATTCCTGGCGAAACAGATAGAGTAGAAGTTCTTGACCCCGCAAAACTAAATAATGTTGACGACAGTTTTTTTGCTGAAATTGACTGTTTGCTAAAAAGTTCGTCTTTAGATGACGCATATCTATTAGGCGATATATATTCCCTTAGAACAATTGGCTTGTCTCAAAATGAAATATTACTTATTCAAGAAGCAGTACAAATTCTGCGAAAATGGCGGAATTCAAGACTCAGAAAAAATTTATAAACTCACGGAGTAATCATGCCTGCCAACATTCAAAACTTGTTATCCTGCCTTGAAGTAATGAAACGAACTTATCTCACCGACCCGACAAAAGCGGTCAGGGGACAAGGATTTATAAATCTTCTGCATGATTATTGCGTTGAAGAACTCGTAAGCGTTGGAGTGCCAAGAGAAAAAATCTTCAAAGAAGCCACTGTATTTGGCTCTCATAAGCCCAAAGATGTTGATGTTGCTGTAATTGATGAAGTAAATGGACCTTTTATCATCGTTGGAATTAGAAGCCAAATGTCATCAGTAGGAAAAAACATTTTGACATATTACGAAGAAATCATTGGAGATTGTATTTCTCTGCATGATAGATTTCCAATGGCGGTTATTTGCTATATTTACCTACTTCCAACACAGCCAATCAAGCCTGGAAAAGATGAAGAAACGGTTGACTTGGCAAGAGCAGAGCAACTTTTCAGGCTTATTACTGACAGGGGAGACTGGCGAAATACAAAAGATAAATATGAGCATTTTGCTTTTTTGAAGGTTGATTTTACGCAAGACCCGCCCGCATTGTTGGACACAATCCCACAATTGAAAATTGAAGGTTTTTTTGACAAAATCAAAGACACTTATAACGAGAGAAATTTCTTCAAGCCGATATAAGTCTTTTAAAAGCAAAGGTCATGTAAAGTCAAAAACTGCCTAACAAAGCGTGCACCTGACGTGTGGGATTCTGCGGCATTTTCAAGCATTTTCCTCACTTCGAGTTTTTCCTGCTCCCAAGCAGAATCCACGCCCGCCCATACGCAGGTAACGCAAACCGTTGGGCGCTTGTCAAAAATACGGTTAATATATCAAAGAATGCAAAGGAGAGATTACACAAATGAAAAATTTAGCATTTTTTCTGACATCTATAATGTTATTCTTATTAACTTCTTGTGGCGGTAGCAACAAAACTGCGGCTGACCTCAGTGAGGATGAGCCGTCGCTCGTAGCATATGGATACCAAGTAAAAGATGTTGGCGACGGTATGAGTCTTGGAACTCTCTATCTTGCCTTTGAAAATACAAAGAGTCGTTTTGTACCAATTGGAAGTTCAAGGCGGGGATATAGCGTAGAAGACGCTTATGTTGAAACGCAGGAAGGAAAGACTTACCCAATTAAGGTGTATGCTGATTATGGTAGTTTTGCAAAAGCAGCAGGAAATGCGCAATCTAACGACAACTATATTTCATTAAGTATGCCCAGTATGCCACCTGGTTTCCGTATATATAAATGGATGGACTCTAGTGCGGGGAAAGCAGGGGGGAATTATGTGCTTGAATTCAGGTTTGCAACGATTGCCAACCCTACAAAAATTGTTTTTCCAAACAAAACAGAGTGGAATATATTATTGAACGAAGTCCCAAATAATTTACTAATGCCTATTGCCTCATCTGCTGAAAACATCCCATCACTTACATCTTTTGATGGTAAGGTGTTATTAGATAATAAAGATAAGCTACTGATTTCATTGGGAAAGTGCAAAGTAAAGTCAGGAACTGGCTATATTGAAGTTGTTTCTTACAATCGGGACAATTTTTATTCACAAGCCGAAATCATCACTTTTCCTGCGTTGGCATATGTTGAAAATGGGGAAGTGACCTATATAGATACACGAAGAATAAACCCAAATGTTGGACCTGGGCAAACAGTTGTCGAAGATATATGGGGCTTTAAACAGAGTAGCGATTATGTCATCTTTTATTGGCGCGATGGCACATACGATGTAGCGAAAATAAGTGGTTGTCAATAATCTAGCGAGTCTTCAAGTTCTATCGCACCCAACAAAGCGTGCACCTGACGCTGGGGACTCTGCGGCAATCTCAAGCAGTTTTCTACGCCTTATCATTTTTCTGGCTGGACGGCTTCGCCGTCCCCGCCCCAGCGCAGGTACCGATTAC
>ERZ795060.1875-NODE-1875-length-23052-cov-17.581598_pt1 | contig 23052 bp, 21 predicted proteins | sample MGYA00375144_ERZ795060 | MGnify/ENA primary metagenome ERZ795060 (study PRJEB30189, sample SAMN05720157) | activated sludge metagenome | isolation source: anaerobic digester from wastewater treatment plant | place: Japan | collected 2015-05-15 ...
AAAAAATCATGCAAAACATCTCTGCTAAATTCGCACTTCTATGTTGAACTTAGCCTATTTTTATCTTAATATTTTTCCACAAAAAAATCAACAACTTAATTTCTGATAAACTCTCCTCTTAAATTGTACCTTAAACCTCAAATAATCCAACCATTAAATTGATCTCATATCTAAAAAACTGATATTAAATTTGACATTTTTTGAAAAATCATTTTTTAGCGACTTTATAAAAATCTACGAGTAAATTTTTTGAAAGGAATAGTTATTTTGTTGAAATTATTTTCATCCAAATATTGAATAATCATGTAGGGAAAAAACTTACTTGTGCTTACTTGCAAAAATCTTTTCAAAGTACTTACTGAAAAAATATAACTTTTAAAAAAGTAGGTTATTACCTTGAGCCATTCATTAAAAAATCGATTGATCTTTTGAAAAAGGTAAAAAATGAACTCCAGCAAATTATTGAAAAAAATAACAAAGCTTACATAGCATTGAAAACTAAAGAAAAAATTTATGGCAAAAGAAAATTCTTCAATTAATGGTTGAAAATCTCGATTTAGTACAAACTATCCATTAGAGAAAAAGAAGATAAAGTTTTCCTGACTAGAACAGTCGAGAAAGTTTTTGAAATTTTATCTGGGAACAGAAATTTTTAAAATATAGAAAAAAAATTTTTAGATTGAAAAAAGTTTTATATTTGTCAAAAATTTTTATTAGTTTAATCACTTAAAAAATTTTATTATGGGAAATAAACTTTTTACGGTAAATGGCTCCATTGTTAGAGGACTCATAGCTCTAATTATTGGCTTATTGTTTGTTCTGCTTCCCAATGTATCTTTAAAAACCATTGTATTGGGAGTAGGAATATTGATTTTAATTGCTTTCATAATCTCATTGGTGCTGGCTTTAAAAACCAGCGAAAAAGGGGAGAAAAATTTTTTAATTATTCAAGCATCATTTGATTTGTTAATTGGTTTAATTTTTCTTTTCTTCCCTTCTACTATTGTTAAAATATTTTTTATCCTGGTAGGTTTAGGACTGCTAATTATGGGAATCATTCATTTGTCGAATGTCTTTTATTTAAGAACTCGTTTAGGATGGCAATGGTTCTCACTCTTTGTTTCCATCCTTACAATTTTTGCAGGAATTTTTATGCTTTTTGAACCATTTAAAACAGCAAAAGCTATTTTAATATTTTCAGGAGTATTCCTACTTCTTTATGGTCTAGGGGAATTATATATGGCATGGAAAATGAATAAAGAAGCTAATATTACTGTTACGGAACAAAACCAATAAATTATACCCCTATCTCTTTATTGCCAAAACACTATTTTTTAAAATTTCTGCAGGAAATTTACTTTCAACGATAAACATATTAATTGCGTCTTCTCCTCTTCATTAAAAAGGGAATAATGAAGAGGAGTGTTTTTTTAATGGTTGATTATAAGGACATATTTTTTGACAAATATCACGACCAAAACAGGAAGTAGAATATTGACAAATGGTTCTTCATTTTTTCAATAGTCAAATAAGAAATACATTTACTTGAGTTAATCTTTGAAGGATTATTAAATCCTGCAGCAGGCAGGCATTCAAGTATTTATTAACATATTCCCCATAGTGATTGGTTTGAGAAATTAGTTGATACTGTAACGACGATTGAAAAGAAGGAGAAATTGTGCACAATAAAAATGTAATACTAAGCCGCTATCAGGATAAATTTTTTACTGATAATCTTTTTTCTTTATGAAATTGATAAAGATAAGATGAATGTATTGTGTGTTAACACTTCTTTCCTTACCTGACATCTTTCTAAAACTAAAAGAAAGGAATTTGTTACAATCCACTTTCTATGAAAGGGATGTCAACTATCAGCTGATAGAGTAATTAAAAAATCATTTCCTCATACGGATTTAATTCTACGATACAAATTTATTTTGTATAAATATTCGTATTTTAATAATTTTGATAACAGTTTAGTTTGGTATTATTTCTTTTGTCTATTAAAAGACAAAAAGAACAGATAAGAAATTTCTATCGTTCTTAGGGTAATTTAATTTATTTCGAGTTGCAAACCATTTTTAAGGACCGTAATTGCAGGATTTTGTTCAGCCATCGTTTTATAGCGTTCCTCAGGATTTTTTGGCTTTTGCGATTCAGTTTTTTTCATTAATTTAATTTTCATTTGAATGGTTGAATTTTTTAACTGATTTTGCAAATAACTTAAAATTTGTGGTTGTAATTTTTTTAATTCTTTTTCCTGAAGAGTATTAGCAACTGAAACTTCGAAATCTGTCTCCGATAAGCGTTGAGGTTCTGTATTTTGAATAAAAGTTTTCATTCTGATTTCTTCTTCAGAAAGTGTTTCAGCAAAATCTTTCCAGGCTTTCACCAAATTTTCATCCGTAAAATTTTCATTTTGAATGATTTCAGGGGTTACTTTTTTTTCTGAAATTTCCTCCGAAGTTGTATTAGAAGAATTGATAGAAATGCTTACGGGTGGTTGGATATATTTTTGTTTTGGTTCTTTCACTGAAACATTATTAGTTTCTTTTACAGAATTTCTTGAATTCATTTTTTCATTATGAATCTGAATTTCGTCCTTTTGATAATTTTTTGAATTTATAGCATTATCGTTAGGTATAATTTTTTGTAAGGGTATTTTTTCTTCAATAATTGGTTGACTTTCCTTAGTTAATTGGCACAAACGTATTAGCGTAAGTTCTATCAACAATCGTTTGTTTTTGCTGATATTATAATTAAGTTCACATTCACTGGTTATTTTTAAGGCATTGAATAAAAAATCAGAAGAGCAACTTTCTGCCTGTGTTTGATAATGTTTTCCTATGTCAGCACCCACTTCCAGTAAAGGAATAGTTTGTGGATCTTTACAAACCAAAATATCGCGCAAATGAGAACTAAGTCCTGTAATAAAATGATAGGCATCAAATCCTTTGTTCAAAATTTCATTGAAAATCAGAAGTGATTGACTAATATCTCCTTTTAAAAAAGCATTTACTAATTGAAAATAATATTCATAATCCAGAATGTTTAAATTTTCCAACACTTGTTGATATGTAATATTATTTTCGCACAGACTTACCATCTGATCAAAAATAGATAAAGCATCACGCATGCTCCCGTCACTTTTTTGAGCTATCACATTAAGAGCATTGATATCAGCCGTGATATTTTCCTGTTGAGCAATATATTGTAACTGCTCAACAATTTCATGAACAGAAATTCTATTAAAATCATAAATTTGGCAACGAGAGAGAATCGTTGGAATAATTTTATGTTTTTCTGTGGTTGCCAGAATAAATATAACATGTGCGGGAGGTTCTTCCAGAATTTTTAGAAAAGCGTTGAAGGCACTGGTGGAAAGCATGTGAACTTCGTCAATGATATACACGCTGTATTTCCCTATTTGGGGCGGAATGCGAACCTGTTCAATTAAGGAACGAATATCGTCCACACTATTATTGGAAGCAGCATCCAGTTCATGAATATTGTAGGAACGTTGTTCGTTGAAAGCAACGCATGATTCACATTCATTGCAGGCTTCATAATCCTCTGTAAGATGTTCACAATTAATAGTTTTTGCAAAAATCCGTGCACAGGTGGTTTTGCCAACGCCTCTGGTTCCACAAAACAGATAGGCATGTGCCAGATGATTGGTCTTTATGGCATTTTTTAAAGTGTTTGTCAAAGCCGTTTGTCCAACTACCGATTTGAAGGTGATTGGACGATATTTTCTTGCTGAAACAATATAGTTTTTCATAAACAAATTTTTCAATCTTTTACTTGCAAATTTAATGAAAAAAATTTAGGTTTTGAACCCGTGAAATTTTTTTTGAAAGAAATAAAAGATTATAAAGAACTTGTTATCATTGGGTTGATATTATTTATTAGGAAAATTTAACTGAGAATTGTCATTAGAAATATATCGTTCACTTAAATATAAAGTTTTTAAAGTATTGAAAATCATTCCAATTTTTTTTGCATGATAAACGATGATATTTTTTCTATTAAAGTTGCATTTAACCGATTAACGATCTTTTTAGATATATTTCGTCTGATGAGCTGAAAATTGATCGGTTTCGAGTTTGCGAGGTGCAGGATTCGAGATACGAGGTGCGAATTTTGAGTCATGAGTTTGGAGCGAAAAAAGAAAAAATAGCTGTGTCCCTCTGTGTAATAAATCATTCATCTTCACAGGGTTTCACAGAGAAGGCACGGAGTGGAACAGAAAAAAATCTAAAAAACAAATAAAAATGAGAGGAGTCGAGGCAAAGTACCTAATACAAATTCAGTAAATTTTAGACAATTTTTATCTAGGGGCTTTTTATAAATAAGTAAGAATTTCTTACTTTCATTTTTGAAAAACAAGCTTAATTTTGCTAATGTTTTTCTCGATACAATATATTATAGTTCAGATAATTATAGCTTATTTTCTAATGACAATTTGGGTTGAAGGCAAGTTTGGACAAGGTAAAAACGATTATAATATGAATAAAATAAGATTACTCTTGGCTTACCCCTGTAAAAGCCGGGCGGCGGGCATTGTATTTGTAATGAATATCCTCTAAGTACTCAAGGATATTTTTTATCAATTTTTAAAAACTATTTTTTATTTTTTTTGCCCATGAAAGTCATTACTTCCAATAGGTTTACAAGAAAATCGCTTGAGGGAAAAATATTTTTTTGCAAATCCTAATTTAACGAACTCTTATTTTTTCTCCTGGTCTTAATATTTTTTGAGAAGAAATTCTATTCAATTTACATAATTTATTCACAGTAGTATTATAACGAGCTGCAATGAAACTGAGTGTATCTCCTTTAACAACGCGATGATATTTAGCTAACGTTCCTTGGGGGATTCTTTCTTTCTGATATCTGAAAGTTTTATTTTTAGCAATCAAAAAGGTTTGATCATATAATTCGCCATTTTCAAAATCAATAATTTCAGCAGGATTAATAGCATGTCCTAAATATCGTGTTTCAAAATGCAGGTGAGGTCCTGTCGATCTGCCCGTGTTTCCTCCCAATGCAATCATTTCTCCTGCACTCACATCTTGATTCACTTCTACCAACACTTTTGACAAGTGAGCATAAACAGTTTCTAAACCATTATCATGACGAATTACCACATAATTACCATATCCTCCTGGTTCATAATCTATAATGCGAACTTTCCCTCCAAAAGCAGTTTTTACTGAATCACCTACATTTAAACGCAAGTCAATTCCATAATGGTAACGATAACGACGAGGACCAAATTTTGATGTTACTTTCCCTGCTATTGGGAGAACAAAATTGCTACAATCAATCAGAACGGAATCAGGCAAACTATCAATAGACAAATTGTAAGGATTGATTCTTTCATGCGACCAGATGTTGTTATAAATATCGTCTGCTGGGTGATTTTCCATTAAGTCGTCTGAATCATCATTAAACATTTGTTTATAAATATTAGTTGTGTCTTTTAAAGAACCAACAGCACTTAAAGCCATATCAAAACTTTGTGATTTGGTTTTTCCGCTTACTAAAAGTAAAAAGAGAATCAACAGTACTAAATAAATGTTTGGAGAATCAGTTAACACATTCATAACTCAGCAATTATTTTTCATCATTTGCATATATAAAAGGCAAATTATTTTGTTTAAAATCAAAAATTTCGTCGTTTTTGAAAAAACGAGCAATTTCTATTTTTGCAGTTTCAACACTATCAGATGCATGGATAATATTTTCTTGAATGCTCATACTAAAATCACCACGGATTGTTCCCGCCTGAGCATCTCGTCCATTTGTTACACCCACTATTGCTCGCACTACTTTTACTGCTTCTACTCCTTCCCAGCAACAAACGATAATAGGAGTAACCATCATAGAATTTTTTATTCTGTCAAAAAAGGGAAGATCAGCCAAATGGGCATAATGTTCAGAAACAATGTCATCGGTTAGTTGCATCATCTTTATACCACACAAGTGTAAACCTTTTCGTTCCAATCTGGTTATCACTTCACCAATCAACTCTCGCTGAATGGCTCCTGGCTTAATGATGACAAGCGTTTTTTCCATTTAAAAAAGTTGTTAAACTTCTCTTTTTATAGAAATCATTCCGAAAGTAAAAAAATGAAATTTTAAATCCAAAATAATTTAAGGTTTTTTAACTAATTATACCCCAATTGATGGGACTATTTTTCATTTTTTTCAGTTGCTTCAACAAAACTTTATTTTCTGGCTTTTCTAAGTTGGGATCAACTTCCAAAATTTCCAGAGCTGTTTGCCGAGCAATTTCCAACATTTTACCATCTTGAGCTAAATTTGCTATTTTTAGTTCAAAGGGCAAACCACTTTGTTGCGTTCCTTCCAGATCACCAGGTCCTCTTAATTGTAGATCGGTCTCAGCAATTTCAAAACCATCGTTAGTCCTTATCATCACTTCAATGCGTTTGCGAGTAGTAGCTGATAATTTATAATTGGTCAATAAAATACAATAGGATTGTTCTGCTCCACGACCTACTCGTCCACGTAACTGGTGCAATTGCGACAAACCAAATCGTTCAGCATTTTCTATAATCATCACAGAAGCATTTGGAACATTAACACCTACTTCGATGACAGTAGTTGACACCATAATTTGAGTTTCTCCTGAAACAAATTTTTTCATTTGAAGTTCTTTTTCGTCTGATTTCATTTTCCCATGCACCATACTAATTTTATATTGTGGAAATGTTTCGCACAACTGGCAATAGCCCTCTTCTAAATTTTTTAAATCCAATACCTCCGATTCTTGAATAAGTGGATAAACTACATAGATTTGTCTTCCAGCTTCAACTTGCTGCATAATAAATTTGTTTAGTTGAGCTCTTTTGTTTTCATAAAAATGAAAAGTTTGAACAGGTTTTCTGCCGGGTGGCAATTCATCAATGGAAGAAATATTTAAATCTCCATAAAGCGTCATTGCCAACGTACGTGGAATAGGCGTAGCAGTCATGACAAGTATATGAGGGGGTTGCTGATTTTTAGTCCAAAGTTTTGCTCGCTGAGCAACTCCAAAACGATGCTGTTCATCAATAACTACCAAACCCAAATTTTTGAATTGAACAGTTTCTTCAATCAAAGCATGGGTGCCAATTAAAATATGAATTTCACCGTTTTGTAATTTTTGATGAATAACTTTTCGTTCCCTTTGACGTGTAGAGCCAGTTAACAAAGACACTTCAACACCTAAATCGCCCAATAATTCCTTAATGCTGGTATAATGTTGTTGAGCCAAAATTTCGGTAGGAACCATCATGCAAGCCTGAAAATCATTGTCGGCAGCCATAAGCATTGCCATTAAAGCAACCAGTGTTTTTCCACTTCCTACATCCCCTTGTAATAGACGATTCATTTGTTTGCCTGAACCAACATCTTTTCTGATTTCATGAATAACCCGTTTTTGAGCATTGGTCAGGGAGAAAGGTAAATATTTATGATAAAAAGTATTGAAAAAATATCCAATATGTTTGAAAATGAATCCATTAAATTTTTGTTCTCTCCATTTTTGCTGACGAACAATACTTAGCTGAATGTAAAACAGTTCTTCAAATTTCAATCGCTGACGGGCTTTATTGAGTAAATGTGAGTTTTGAGGAAAATGAATGTTTCTAATGGCTTCCGTAAGATTTAAGAGCTTGAATCGTTGTAAAAGATACGAAGGAAGTGTCTCAGGGATACTGTTTTGTAAAGTTGGCAAGAGGGAATAAATAATTTTTTGAATAGCCTTTGAATTCAAGGAATGGGATTTCATTTTTTCAGTGGTATTGTAAAAAGGTTGCATTCCCATCTGTTCAGGCGGCGGTAATTTTGAAGGAAGATCTATTTCAGGATGGATAATACTGATTTTGCCATTAAAGAAAGTTGGCTTCCCAAAAACTATATATTCTATATTGGTTTTATATTTGTCTTGAACAAACCTTAGTCCATTAAACCAAATCATTTCCATTATGCCGAAGCCATCAGTAAAAGTAGCTATTAATCGTTGCTTCCGTCCTTCTCCTGCTTTTTCAAAACTTAAAATTTTACCTCTTAATTGAATAAAAGGCATATTTTCCGAAATCTCATTTAAAAAATAGAAACGGCTTCGATCCACGTATTTATAAGGATAATGTCTCAATAAATCTTCAACAGTGAAAATGTTGAGTTCTTTATTCAGTAATTCGGCACGTTTGGGACCAACGCCTTTTACATATTGAATATCTTGATTAAAAAAATCCAATTCGATCAAAAAATTTACTTGTTATTTGATTCGTTTCTGCTTAGTAAAAATTCAGCTAATTCCAAATCAAAAGAAGTAGTAATTTTAATATTTTCGCAATTACCTTCTACCAAATGAATATTAACACCCATAGCTTCCACAACAGAAGCATCATCAGTAAAAAAAGGAGAATATTGCTGTTGATAAGCTTTTTGCAAAAGTGAAAATTCAAATACCTGCGGAGTTTGAATCAATCTGTAATTTCTTCTTTCTTCAGCTTCATTTCCCAGAAGTGAAACTTTTCTTATGCTGTCAGTTAACTCAACGGCTGGAATGGCATTCCCTTCCTTTTCAGCTTCTTCAAAACATCTATCGATGGTGTCTGTACTAACAAAAGGACGAACACCATCATGTATAGCAACTAAAATAACATTTTTTTTATTCGTAATTTTCTTATTCTTTTGAAGTTGATGAGAAATAGCTTCTATACCTTTCTTTACAGAATGAAAGCGTGTTTCATCACCGCCGACTATTTGATGAGGGATATCGAAATGATGTTGTTGACAAAGCAACTTCCAGAGGTCAATTTGTTCAGATGGAAGTACAACAAAAAAAGATAAAGCAGGATCATAACGAAAAAAAACATTCATAGTGTGCATAAGCACAGGTTTCCCTTGCAATTCGATAAATTGTTTGGGAATAGAAGTTTTCATTCGTTCGCCTTTTCCACCAGCTACTATCAAAGCAATCCTGCTAATATTCATAAAAATTGTTCTGTTATCTTTAAACAAAAATAAAAAAATTTTCAGGAAAAACTCTTAAAATTTTATTGAGATTTTTCAAAGATAAAGAAATTAATCTTAATGGTAGTTATAAAAGAAACATTTTGTAACTTTGCAACCATATATCATTTCAATAAAATGCACCAACTATTCCAGATATTTATAGTAACATTGCTATTCTCTCTTCCTATTTTTTCTTTAAGCGGTCAGCAAAAAGAAAACATTTTTGAAGTACTTTCAAAAAACGACAGTACGGAAGGAACTGTTGTTTTTCATCAAGACAAACGTATCGAAACTCTTTTGACAGAAAAGAGAATTCCTACTATTCCTGCTAAAACTACTGTTGTCAATGGTTACCGTGTTCAGGTTTTTTCAAGTAATGAGCCTCGAACAGCTAAAAATGAAGCTTTTAATATTGAAAGGTTAATTAATGAAACTTTCCCGGAGTATGGTGTTTATGTTACTTATTCTTCGCCTTTCTGGAAAGTGCGTGTGGGTGATTTTGCCTCCATGGAGGAAGCTCAGGCTTTTAAAAATGAATTAATTGAGGTTTTTCCTCGATTGCGAAATCAGACTTATGTAGTTAGAGATCAAATTAATAAGTAATTTTTCAAATAAATTTAGATGGATAGTGAGTTAAATGGTGGTAAAATTTTTGATGAAAAGAAAACCAACGAAATTGCTCAACATTATAAAAATATTATCAGTCTTTTAGGAGAGAATCCTGAACGGCCTGGATTAGTACAAACTCCTGAAAGAGTTGCCCGAGCTATGCAATTTTTTTTGCAAGGTTATGAAGAAGATCCAGAAGAAATAATCCGTGAGGCAATGTTTACTGAAAATTACCGTCAAATGGTAATTGTAAAAGACATTGATTTCTATTCATTATGTGAACATCATTTGTTGCCATTTTTTGGAAGAGCTCACGTAGCATATATTCCTAATAAAAAAATAACGGGTTTGAGTAAAATAGCTCGTGTAGTCGAAATTTATGCCCGTCGTTTACAGGTTCAGGAACGAATGACTACCCAAATTAAACAATGCATTCAAAACACACTTGAACCAATGGGTGTAATGGTCATTATTGAAGCACAGCATTTGTGTATGCAAATGAGAGGAGTACAAAAACTTAATTCCATTACCACCACTTCAGATTTTACGGGTGTGTTCCAGGAAGCCAGGACAAGAGAAGAGTTTATGAATCTGATTAAAAATAGGTAAAGAACTTAATTGTTTTTCTTAAAAATCTATAAAATATATATGATTGCGGTCAAGCATGAGCTTATTTTCTGGATGAATAAAAGTTTAATCTTTCAAATTCAATATTTCAGGATTTTTTTCAATGTAATTATTGGTTGATTTATAACCTTCTTCATAAATTTTTTGGTAGGCATCAAAACTAAATCCATGATATTTTTTAATTGCCATCGGTTCAATCAAAAAATGACAAAGTTTTCTTCCTGGTAACGAATTTTTATGTTCCATAATTCTTACAGACCATGAAAAAGTATCGGTAGGTTTTTTCAATTGAAGTGTTTCAAAATGTGGAATAACATCTACTCCGATAATTTTTTGACAACTGTGTTCAAGAGCTTGAGCTGGAAAATTATTCAATAAACCTCCATCTACATAAAAACATTTGTTCATTTGCATTGCTTCATAAATGCCTGGAATACTTGCTGAGGCTGCTACCCATTTATCAAGATTTTCACCTGTATTGACAATTTCCCAATCAGCAGTATTCAAATTAGATACACAAACATTCATTTTTTTTGGTAATTTATCAAAACTGTTATGAGGAATTAATTCCCGAATGATTTCCCGTAATGTATCATGCGTTGACAATCCTGAATTAATAGAAGTGAGACGAATATTCATTAATTTAGTTATTCTATAAAGTTTATCTTCTTTTATAATTTGTAACATTTTAAGTGGCGAAATGCCTGCTGCATACAGGACACCTACCACAGCTCCCATACTTGAACCTGCCACTTGCAATGGATAAATTCCATGTTCTTCTAGCGATTGCAATACTCCAATGTGAGCAAATCCCAACGCTCCACCACCACTTAAACATATCCCGACTGCTTTTGTCGAAGAATTATTTTCAAATAATTTTTTCCCCATTCTTTCTGATAATGTTTTGTTTACAAATTAATTTTCATATAAAAAATCACTATTGTTTCGTTACTTTATGTGGTAAAAAAACAAAACGAAATTTCAATAATCAACAAATTGCTTTATTTTTGTACAATTGATATCAAATTTAATATTTTTTATGTTCAACAAAATTGAACAAAAGTAAAGTAGCTATTATTCAAAGTTAAAAAATAAATTGAAAATGAAACGTATTTTTTTTAGTTTAATTTTATTATTCAGTGTACAAATTTCATTTGCCAATCTACTTTATGATATTGTAGATGGCAAATTCAAAGTAAAGGATTTAGTAGTACCGTATTCTATGAAAGATGGAGAAAATTACACCTTAATGGTTAATAAAAAAGCCATCGTCAAATTCAATTATAAAACTGGTGCTGTAATCGATACACTTTTTAGTGTTTCACGATTACAAAACGCTCCTTTTAAGGAAATTGAAGGATATGAATTTAGTCCAAATGAAGCTAAATTATTAGTACGTACCAATGTAAAAAAACGCTATCGAAGAACATTTATTGCTGATTATTACCTTTACGATATAAAAAGGAATGAAATCCAGCCACTTTCTGAATATGGACCGCAGGAATCTCCTTTGTTCTCGCCTGATAGCCGCTATGTTGCTTTTGCAAGAAACAATAATCTATATTTAAAAAAATTAGATTTTAATACTGAATCAGCTATTACCAAAGATGGCGAAAAAAACAAAATCATTAATGGTGTCCCCGATTGGCTTTATGAAGAAGAATTTGGTGTTGTTCGGTGTTTTGAATGGAGCCCGGATAGCAAATTGTTGGCATTTATAAAGTTTGATGAAACCGAAGTTCCTGAATTTTCTTACCAACTTTATGCCGACTCTACTAAAATGATAGATGGGCTGTCGCTTTATCCAACAACCGTAACTTATAAATACCCCAAAGCGGGTCAAAATATCTCAAAAGTCAGTGTTTGTATTTTTGATGAAAGACAAAAATCAATAAGAACAATCGAATTAAATACTTTAGAAAAAAACTTTTATATACCACGAATTAAATGGACTTCCTCCGTGGATCAATTGGCTATTTTTACCTTAAATCGAAATCAAAATGAAATGAAAATGTTTTTAGCCAATCCTAAATCTACTTTATCAAAATTAATTCTTCAGGAAAAAGACGATAATTATATTGATTATAGAAATTTTGATTTTTTTCAATTTTCTTCTGACAATCAATATTTTATTGGTGTTAGTGAAAAAGATGGTTATCGTCACGTTTATCAATATCAAATAAATGGAACTTTAATTAAACAACTAACTGCTGGGAATTGGGATGTTACTGATGTTTATGGTTTTGATGAAAATACCCAGACACTTTATTATCAATCTGCTGAAACGTCGCCGCTTCAACGGGATGTTTATGCTATTACAACAAAAGGAAAAAAAACAAGATTAACAGATGGAAAAGGAGTTCATCAAGCTATTTTTAATAGTAATTTTACTTATTTTGTTGACAATGCTTCTTCTCTTGAAAATGCAAATACTTTAACAGTTTGTAATAATAAAGGAAATTTCATACGTGTTTTTCAAAACAATGACTCCATAACCCAAGAATGGGAAAAACTAAATTTACCAAAAAAAGAATTTTTCAGTTTTACTACTTCAGAAAATATAAAACTAAATGGCTGGATATTAAAACCTTCCAATTTTGATACAACAAAAAAATATCCTTTGCTGCTTGTTCAATATAGTGGTCCTGATGCTCAAGAAGTTTTAGATGAATGGAATGTAGATTGGGAATATTATTTAGCCACTCAAAATTACGTAGTAGCTTGCGTGGATGGACGAGGAACTGGAGCTCGAGGTGTGAAATTTCGCAAATGTACTTATCAACAATTAGGAATTTTAGAGACAAAAGATCAAATCGAGACAGCAAAGTTTTTGAGTTCTCAACATTACATTGACAAGGAACGAATAGGAATTTGGGGATGGAGTTATGGAGGTTTCATTACGCTTATGGCAATGAGTAGTCCAGAAAAAATATTTAAAACAGGTATTGCTGTGGCTCCTGTTACAGATTGGAGATTATACAACGCTGCTTATACAGAACGATATATGCGACGACCACAAGAAAACTTCAAGGGATATGATTTGACCTCTCCCTTATTGCATGCCACTCATTTGAATGGTAATTTATTAATTATTCATGGCACAGCAGATGATAATGTACACGCACAAAATACTTTATTATATGCCCAACATTTAGAAGAAAACAACAAAAAATTCCAGATGTTGCTATATACTGATAAAAATCATAGTATTTTGGGAAAAGAAACCAGAAGACATTTATATCAACAAATGAGCGAATTTCTATTTATGAATTTGTAAACGAATTATAAATCAAAACAAAAATAGTGATTGAAACAAAAAATATGTTGTAAAACATTGTTTATCTGATGTATTTTTTGATGTTCTTTTTAAGAGATTTGACAAAAAAATGGTACTTTTGTTGGTCTATCTTTTTATTTAAACTGTAAATTTAACATTATTAACTTAATTAATTTCGAAACAATATGGCTACACAGAAAAAAAATGGGAATCTCGTAGCAATTATCACAATGATTTTCCTTTTTGGAATGATTTCATTTGTGACTAATCTTGCAGCTCCTATTGGAGTTATTTGGAAAAATCAGCCACAATTTGAAGGCTCGAATTTCCTGGGTATGTTAGGAAATATGATGAACTTTCTGGCTTATCTGTTTATGGGTATTCCAGCAGGAAAATTGTTAACAAGAATCGGTTATAAAAAAACTGCTCTTGCTGCAATTGCTGTAGGATTTTTTGGTGTCTTAATCCAATATTTATCTGGAATTATTGGAGTGGGTTCTCAGCTTTTTGCTCTTCCTGCTAATTTCTTTGTTTACTTATTGGGTGCCTTTGTGGCAGGTTTTTCGGTATGTATGTTGAACACCGTTGTTAATCCTATGTTAAATCTTCTTGGTGGAGGTGGCAACAAAGGGAATCAATTAATCCAAATTGGAGCAACATTCAATTCTTTGGCTGCTACACTAACACCTATGTTTGTAGGTGCCTTAATTGGTGACATTACAAAAGAACGTGTTTTATCAGGTGAAATTACTATTAATAGTGTAAATCCTATCCTTTATATTGCTTTAGGTGTTTTTGCAGCTACTTTTCTGATTCTATTATTCATTCCTATTAAAGATCCAGATGAAAATAGAAGTAGAAATATTGAAATTAAATATGAACATAGTCCCTGGAATTTTCGTCACTTTGTATTAGGTGCTATTGCTATTTTTATTTATGTTGGAGTAGAAGTAGGAATTCCAGGTACACTTAATTTTTTCCTTGCAGATGTTTCTGACAAAGGAGCAGCATTGAATCCACAAAAAGCAGCAGCTATTGGAGGATTTGTTGCTGGAACATACTGGTTTTTAATGCTTATTGGTCGTTTCATCGGAAGTCTGATTGGTGGTAAAATTTCCAGTAAAACTATGTTGACAAGTGTAGCTACAGGAGGGATTATTTTAGTTTTACTTGCGATTTTCTTACCTAAAAATTTAACAACTTCTATGCCTGTATTTACTGGTTCATCATTTGGTATGGTACAAGTTCCTCTTATTGCTTTGTTTTTAGTACTATGTGGTTTGTGTACCTCAGTTATGTGGGGATGTATTTTTAATCTAGCAGTGGAAGGGCTTGGAAAATATACAGCAGCAGCTTCAGGAATATTTATGATGATGGTCGTTGGAGGTGGTATTTTACCATTATTGCAAAATTGGATTGCAGATATTTCTACTTATCAAACCAGTTATTGGGTAATTTTTGTTGGATTGCTATATATTCTGTTTTATGCCGTAATTGGCTCAAAAAATGTAAATAAAAATATTCCCGTTGAAATTTGAAAAACAAAATAAAAAATTTAATTATGGAAAAACCTTATGTAATAGGCATTGACATGGGAGGAACAAATACCGTTTTCGGTATTGTAGATGTTCGGGGAAATGTATTAAGCAAAAGTGCTATAAAAACAACTGCACATAGTGACGTAAATCTTTATATAGACGACCTTTATAATGAATTAATGAAATTAATTGTCGCTGAAGGTGGCATAGAAAAAATTAGAGGGATTGGAGTTGGTGCTCCAAATGGAAATTTTTATACAGGTAACATTGAATTTGCTCCTAATTTACCATGGAAAGGAATTATTCCTTTTTCCTCACTTCTTCGTGAGAAATTTGGGATACCAGTGGCTTTGACAAACGATGCAAATGCTGCTGCAATCGGAGAAATGACGTATGGTATAGCTCGCGGCATGAAAGATTTTATTATGATTACTTTAGGTACAGGTGTAGGAAGTGGTATCGTCATTGATGGAAAATTAGTTTATGGTCACGATGGCTTTGCTGGAGAATTAGGACACGTAACTGCCATAAGAAATGGTCGTTTGTGTGGATGTGGGAAAAATGGTTGTCTTGAGGCTTACGCATCAGCTACCGGAGTTGCTCGGACAGCAAGGGAAATCCTTGAAACAACCAATCAAGAAAGTATTTTACGGAATATTCCTTTAGCTGATATTACTTCAAAAGATGTTTACGATGCGGCGAAAGAAGGCGACGAAGTAGCTATTGAAATTTTTAATTTTACGGGAAAAATTTTAGGAGAATTATTTGCTGATTTTGTTGCTTTCAGTGCCCCTGAGGCTATTATTCTTTTTGGAGGTTTATCAAAAGCAGGTGAATTTATATTAGGTCCTATTAGGGAAAACATGGAAAAAAATCTTCTTCCTATCTGGAAAGGAAAAATTAAAATTCTATTCTCAATTCTTAAAGAATCGGATGCAGCCATTTTAGGAGCAAGTGCTTTAGCTTGGGAACTCCAATAGAATTCTTAATTCATTGATTATAAAAACCAAAGGTTACAATTTTTCTTATTGTCATCTTTGGTTTTTTTGTAAATTTTACTATATCTTTATCATTGTAATAAATCATTCATTTTCAGAAAATTACACAGAAAATTTTTATAAGAAATTTTTAATTTGCTATGAGATAAAAATACAAAAAGCATTTTTGGATTTCCTCTGTTATAAGTAGGAATCTGTTCTTAAATTTGATTTTTAAGAGTTGACTGATAAAAAAGATATTCAATTATTTGAGTAACTTTGCAAAAAATTGCTCTTCAATCAAGAGAAAAAATTCAATTTTAATCAAAAGAATTCCTCGAGGCTTGCCTCGGGGTTAATCATTTATCAAAATATCAGATGCCAACAGAAGATTATTTACTGAAATATCTAGAAAAATTGAATTACGCTATTGCAGCTATGTTGGGTTTACGTGAAAAAGGTTTTCCAGAAGACGCCCTGAAAATGGCTGAAAATACTTATAGAGAATTATTGCACTATAATTTGAAAGAATTGAGTATTATGCCAATAGATCAATTCATTGAAACAATACGGCAGAAAAATTATAATGTTTCCATTTTAAGCCTCCTGACAAAATTAACCGACGAGACAGCTTCTTCCTTTGAAGCTGATCATCAAACAGAAACAGCAAAAATTTTTTATTTAAAATCGCTGGAATTGTATCATTTACTGAATGAAAAGGACAAAACTTTTTCCTTTGAACGAGAAATGAGGATTCAGGAACTGGAAAATGAAATTTTGTAGTTAAATCATTTAATGACAAATATTTAGATTGACAAAAATTATGATCAACCAATATAAAACCAGACGCCGTCCTGAAAAGGAAATGATTTTTGGGGTAAGAGCCGTTATTGAAGCCATTCAATCTGGGAAGGAAATCGAAAAAATTCTGTTGAGGAAAAATATAAGTAACGAAACCCGAAGACAACTTTTTCAGACTATTAAAGATTTGCAAATTCCCGTTCAATTTGTACCGGAAGAAAAATTAAATACCATTACCAATAAAAATCATCAAGGTGTAATTGCTTATATTTCACCCATTTCTTATCAATCCATTGAAAACATCATTCCTCAAATTTACGAAGAAGGAAGAATGCCTTTTGTGGTTGTGCTAGACGAAATTACTGACGTTCGTAACTTTGGTGCCATTGCTCGAACTTGTGAAGGTGGGAAAGTTGATGCCATTATCATTCCTGCCAGAGGTAGTGCTTCCATCAATGCAGATGCCATTAAAACTTCGGCTGGTGCATTGTTTTCCATGCCTATTTGTAGAGCAAATAATCTGGAAAATACCTTGAAATTTTTGTTGGATTCGGGGCTCAAACTTGTTGCCGCAACGGAAAAAGCGGATAAAAATTATACCGAAGTTTCCTATAAAGAACCGATAGCACTAGTGATGGGAGCAGAAGATAAAGGTATCCGTTCTGAACTTTTATCTTTATGTGAAGAAAAAATACGAATTCCTATGCTGGGAAAAATCGAATCATTAAATGTTTCTGTTGCGGCTGGCATTTTGATTTATGAAGTAGTTCGTCAACGTAATTTGAACAGCATTTAAGTGGCATTTACATAACATTTAAATCTAATGGAAATTTTATACGAAGATAATCATCTCATTGCCATAAACAAAATCAATTCCGATATTGTACAGGGCGACAAAACAGGTGACGAGCCACTTTCCGAAAAAGTAAAAAAATATTTGAAGGAAAAATATAATAAGCCGGGAGCGGTTTTTTTAGGCGTTCCTCATCGGCTGGATAGGCCAGTGAGTGGCGTCGTTTTGTTTGCAAAAACAAGCAAAGCTTTATCTCGCCTTAATGTTATGTTTCAGAACCAAGAAATCAAAAAAACTTATTGGGCGATTGTCAGACAAAAGCCACCACACCGGGAAGGACAACTAGAACATTTTCTGGTAAGAAATGAAAAATTAAATAGAACTTTTGCTTATGATGAACCGGTCAATGACAGTAAAAAAGCAATTTTATCTTATAAAATCCTTGCCAATTCTGATTATTATTATTTACTGGAAGTTCATCTTAAAACCGGAAGGCATCATCAAATCCGTTGTCAATTGGCAAAAATAGGTTCGCCGATCAAAGGAGACTTAAAATATGGCTATCCCCGTTCCGACAAAAATGGTGGTATAAGTCTTCATGCCAGAAAAATAGAATTTGTTCATCCTGTTTCCAACCAGCTAATTCAAATTACAGCACCTGTTCCTCAAGATGATAATTTATGGCTTTATTTTGAAAATTTGCAAGAAAATAAATGAATATTTTATGAACAATTTACAAAAGCCTGATTGGATTAGGACAAAACTAACAAGTACTTCCAATTTTTCAACTGTTCATCAAACGATCCAGCAACATCGACTTCATACCATTTGCGAAAGTGGAAAATGCCCAAACTTGAGTGAATGCTGGAACAGAGGAACTGCTACTTTTATGATACTGGGTGAGATTTGTACACGTTCTTGCAAATTTTGCAATACCGCAACAGGTCGTCCTCTTCCACCAGATCCAACAGAAAGTCAAGCCATTGCTGAAGCTATTTATTCCTTAAAACTGAAACATGCTGTGATTACTTCTGTTGATAGAGACGATTTGCCCGATAAAGGTGCTTCCTTCTGGGCAAAAACTATTCATGCCATTCAAGCAAAAAATCCCCATACAACGATCGAAGTACTTATTCCCGACTTTGACGGACAACACGATTTGCTGGATAAAATTATTCAGGAAAAGCCAGACATCATTTCTCACAATATGGAAACTGTCCGTCGATTAACGCCATTGATTCGTTCAAAAGCTCGATATGAAACCAGTTTAGCAGTTTTAAACTACGTGGCTTCGCAAGGAATTATTACCAAAACTGGAATTATGGTTGGGTTGGGTGAAACGGAAGAAGAAGTACTTGAATTGATGGATGATGTACTCAACATTGGTTGCTCTATTTTAACGATTGGTCAATATTTACAACCTTCTAAAAAAAATATTCCTGTATCAGCTTATATTTCTCCACAACAATTTGAAAAATACAAAGAAATAGGACTCAAAAAGGGATTTAAATATGTAGAAAGTGCTCCTTTTGTTCGTTCCTCTTATTTTGCAGAAAAACATATTATATAACTCAAGTATTTTTTTGATAATCAATGGATTTTCAATCTCGTCCAAAAAGATAAATAAGCAAAATACCTGTTAGGATAAAAGTAATCTGAATGAGACCTTCTTTAAAGGAAGTTTTTCGATGCATTTCTGGAATCAAGTCGGCTAAGGCAATATATAAAAAGCTGGCTGCTGAAAAAGCCAGTGCATAAGGAATCAATGATTTAGCAAAACTTAACGAAAAATAAGCTATAATTCCCAACGCCAAAGCCGTTGAGCCTGAAAGGGCATTATAAAACAAAGCTTTTGAACGGCTCATTCCACTTCGCAATAAAACGCCAAAATCGCCCAACTCTTGAGGAACTTCATGAAAAACAACCGACAATGTCACCACCCACCCAAAACTATTGGAAGTTAAAAAAGCAGAAGCAATGATCACTCCATCAATGGCGTTGTGGAAAGCATCACCAAATAAAACCATTGGAGCTGCAGCAGATAAATTTCTTTCGCAGGAAGCATCATTACAAACTCGCCACAAAATAATTTTTTCCAGTACAAAGAAAAAAACAAGTCCTCCCAATAAAACATTCAGTACGATTTCAGGTTTCGACACAGCGAGTGCTTCTGGAATCATTCCCAGCAAAGCAGAACCTAACAAAGTACCTCCAGCCAGATAAGTCAAAAAACGCGTAATCCGTTGTAGCCTCTTTTCCTTTAATAACAAAATCAATCCTGCCAGTAATACGCTACCAACACTCCCTAAAAATAAAGCCAGTAAAGTAAAAATAAGACTTTGCGTCATAAATTTTTATTTTTTGGTAATTGAGTATTGTAAACGACAAAACTTCCTTTTTCTACACCAAGCAATTGTGCAATCACATCGCATTTTGCTACTAATAAAAAGAAAATTCTGGGATCATTTTGATATATTAATCCTTCCAGATTTCCCTGACCTTTTGAAATAATTAAATCTGCCTCCTGGAAAATTTCCTGAAATTCAGAACTGCATTCTTTTACAATTGTAGAAGCTACATCATTCCCATTGGAAATTACTCTGGCAACTTTGTCCATTTCAACCTGATAAGCATCTTCGAGTGTAACATCATTCAGTGCTGGAGCACCACGAACAGCAAAAGTTACATTGGGATGTTTCATTGTTTCAATAAACAATTTGTCAAAAACAATTTCGCCTGCATTGTCACCCAGATACAGAATTTTTTTAGCTATTTTAATTCGTTTTTCTAATTCTGCTGAATGATCAATGGCAAATTGAATAGTAAAAGCCTTTTCAATAGTGCTATGTACATCAAAATGTGCAGTGGGACCATAATCCATAATGTTCCCTGCAATAGCGAGTCGCAACGCCAACTGAAAAGGATTTTCAGACTTTTCAACAACCTCTTTTAAATCATTATATAATTCAAGGGCAATTTCATTACTTTTACGTTTTTCTTCGGCAAAGGGATCAGAAAGCCCACTCAATTTCAAAAATTCTTTATTCAATTCACGATAAATTTCAGGCATCAGTTTACCATCACTTTCACGTAAAATTTTCTCGTAATGTTTTTCAAATTTTTCTCTATCGCTTTCATTTATGGGAAACTTTTCTATTAATCTTTCAAAATTTTGTACAAAGCAAAATTTGCATTGTTCATTAATTCCACTTTCTTGCATTTTTATTAATATATTATAGTTTTTTTAATTGTAAATCAGTTAATTACTTATTAGTTAATAAAGGTAATAAATTTTCTTTTTCCTCTTCATTGGTGTGAATGTGTGTTTCCTTTTCATTCACTAATTTAAAACAATGTTTGCAGCGAAACCATTGCTGATCAAATTCCACATTACCTCCTTCTATTACAATCGTTTTTCCTTCTACCATTGCTTTTGCTATGGTTTTACGTGCATTTTCGTAAATTCGTGTTAAAGTTGGTCTTGAAATTTGCATCTTTTTAGCAGCTTCAGTCTGTTGCAATCCTTCATAATCCACCAAACGGAGGGCTTCATATTCATCTAAATGTAAAATTATTTTTACTGATTCTTTAGGAAAAATTCCAAAAGGCTGATAGCCCATCATAAGTGGTGGTGAAGCTATTTTACGTTGATGTTGAGGACGAGCCATAATCTTTTTCGATTTTTTAAAACAAGGCAAAATTACAAAAAATTTTGAACTTACGTTCATTATTTTTTAAAAGAAAAAAATTCTATGTAATAAAAATAATTTGGCTTTAATTATAGAATAGGCTTCGTAAAATGTTTCTACTACAAACTCTAAATTCACGATTATCAATTAAATCCTATAAACCAAGACTCGCACCTCGTAACTCGAACGCCACACCTCGCACTTTTTTAGTTAGCAATTAATTGATCTTTACTTATCAATGCGAAATTGAAAATTATCACGTAACTTTGCAATCGGAAGCAACAATCATGTAAAAGTTTACAAATCAAAATGGTAAATTCTTTATTACAAAATTTATATACACGACAAGACATAGAAATTACTGCTCCAGCCGGTTCGTGGGAAAGTTTAATGGCAGCCGTCAAGGCAGGAGCTGATTCGGTTTATTTCGGAATTGAAAAATTAAACATGAGAAGCAAATCGAGTAACAACTTTACTACCGAAGATTTACCTCATATAGTAAATATCTGCAAAGAAAATAAAGTAAAAAGTTATTTGACTGTTAATACCATTTTATATGACAGCGATTTGGAATTAATGAGAAAAATCATTGATCTTGCCAAAAAAGAAAACGTAGATGCCATTATTGCTTCCGATGTAGCCGCTATGATATATGCAAATAGTATAGGAATGGAGGTACATTTGTCCACCCAATTAAATATTTCCAACATAGAAGCATTAAAATTTTATGCACAATTTGCTGATGTTGTGGTGTTAGCACGCGAACTGAATTTGAATCAAGTATTGGAAATTTATCAAACAATTCAAAAAGAAAAAATTTGTGGGCGAAGTGGGAGACTAATTCGTATTGAAATGTTTTGTCACGGAGCACTTTGTATGGCGGTATCGGGGAAATGTTACCTGAGTTTGCACGAAAAAAATCTTTCTGCTAACCGTGGGGAATGTAATCAAATTTGTCGGCGAGGCTATTTGGTAAAAGATAAAGATTCCGAAATAGAATTGGAAATTGACAATGAGTATATTATGTCACCAAAAGATTTAAAAACTATCAGTTTTATAGATCAAATGCTCGAAGCAGGTGTCAGAGTATTTAAAATAGAAGGAAGAGCAAGAAGTGCGGAATATGTAAAAACAGTGGTATCGTGCTATAAGGAAGCCATTGAATCTTGTCTGGATGGTACGTACAACGAAGAAAAAATAAAAAATTGGGACAAAAAGTTAAGCAGAGTATTCAATCGTGGTTTCTGGAATGGATATTATTTGGGACAAAGATTGGGTGAATGGAATAAAAATTATGGCTCGGCAGCAACTCATAAAAAAATATACATTGGCAAAGTGACGAACTATTTCAGTAAAATTGGCGTTGCAGAATTTTTACTGGAAACCCAAAGTTTATCAGTAGGTGATGAGATATTGATTACGGGCGAAACAACCGGAGCTTATGAAGATACTGTTACAGAAATCAGGGTAGAAGATGTTCCAGTAGAAAAAGTAGAAAAAGGTACCTATTTCTCTATGAAAACCAACGAATTGGTGCGTCGAAACGACAAACTTTTCAAAATTGTTCCGACAAAACATGGGAAAGAAGAAAGAGAATAGAATTTTGAATGAAATATTTTTTATGTAGCTATTTCCTCAATCAAATTTATACTAAACCGCTATCAAAGTGCCTCCTTAATCCAGTGATATAAACAAACTGATTTTACCGTTT